>Ga0214917_10008459_pt1 | contig 10098 bp, 9 predicted proteins | sample LL_1208_BB_MetaG_FD_177983 | JGI IMG/M metagenome (GOLD analysis project Ga0214917, IMG submission 177983) | Freshwater microbial communities from Lake Lanier, Atlanta, Georgia, United States - LL_1208_BB | ecosystem: Environmental > Aquatic > Freshwater > Lake | place: USA: Georgia | collected...
ACCCCATTTCGATGTACCTTTGCGGCGGAGAGATGGCAGAGTGGTCGATTGCGGCGGTCTTGAAAACCGTTGACTGTAACAGGTCCGGGGGTTCGAATCCCTCTCTCTCCGCATCCCAAGCCCATGCCCCCCACGGGGGCATTTTTTATTTGAGAATGAGCCAGGCTTGCCTGAGCGAATTCAATAAATAAAAAATGACAGGAACGAAGTTCCGGCATGGGCTGTATATGCTAGGACCTCCCCCTGGGATGTCCGAGCGCAGTGAGGACCATCCCTCTCTCTCCGCTGAGTACAGTTCGCAACTGTTCGAAAAGTGTGTAAGTCGTTGATTTACACACTTTTTTTGTTCTTTACTTTCCGAAAATGTTCGCGTTTGTACGTCGATTAGGTTTCCTTCTGGTGACCCCTTTTCAAAAATCTAAAAGGGGTACTTACAGATGCCAAAGAATATCAACACCAAAACACGCCATTTTTCCAGTTCAAACTTAGGAAAACCATAAATCCGTTATGATGGTTTCGTTACAAACCAAATTACTTAATTTGCATATCTTTTATCAAGGGCAATATCTCCAAGGACTTTTTCAAAGGAAAGAATGGAAGTGTCGTCATAAGTTGACTCACTTCGCTTTCTGTTCGATCTTTAAAAATCAATACTGCACCATTTTTGGTAGGCCTTAAATACAACTGTTCCAAAAATCCCTCCTGTTTCCATTGCGCTACCACTTCGCGCTCATGATTAAGAATCTCTTGAAAGTTATCGGGTATGTTGTCCATGTCCAAGGTTAGAACAACTAAAATTCTGCTTTCGTTTTTTTGTACTTCGGATTGTTCCATATTATTTCTATTTGACTGGGAGTAGATATTGTATGAAGAGAACAATATCACCATTGGTAATATTATCAACACCCTGATTGTGCTATTCATTATTTATTGTTTAACAGTCTATTGCGTAATTCTGGAAAGCGAAAGATAGCGATGACAAAAAGCATAACTTGTATTATACAAGGCGCTATAACAGAGACCCCGTGTTCTAAATGCGTGGCTATCGCCCCGCCCATGTATGCAGCTAAAAGCAAGGTTCCTAAAATTCCGGTTCTTGGAATTACAAATAATATCAAGCAGACCAGTTCAACCATTCCTAGCAAAGCATATGTTTTGGCGTTCAATCCAAAGCCGGAAGCCATTTTGATGGCATCTTCATTGCCAATTAATTTCCCTGCAGCGCTACCAAGGAAAATAAAAGCCACTAAGCCAGTTAGGGCCCAATAGATGATTGTTTTTGTTTTTTCAGATTGCATGTCTTGATTTTTAGTTGTTTAAAAATGGATAATCAATATAACCCTGGTCTTTGCCACCGTACATGGTAGCTCGGTCGGCTTGGTTCAATTCTGCCTTGAGTTCAAATCGCTTCGGTAAATCCGGGTTCGCTAAAAACAAGGTGCCGTAAGAAATCATTTTTGCAATTCCTTTTTGCAGCTCTGTTTCGCCAGTTTCTCGCGTGTATCCACAATTGGCGATCACCGGATGTTTGGATATTTTTCCAAAAGTCTCAATCGTATCTGCGGGATACTGAGGGAATTTATCAGCAGGGAATGGGACGTTCATAAGGTGAATGTAAGACAAGGGCAACGTATTTAAATGCTCGATAAGTGATGTAAATTGTTCCACGGGCTGCTGATGCGTCATGTTGTTGTAGGTACTTGTTGGCGATAAGCGAATAGCCGCTTTGTTTTCGCCAATGGCTGAAACAATCTCCTGCATGACTTCCAAAACAAATCGATTTCTGTAATCGATACTTCCCCCATACGCATCGTTACGATGGTTTGAACTATCTGCTAAAAACTGATTGGGTAAATAGCCAAATGCTGCATGAAGTTCTATTCCATCAAATCCAGCTTCGATAGCATTGGCAGCTGCTTGTTTAAAGTCTTGCACTATTTGTTTTATTTCTTCAATTGTCAGCGCTCTCGGGGTTTCATAATCTTTCATTCCTTCCATGGTGAAATGCTGTTGACCTTGAATACCAATGGCTGAGGGCGCAACCGGTAATTCTCCATTCTTAACCAAGGAGTGTCCAACACGCCCAGTGTGCCAAAGCTGAGCGTACATCGTACTTCCTTTTTCATGCACCGCTTGAGTTACTTTTTTCCAGGCAATAATTTGCTCTTGGGTATAGAGCCCCGGTGTTAAGGGGCTACCTGTTGCTTGCTTACTGATATTGATAGCCTCACTGATGATAAGGCCGGCACTGGCTCGTTGTGTGTAATACAAAACAGTCGACTCGCCGACTACACCTTCCAAATTTGCTCTTGATCTTGTCATTGGTGCCATAGCCATGCTGTTGCTTAGGATAGCATTACCTATTTTTATCTGTTCAAATAGTTTCATTTTCTTTGCGTATTTTCAAATTGAGTTGCAAATTTAAGTTCATTACTTTATATTTGAAAGTAGTTACATTATTGTACAGTAGTAACCCAAGGTAAAGCAAAGTTTAAAATCAACATGTTATGACAAATAAAAAATATGAAAAATCTCCAAAAAAATGTTCACTAAAGGATGTATTGGATGTGATCGGCGGAAAATGGTCGATGCCTATCATCTACAATTTATCGAAATCAAAGATGCGTTTCAAAGAAATTGAAAGAACCGTGGAGGGAATAAACACGAGGATGCTGGTGAAGGAATTGAAGAACTTAGAAGCTAATGGAATCATTACTCGGGAAGTTTTCGCAACAGTTCCACCCACAGTAGAATATGAACTCACCAAAAAAGGAGTCAAATTATTGCCCAGTATAAAATCCCTGCATCAATGGGGGGAGGAGTACGCGGTTTAGAGCTTTCAGTAATATGAAAAAGCTGACATCAAACTAGCTAAAGGAAAGTTGTAGACAAATCGTTATGCCTTATCCGGCGGGCTCCCCTGTAGACCCCTCCCCTGCCATCCCCTGGGCCGCCAGCCAACCGGTGCTCCACGCAGCCTGAAAATTAAAGCCCCCAGTAACCCCATCGATGTCCAAGACTTCGCCCGCAAAATAGAGATTGGGGACGCGCTTGCTTTGCATGTCCGTCAAATTCACATCCCCCAAATGCACCCCTCCAGCCGTCACAAATTCCTCTTTGAAAGTTGTTTTGCCCTGGGCTTGGTAGGTATCGTTCGCCAAAAGTGCCGCGAATCGGTTGACCTCTTTCCGGCTCCATTCCGACCAACGTTTGGACGAATCCAGGTCGGCTTTGTCGAGCAGGTAACGCACCAAGCGAGCCGGTAAACCCAGGGCCAAATGTCCTGAAGCCATGGCGGACCCGTGTGCTTTCTGTTGTTTGAACAAATGTTCCCGAATCTGATCTTCGTGAAGAGCAGGTAACCATTGAACCGAGAAATCAAATCGATATTGGCAGGCATTCAAATCCCTGGCAGCCAGGGCGGATAAGCGCAAGATGGCAGGACCGCTGAGCCCCCAATGGGTGATCAACAAAGGTCCTGTGCTGGACCTCTTGAAGGCCGGTAAGCGTACCGTGGCTTCCGGTACCGATACCCCCATCAATTCGGTGATGGGGTTTTGGGGTAAATTGAAGGTAAACAACGAAGGAACCGGTGGGACAATACGATGGCCCAGAACCTCCAACCAACGGTAGGCCTCCCCTTTGGGATGTCCCCCGGTCGCCACCAGCAATTTCCCGCAATGCGCGGTCCCTCCCGGACCTTCCATAACAAATCCTTTCTCCACCGCACGGATGGTTTCGAAGTGAGTGTTCAGCAAAACACCCACCCCGTACTTTTCGGCTTCTGTGAGCAGGCAACGCGCCACGGTCTCCGATCGGTCGGTCACGGGAAACATACGGCCATCCGCTTCGGTTTTGAGCGGCACACCACGCTGACTAAACCACTCGATGGTATCTTCCGTACCCCATCTGGCAAAAACCTGGCGCAATACGTTACCGCCGCGCGGGTAATTTCCCACCAAAATTCCCGGCTCCAAACAATGATGCGTTACATTGCATCGTCCGCCTCCGGAAACCAAGACTTTGGACAACACCTTGGACGACTTTTCGACCAAGGCCACGCGCAGGCCTCGATTCAACCTGGCGGCATTGACCGCTGCAAAAAACCCAGCAGCCCCCCCGCCCAGAACCATAACATCGACCTTGAGGTTCATCCAACCAAAGCCTTAGGCCGAATCCAATTCTTAGTGCACACGTTCTTAATGCACACGAACCACCTGTTCCAATGGAACCCGGAAGCGAGGTCCCCATACCCCCGCTTCGGTCCCTAGCCCCACGGCGATGGCCATGTTGATTTCGGCTCCTCGTGGCAAGCCCAAAAATTCCCGAACGCGCACCCGGTCCAAGCCCTCCATGGGGCAAGTATGAAAACCCTCTGCGGCGACCGATAACATAAAGGTCTGGGCGGCCAAAGCGCAGGATTTGTGCGCAACAATCCGCTGCTCGGCCTTGCCTCCGGGTCGGTAAAAGGGCTTGAAGGCCCCCATCACCCACCCCAGGAGCCAGCGGACCCCGTGCATGATTCCCAGCGGGTCGTTGAAATACATGAAGGGCATGAGCTTGCCGTAGTAGCGGAGCCCGGCCTTTTGACCGTTGTTGGGTTCCCCTTGAATACTGCTCTGGACTTGTTGAAGGTTCCATGCGGCTCGGCTTTTCCATAAATCTTGACGAGTCACAAAAACGACCTGGTGCCTAGCCGTACGCGCGGCATTCTGGTTCAGGCAGAGGGGGACCATTTGGGCCAATGCGTCCTGGGACTTGATCCAATGAAATTCCCAAAGCTGCATGTTGCTGCTGTTGGGCGAAAGGGCGGCCCTTTCCAACGAACGCTGAATGACCTCATTGGGAACCGGCGTATTCGAGTCAAAAAGGCGGTTGGAACGCCGAAAATTGACAATTTCCTGAAAGACTTGGGAATGCACTGTTAATTAATAATTACTTTTTGACGATACACCCCTTCTGCACGATGCCACTCCAACAGGTATACCGAAGGTACCCAAGTAGACACATCGATCATATGCTCGGTAGTCTCCATTGTTGCATTATAAACCATGGCCCCGGAAAGATTAAAAATGCGCACGTTGGCAGGTTTGTCCAAGGATTTCGTGCTTAACCTAAGGCGGTCCTTCGCAGGTTGGGGGCCTACCAGAAGCGGGGAAACTCGGTCCAGATAAATTCCCTGCGTTGAAGAAATCCGCGGGGATTGAACAATGAATTGCCCCATCATGCCGTGGTCTTCGTGGGTTAGCATGTGGCAGTGGTACATGTATGGAACGGTATCGTTGTAAAAATTTTCGAACTTCATAATAAAACGAACCCGCCCCATCCCACCGGGCACCAAGACCACGTCTTTGCGTCCAGCCAAGGAGGCTGGTGGGGGTTGGTTATTGATGCTGAGGATGTAGAATGAATTGTGATGAATATGAAAGGGATGCGCAATGGGGGTCTGATTGACCAATTCCCAAATTTCGGTTCGACCCACCGGAACATACTGGTTAATCACGTTCATGTCAAAGTGGGCGTTGTTGATCATGAAGGGGCCTTGAATGGCCGTTGGTCCCATGTTTTGGGGCATGAAGGTCAATACCCGGGTGGTATCTGCACTGGACGCTGACCAGGGTTGATGGCCAACCAGGGCTGTTGGAATGGTGTGTACCGAAGAGGCTTGTATCGGTCCAACGCTAAAGGAAACAAAGGCAAAGTCGGAACCATTGAGCGGATTGGAACTGTACCCCGGAATCACCTGACCAGGCCCCATACCGGGTTGGGCGGCACCATAAATTGCATTGGGTAATTCGGAGCCAAAACTCTTGAGCACGAGGCTTTGGCCGACGCGGTTGCTTAGGTTCACCAAAATATCGGCCCTTTCACCGGGTGACAACTGAATGCGATTCAGCAAAACGGGAGCGGACAACAGTCCCCCATCGCTGGCAATTTGCCAAAAGTTTTCGTTGTTATCAAAGCCCAATCGCAAAACCCTTTTCGGAACAGCCGTTCAAAAGACGCAAGCGAACTACCTGGGCTGGAAGTGTTCGAGTCGCCCTTAGGGTACCGTTGGCCATCACCGCCGTATCCATGGCATGGTCGAAGGTGATTTCTTTTTGGGAGTTAAAGCCCTTGGTTTGAAGGAGTAGCGGCAGGTCATCCACCCCATAAGTTCGAGGCAAAGCCAACCCATCTTCCAGGCTATCTCGAACAATGATAAATCCGGTCAATCCTTTGGAAACTTGGGCATTGGTATGCAGGTGATGATGGGGATGGTACCAATAGGTCCCTGCCCAATCCAAAACGGTAAATGAAGGACTCCACTGGGCGCCTGCAGGTAAATAGCTATGAGGCCCCCCATCGTCTTCGGCCGGAACATGCAACCCGTGCCAATGAATCGTGGTGGTATCGGACAGGTTATTCCTGACGTTTATTTGAACGGGGTTATTGCGACGAAGTAACAAGGTGGGTGCCAAAAACCCACCGTTGGCTCCCAAGGTCGACGTGGTAAATCCCGGATAGAAAACACGGGATCCGGCCTGCAAATCCAAGTCCAGAACGGGGCCGGCCAAGGTGTCCGGAATACGCAAGGGATTTTGGGCCGAGGACCCCAGGGGCCACAAACAACCCATGGCAAAAATGAAATAAATTGCTTTCATTCTCAAATTTATGCCCCAATGAGACTTTATTTTCACTGCATTATGGACCAAGCAAAGCCTAGGAAGCGCCCGAACCGTGTTGGATTCCTGTTGGGTATCGTTGGGGTTGTCCTTTTTCTTCTGGCACCGTCGGGCCTACGGGCCCAAGTGGTGAATACCGGGTTTGCGGATTCCAGTGGGGGAATCCGACTGGGGAACGACCAGTGGGTTTTGGGCGCCCAGTTGGACCTGTACCGAAATTGGAGCTCCTCCAAGGCCCAAGAAATTCCGACTCTGGTAAGTTCTTCCAGCCTCCATCAATGGAGTGTGAATTTGGCGTATTTGGACCTGCGGTACCGCGGAGATCAAATCCGCAGTCGCCTGATGCCCGCCTTTGGCACCTACATGGAACGGAACTACAGCCCCGGCGAACCTCGATTGCTCGAAGCCAGTATGGGTTACAAGCCGTGGAAGAGCCATGATTTATGGTTGGATGCGGGGTTGTTAGGATCCCCTTTTACCAACGAGAGCCCCCTGTCCAGGGATCAACCCACCTATACCCGCTCCTTGTCCGCTGAATATGTTCCCTATTACCTCAGCGGTTTCCGGCTGGGATATTCCTGGGGTCCCCGACTTAGTACCTATGTGTACGGAGTCAACGGCTGGCAACAAGCCGTCGACCGAGTGCCCGGGCAGGCCTTGGTGGTTCAGATCGAATACCGCCCAGCCTCCAAGGTATTGATTAATGTTAATTTTTTTAGAGGCCAAGAACAACATGCGACCCAACGATTTGCGGGATCCAACGAACCCTCCATCGGAATGCGAACCCTCTGGGATGCTTATGTTATTTTTCGACCGACGCCCCAACTTCTTTTGACGTCAAGTTTTTACCACGGGACCCAAAACAACGACCGCTGGAACCAAGCGAACCTCATTGTCGAAAAAAAATGGGGATCCCAAGGGGCCTTTCATCTTCGAGTTGAGGCCTTGAATGATCCAACCGGTGTCGTTTTACCACGAATCAAACCATTCGACACCGGGCTCATCCACGGGTATTCCGGGGGATTCACCTACAAAGTCCAAGAACATTTAATGATAAGGGGGGAGTTTCGGAATTTGGTCCGAACACAATCCACAGGGCCCACCGAAGCCTTGCCCTATTGGACCCTGAGTGCTTCGATGGGACTATAAACCAATCAGGCGCCAACCCAAGAAAAGAGTTCGAGGTTGAGCGGGGCCGTAGATAAAGTTGCTATCCCTTCCTGGACCTCGGTCAAATTCCTTTTGGTAACTGTTCAACAGGTTTTTGAACCCCGCAAAAAACTCAAAACCCGCATGAACGCCTCTAAACTTATATTTTTTGGTCCACTGACCGTTCCACTCAAGCATGGTGGGCGATCGAAAAATTTGGTCGTTGGGATTGGATTCGGAACCTCCAAATCGAGGGACCAGCATAGGGCCGGTTAACAAGAGATGGAGATTCAACGTCCAACCTTGTTTGGACCACCAAGTGCCTTGGCTGTACCCATAAATGGTGGGGGTCCGCATAAATTGGCGAGTTGCGGGAACTTCGGATAAAACTTGAACGGGGACATCCCATCGATTGAACTGCCAGGTCCAGGACGACTCCCATTGGAATCGCCTTCCCCATTGGGCCCTGCCTTCGACGCTGATTCCCCCTACGGTGGCGCCGTTGCCGTTGCGCTTGCGTAGCTGTTCGCCCCATGGATCCGAACCGATGTTTTCCAACACAAAAGCGTCGTTCAAGCGGGTTCCAAACCCTTCCAAATCAAATCCGTAAACCCATCCTGCGGTGGCTTTTTCGTAACCCAACGAAGTATGAAAACTATGGGAATATTCTGCGCGCAATTGCGGGTCCAGGGATACCCGAGATACCCCACCTCCTGCAAAGGCCGTGTGCAAATCCGTATCAAAGGCTTGGGGAGCCCGAAAACCCGATGCATACCCCAGACGCCATTGCCATCCATTTTCTTTTTTGAATAACAAAGCCAATCGAGGACTCCAAACCGGTTGTTTTAACATCGAATGGATGTCCATCCGCAAACCACTCAACAAGCTCCATTGAGAATGGATCAGCCATTCGAATTGTGCAAATTGACCTACATCGCGGAGGTTTTGATCCACCAAAAATCGGTAAGCAGGAATGCTGTCTGTGACACGATCACTCAGGTATTCCATACCGGCCGTCAAATTCATCGGTCTTCCTGCAACCTCCCATCGATGACCTACTTGCAGCCCCAGTTGACCAGTTAAAGAGCTGGACCCACCGTAAGGAGGACTTGAGAGATGCTGAAGGATCGCAGAAGGGGAATCCGGGAAAATCCCGGTATAGTGCTCCCGCTGAACCCCTTGCCATGCTGTGTAGGCGACGAGGTTGGAACGGCCTTGATTCCAAGTCCTTCGATAGTCAAGATGACCCAGCCTTGCCTTGGTTTTACGCTCCTCGGCCTGAGGAGCCAGGTAGACCGGCCCATCCACCATGGATCCACCGTAGCGGTATTCCCGCAGCGTTTGCAACGATAAATTCCACCGTCCACCGCCCTTGGGTCGCCAATAGGCGTTGAGGCCTAGGTTATCGGCGTTGGTTTTGGGGAGTTCACTCAAGCCATCTTCGTTGGCATCCCACCATTGACGACTGCGGTGGTTGTAAAGAATTTGGATCGCACCGCGTCCACCACCGAACAAGCGACTTAGTTCCCCCTCCACCAAGCCATCGGAAGCGCGCCCTCCCACAAGACGATAGGTGCTGCCCAGGGAATAGCCGTTTTGGTCCGGTGAACGGGTGATGATGTTCACGGTGCCCCCAACGGCATTGGAACCGTACATCGTGGACCCTCCACCGCGAACAACTTCGATTCGCTCGACCATGGATGCGGGCCACATATCCAGCCCATAAAGACCCAACAACGAACTGACCACCGGTCGACCGTTCCATAGAATTTGGGAATATCCACCAGGCAAACCATTCATCCGAACCTGGGTATAGTTGCAGGTTTGGCAATTGGTTTCGGTACGAAGTCCAGGGATTAACCGCAAGCCTTCCAGGGCATTGTTGGCTTGAACCCTTTGAAGTGCCCTTTGATTGACCACATGGACCGCAACCGGTGATTCCCGCCGGCTCTGAAATTCCCTGGATCCGGTGATGACGACCTCGTCCAGTTGCTTTAAGAACAGCGTGTCCGGGTCGGTTGGCACGGAATGAGCCGAATGAACCGGGGTTTGTAGGCTATCCATGGGAGCAGCCTGCAACAAGGAAAACAGAGCAGCCGTCCAGAGCATGGATACCTACCTCAAATCGTAGCGATCCGCGTTCATGACTTTGACCCATGCCTTGATAAAGTCAAGAACAAATTGTTCTTTGTTATCGTCTTGGGCATAGAATTCCGCGTAGGCTCTCAGGATGGAATTGGAGCCAAAGACCAAATCAACCCGCGTTGCCGTCCAACGGGTTTCC
>Ga0214917_10008460_pt1 | contig 10098 bp, 11 predicted proteins | sample LL_1208_BB_MetaG_FD_177983 | JGI IMG/M metagenome (GOLD analysis project Ga0214917, IMG submission 177983) | Freshwater microbial communities from Lake Lanier, Atlanta, Georgia, United States - LL_1208_BB | ecosystem: Environmental > Aquatic > Freshwater > Lake | place: USA: Georgia | collected...
CCTTGATGCTCCCTGCACGGAAAGCAGCCATAGCTGAATTAACGACTAAAATTGCCGAACCTGCGATGGTTACAACTTTCACAACTTGTTTTGTGTTCACGTTCATGGTTTTTGGTTTTTGATTGTTAGTAATTGATTGTTTATTGATTAATGCAAAATTGCACGTTTTTTCGGTTATTTTTTAACAAATTTTTTGTAAGCGTACATTATTCCAATTACGCCAAAGACACCAATTAATATTGGAATCCCTATTCGCAATACTTTTGATACGTTTTCTGCTCCACGCCCCACATTGCTAACTACGTTAGACCCTGCCGAAACCAAGTCCGTAGCTGCGCCTAATGGTTTTGTTATGATGTTTTCAAGCGACGATAAAATGCCTTCTTTGCGGAAATAATCTCTAAATGCGCTATTGAATGACCTACAATCTAAAGCATGAGCAAAATTAGTTTGCTTTCCATACCATAAAATCATTTGGCTATCAGCATACTCTTTGCCTTTTTTGGCTTTCATTACCTTGTGCCAATTAATCCAATCAACACAAGTCCAAAAGTCATCCCATCCCCAATCGTCAAGATTTGGTGTGCTATTTTCGGTTATCAATTCGCCCGTAGTTGCTTTAACGTATGCCATGTTTTCTGATTTTATGGGAATGCTATTAGTCCGTCAAGTTCAATTTGGAATCCACCTATATATTCTGCCTCTGCACTTATTACATCATACTGATATACATACGATGTTGCAGACCTCTTTTTTACTGCCCAACCACTCCAATTTGGGTCAGAAGTTCCCGTTGAATGGGTTGCTGATATAGATGTTCCCAAAAGTGGAAGGTTATCAATTTGTGTAAAGTCCAAAGCAACTTCGGTATTGCCCACCATACCCGTAAATATTCTTGCCGTACCTTTTGAGCCTGCATCGCCAGTTAATTCTGTTTCCGCATATTGATATGGATAAAATATTAGTTTGTTTTTATCAAGTTCAACCTTTCCGATTGTTGTTATTGTTGTTCCTCTAATACCAACCGTATTAACACCACGATTATACATTTTCCATCCCGTGTTTGCAGCATCGGTTTGCGAAAACAATGCTGAAATGCTTGGTGGCAAAATTGAAGCATTAAGATTAAAAGATATTGATTTACCCCCGTTTGTAGCCGTAGCTATGGTGCATCCTTTAACTGAACCCGAAGATGCTTGAAAAACATAGGCATAAGGCTCGACAAAATATGGCAAAGTACCCGATGAAGGTGGAACATAGGTTGTGCCTGCCAAGTCAGATGCAAGTGGAACAATTGCAGTTCCTCTGAAATATAGCAAATTGCCAACTAATCTACATTGCGGTCTTTGAACGCTTGTTACAGAGGCTTGATGTTCAAACCCTGCACAATTAACCCACCCACTATCGTAAAAACCTATCGTTGGTGATGTGCTTGTTCCCGAATTGGTTATTGGCGCAGTTACTCCTACTGAACCTACTTTGTTATTGAACGTTGTCCAATCGGTTGATGATAAATAACCATTTGTAGTACCACTCGATTGTGTGATGCCTATATTTGGCGATGAGCCACTACCCGAATTAGTTATTGGTGCGGTTACTGATGTTGAACCACTACCACCTGCGGCAGTTACCGTTACTGCGCTTCCTACGGCAGTTGCGTTTAGGTTTGTATCGAATTTTATTGACGTAGCGGCAGTTGTAATGGTTGTGCCTGCCGCATTTATAACTGCTATTGGCGAACCTTTAGAAGTAAACACATTAAAATCAGTTGCGGCTAAATACCCATCAGTTAATCCCGTTGCCTTTGCAATAGATATGCTTGGATTAGACCCTCCCGTGCTTGATAATGGCAATGCTGCGCCAACGGATGAAACACCACCACCTGCGGCACTTACCGTTACCGCCCCTGCAACATTAGTGGTAGTTAAATTTGTATCAAATCTTATTGATGTTGCCGCAGTTGTAACCGTGCCTCCTACGTTATTTAATATTGCAATTGGCGAACTTTTAGAATTAAAGGCATTATAATCGGTGGAAGATAAATAACCACTTGCCAATGCACTTGCTTGTGGTATTGAAATATTTGGCGTTGCCCCTCCGCTTGATGTTAGTGGGCTTGTAGCACCAACTGATGTAACACCACCGCCCCCACCACCACCCGAAGATGGCGTGCCTAAATATTGACCATTGCCGCTAATTTCAAACACATACCCACCACCATTTGTGTTTATTACAATACTTGAACCCAAGTTAATTGATTGACCGCTTGGTGCATTTATTGTGATGTTATTTACGGAAGCGTTATTAGAATTATCAATAACAAATAGCTTATAAAGCAGATTCCAATTGTTGGTCGGAATTTCTTGTAGCGTAATATTAACTGCACCACTACTTGTATCGCATAAGAGTATTACATCGTCAGCAAACGCTACTGCGCTTCCCGATATGGTTCTAATCGTATTTGGATATGGTGTAGTATTTAATGCCATTAATCTATAAATGTTGAAAGTCCGTCAAGTGGTATTTGCCAACCTCCTATTTCATTTACTTTTGATGAATCTAAATCAAAAAGAAATGTTGGATTAGTAGATGTAGTTGGGTCTAAATAAATATCATAGTCTTGTGGAAACGAAACTGCGGTTACGGCAGAACTTGTAGCTGCTCCACCATTCATGCTTGTATAGTTTGCCATAAATTGACCATTCTTAACAACGGCTGCTATTTGGCGTATATTAGATGTTCCAAAGCTATTTGTGAGTAAATTACCTCCATTTGTTTGAAAACCATTGTTTTCTATTGACCGTAGTGGATATAATGATAACTCTGATAATGAGCCTTTTCCAAACAACATTTGAAACGGTGCAGTCATTACCATAACGGTATTCGTGCTTCCCGTGCTTGGTGCAACGGGTCTTTTACCAATTATTATTGGCGTAAACAGAGGCGTTATGGTTCTTGATGCAATTACACCGCTTGGTATTATGTTTCCACCAAGATTAAATTTTGCTTCTTGACCAATAATACTCATTCCATTTACTGCTCCCGATGTGCCTACAAATGTATGTGGATAGGGGTCTGAATTGTAATATTTTGTTACTACACTACCCCAAGTCATAGGAACAAATGTAGTGCCTGCTAAATTGCTTGCGAGAGGTACAATTGCAATACCCCTAAAAAATATCTGTTTCCCGTAAATCCTATATTGAGGCTTGTAAAAATCAAGTGCTTGATGGGCAAAACCATCGCAATCTACCCACCCCGTATCATCAATACTTATTGATGGCGTAGTGCCTCCCGATGAAGAAAGTGGGTATGTACCACCCACCGAATCCACCTTATTACTAAATGCGGTAAAATCCGATGAGGATAAGTAACCATTTACAGAACCACTTGCGGCAGGTATTCCTATTATTGGTGCGGTGCTTGTACCCGAATCAGTTATAGGAGCAGTTACACCCACCGAATCCACCTTATTATTAAATGCGGTAAAATCAGATGATGACAAGTAGCCATTTGCAGAGCCACTTGCTTGTGTTATTCCGATATTGCCCGATGTCGTAATTGTGCCTCCCGTAAGTGGAGAAAGAGCAGTAATAGCTGATACTCCACCCGTTGTTGTAACATTCACTTCTGTTGCGCTTGTTTGTGTTACGAGGGCATTAGTAAATGTTATTTTTGTCGTACTCGTTGTTACTGGTCCGAGCGAATCCGAAATACCAAGTGGTGATGCAACGGGTAATGGATAAAAGGTTGCAATATATGTCGTATTAGAACCAACTTGAATTACACACGCACCACCATTGCTATCTATAACGATTGAAGAACCACCATTAATGGTTTGCCCTGCTCCTGCATTTATTGTAATGTTGTTCGTGCTTGCAGTATTCGTGTAATCTGCAATATATAGCTTGTAATTAACATTCCACTTAAAGGCAGGAATTTCAAGCAAATTAATCGTAATTGCAGCAGCCGAACTATCGCACAATATCTGAACATCATCGGGATATATAGTAACCACACCCGTTACTACTCTCGATGGATTGTCATAGATATTTTGGTATAACTGCCCCACGTCAGATTATTTTTGCTTCTTTATTGATTCTTGCTTCTTTGTAGAAAAATTTCTTCAACGATACCTGCGTGTAGAAAAATGTAAACGTTACAGAATTGCCTGCAAGCACGGTATATTTTATGGTGTCCATTCCATCGGGAATGTATGGTCTTCCAATGGTCTTGCTTATGTCGAAATAAACAATGTCGTTAAATACCTGCATAGTATCTACTTGAAGGTCGATGTTGAAAGGGCAAATTTCCTGCTCGCCATCAATGTTCTTGTTGTAGATAAAAAGCGACTGATTGTTTTGTTGTGTAGCAAGCGGTCCAGCCACGTTTATTTGACCTTTTACAAGCAATGCAGGATTAGCGAGTAGATTGTACAAAACATCAGTATATGACACCTGCCCACCTGCAACTTGTATTTTATTATTAAGATTGTTTCCCGTCGAATATAAATAGTCTAAAGGCATTGATGGGTCAAACAAGTTAAATGTAAAATCAGTGCCACCTAAATTGTTAATTATAATTACTAACTGCTTTAGCTTCTTGCCTTTATAATATCCAATCTTTTTTGCGTTCTCATTTCCTTGACTTAATATAAATTGAGAAACGCCCTTAACAATTACTTTTCTACTTGATGGAACTATTACATCTTTAATTTTTGCGCCCCTTTTCCCTTTAAGGGTATGTACTCCATCTCTAACGGGAATATTATTTGACAAAGGTTTTCTGCCGCCTCTCTTTATTGGTCTTTTGGGCAATGAACGTTTTGCCTTGCGTATGTTTTGCTTGGCTTGTATCTTTCTATTTGCTTTTCCTAAAGAACGCTTGTATGACTTTCCACGAATTTCAGAAAAGTCGGTTTCCATGACGGCATCATCGAAATCATCAAATGAATCATCCTCACCATCATAGTTATCATAATCATCCTCCTCTTGCGGCTCTATTTGCTCTGCAAGGAAGTTTTCATAATCAAACTCCAAAAACTCGTCTTCCTTTTCTCTATGTATCATAGTTAGTTTCGATAAGCAAAGTCTTGGTTTTCAAATTTATTAATGTAATCCATTATTTTACGCATCCTTGCAATGTTACCCTGCGTTTGCGCTTTTAGGAATACATTAGCATACACACAAATAGCATCAATCTTTGAGAATCCCAATCCCAAGTAAATATACAAAGCATTTATGTCTGCGCCAATTTCATCTGATATTTCAAGACCTATTTTTGGGTTTCGATATTTGTGAGAATATTCGTGTAGCAAAATCATCATTCGCATTGGTATTGTGTACTTATCGAATTTTGCTTTTGCAACCTCTATTACACCCGTTTTGTGTCCTATTCGAGCAGGGGTATTTAGTGTGTTTCCGCTTCCATAATCTCGAATAATATCAAAGTATCGTATGTTAAATCGCTTGTCATCGTTTGTATAAACACGACCTTTAGGTGTTGCGTTTGTAAATCCACATACTTGACTAAATGCTATGGCAAGTTTTAAAAACTCTTGTGTGTTTTCATCGAGCCATACATTATAGTCTTTAAGCGATGTTTCAAGCATTTCTACACTATAATCTTTGTCTTTAGGGTCTTCTGCATTTAGAACTCCTATAAACAATTTTCTTGGCGAAACGGGAAAGCTAAAATAGATGCTTCGTTTTCCATTAACATCAATTTCACGGCTTCCATACACGGAGTTTTTCTTTCCCAAGTCTTCTGCCCACACACGAAATTTTTTAGAACCATTTGTCTTAATGGTTATTACAAGGCAAAATTTTCTATTATCGCTTTCGTAGTGTGTTGAGAACATTTATTTCTTTCTAAAAATTAGGAATCCTATTAAACCAAGTGCGGCTACACCGCCAACAATGTAAAGCATTTTGTTATTGCTTGTCGATTGCTCTTTATTTGCCATTACTCCCTGCTTTGGTGATAAATAAGGCGGTAGTGGCGTGGTTTCAACTTTTCTTCTTGGTGGCGTGCTTCTGCCGCCTTGCATTCTTGTTTCGGTTTGTGAACTTGTGCTTGCCTGCGACCTCATTTTAGGTTGAGGTCTTCTTCTTTGATTTCTTGCTATTTCGCTATTCTCTGTGCTGATATATTTTTTAGATGCACCCGACCTATTGCCACTTAAAGGTCTTCTCGTTTTAGCCGATGGTTGCGCCTTTCTTCTTCTCCGATTTTCCCTTCTTGCCTCCATGTCTTTGGCATCTCTCCTATCTTTAATGTAGCGTACTGCTGCAACCGCAGGGATATATCCGACTGCTTTGTTTAAGCCATATCTTCGTTTTTTATATCGTGGCTTACGTCGTTTGCCCCGTAATTCAGAAAAGTCATCGCCATCAAATAGCGATAATGCCGTTATATCCTGCTCCATAGCAATTATTTTTTGCGAGTTAGGAAATATGCCGCAACTCCAATTACCGCTACAACACCAACGCCAATTCCAATTTTAGCACCCGTGCTTAACCCTTTATTCTTTTCGTCTGATGACGGCTCGTATGATGTCGGGCTTGTTGGCGTTTCAGTTGTAATGCCAAGTTTTTGTCCAAGCACATTTTGAACAAATGGATTTTTCAAAAGATTTTGTGCGCCTGCTTTCAATTTCTGCCCGAAACCTTGACCTTTTCTGCGTCTTGATGCTCGTCTTGCCCGTCTAACAGAGCCACTTGCTGCTGAATATGTGCTTCGATAATCAGATAGCGTTTCTGCATCAGATGTTGATGTTACTATCGGGTATTTGGTTATTACTTCTAAACCATCAAAACCTGCATAGGTGCGACGATAATCGGATAGCGTTTCTGCATCAGAAGTAGATGTTACAATTGGATATTTTGTGATTACTTTCATTGTCAATGTTTTTTTGTGTGATTACTCTTTTGAGGCAGAACGTATTTTCATTTGTGTTTTCCTACGATATACTAAATAGCCTGCTAAAACTGCACCCCCTAATGCGCCATATAATTTATAGTTTCTGCCTTCGGTAGATTCAATATAACCCTGCTTTTCGAGTAGGTATGCAATGCCAAAACCAAGTACACTACCAATTATCATTGCATCAACGTACCTTACTTTAGGGTTTGTATTGTTCTTTGTTAAGCCGATTGTTTTTTCAATCGTTTCTTTTGTTGTGCTTGAGGCATCAACGCCTGCAACTATTTCTTTCGTTACAAGTTCTTTTACAGATGCAACGGGAACTACGCAAACGCCATCAACAAGCAAAAACGCAGGCTTATTGTTTGCGTGCTTTAGTTCGCCCTTAACTATTTGCCCCCTTCTATATCGTTTTAACCGAATAGCCGATGGATTATGCGCCAACCCCGTTGCCGTAACGTAAGGGGCTTTCACATCGCTTGTCATTATGTAGCTTTTAAGTGCCATCTTATTTCAAATTAACCTTGTTTTTTTTACCTTCCAAGTAGCTTTTGCGAATTAGTATGGCAACACCAACTAAAACCAATATCGTTATCGTGTTTCTCATGTTGTAGAAGCCGAACCGCCTTTGGTATTATATTTTTTGCCATCAACCATGAAGTACGAATCAAAATTGCGAGATGCTTTTGCCCATGCTTTTAAAAAGCCTTTGGTGAATCCATCTACTAATTTTTGCACGCCTGCGCTTGTGTTGCCCTTTTTAATAATTTCTTTGGCGAATGCTTCCGATGTATTACGCTTTATGTAAACATAAGCACCTGCACCGATTAGGATAATCCCAACGCCAACTATTGTAAAGAATGTCGATTTTTTCATTTCTTTCTCATTATTACAAAACCAATTATTAAAACACCAACAACGGCTACGCCACCTATGATAAACATATTCTGCTGACGCTTTTTTCGTGCTTCTTCTGCTTTTCTGCGTTGCTCCTCTCTCCTTCGTCTTGCTTCTTCTTGCATCCTTTCTTTGGAAGCCTTTCTTTCTTTTATTGCATCAATACCTTTTCCCAAAAGTTTACCTGCTGCACCTGCAATTAGACCAACGGGGAAATATGAAAACTCCTCATCGTTAGGACTATCTACAAAACAAGATTTCATGGTAAAGTAGCTTTGCTTAACAATATTATCATCGATTTCATCATCGCCATCAAATCCCATCTTTTTATTGTGGACATTTACAAGCAACGCTGCTCCGATTATTAGCTTTTTATTTGTTGAAGCATTATCTACGAATAGCTGAATTAGTTCGGCATCGCTCATATCAATATCAGCTATAACTCCCGATTCGTTGAGCATATCAACAAAATCAGATTTATCCCTTACCAATATGGCTGCAAGTTCTTTCATTAGTGTTGCATTAGCTTCACTAACGTTTCCCTCATTTAATGCCGAACTAAATTCACTATAAAAATCGTACATATTACGCTTTTGACTTTAATTTCTGATAGAAAAGGACTGCGTATGCTATTGCAATTGCTCCATAAGCAACTAACAATACTTTAGATGAGTTACCTTGTGTCATTTTATTTCTTTTTAAATGCCAAGTAAGCAACCCCAAGTAACGCACCTATACCAACTGCAATAAGAATTGGCTTCATCGGAATCTTTGACGAATTGCCGCCATCAGCACCAAGTTTTACTTCGGTGTAATTAGAACCAAAATCATTTGCATCATCAATCCCAATGATACCCGTAGGGTTGCCATCAGCATTTGACATCTTTGCAGGAATAACAATCTTATTGCTTGAAATCTTTGGTGATAAGCCTTTGCTTACTGCCGTCAAACGATTTAATCCTGCTTTTGTGTTTACGGTTGGCTTTACACCTACACGCTTACGCTTGTTCTTCGCTTTAGTCAATGCTGCACGCAAAGCCTCAATACGCTTTTTGCGCTGAAACTTGTTAGCAAGGTTAGCACGTTTTGGCGAAGCAACAAATTTAGTTTGACCGCTTGCGTCAGACACAAACTCTCCTTCAAAATTACACCAAGCATCTGCACATGATTTTAATTCATTGATACGATTAACGCTTTTAGCAACTTCGGTTGCCGCTACTTCTTGTGGTATCGTGCCACTTGCTGCTTTGTCTTTTAGACGACAAACGAGTTCTTTGTTCCACTCGATTCGGTCTGCCATGTCTTGTACTACGGTTGGAACTTTAACGTTTCCGCTACCATCAGCAAAGTCGAAAGGCGTTTCGCCCTCGTTATCCTCAAAATAATTATATGAATCTCCGTCAAATTCAGAATCATCGTCATCCCCGTCAAATTCATATCCTTCTTCGTCATAACCGCCTTCTTCGTCGTAGCCACCTTCTTCGTCATAGCCACCTTCTTCTGCGTAACCACCCTCATCGTAGCCACCTTCGTCATATCCGCCTTCTTCTGCGTAACCACCATCATCATAACCGCCTTCTTCTGCATAAGCAGCATCTTGCATGATTGGCTCGTCCATTGCAGGCTCATCACCATATCTTTCGTCCATCATGTCTTGTTGCTCCATTGCAGCCGCATCACGGTCTAATTCACGTTGAGCCTTCATATCTCTGCGTGATTCACGACCCTCTGCTCTGCGCATTTTGCGTTCTTGCCGAGCCTCTACTCTACGCATCTTGCTATCTTGCCGTCTTTGCTTGCGTGCATCACGCATTTCTGCACGACGTTTTTGGCGTGTTGCTTTGCGTGTTTGGCGACTTTCTTGGCGTGCTTTTCTGCGAGTATCACGTTTTTTAATTCTGTCCATCCTACGGGCTTGTCGTCTTGCACGACCACGACCCCGTGCTTCGGAGAACTCTTGGTCAAAAGATGAAGCGGTCATGCCTGCTCCACCTAACTGAACTATTGTTGCGTTTTCCATTTTTTTAATTGTTTAGTGTTTTTGGTTTTGGTTTTATAGCCTTACTTGCGAAGTAGCCAACTACTGCGCCACCCAATACATATATTAGGGTTTGTTTTGTAAATTCTTTTGACTTGCGACTTGACATATAATAACCTAATGCAGCACCAACACCAACATATAGTATTGTACTTGTTGCAAGTTTGTTGCCTGCCGAACCGCTTGCCGATTCTTTAGGACTTGTAATTTCTTTTGGTTGTGGGGAAACCTTATTAGCA
>Ga0214917_10008461_pt1 | contig 10097 bp, 8 predicted proteins | sample LL_1208_BB_MetaG_FD_177983 | JGI IMG/M metagenome (GOLD analysis project Ga0214917, IMG submission 177983) | Freshwater microbial communities from Lake Lanier, Atlanta, Georgia, United States - LL_1208_BB | ecosystem: Environmental > Aquatic > Freshwater > Lake | place: USA: Georgia | collected...
ACAAGCGCAATGCGTTGGATGACGCGATGTTCCAGGCCATCGCCGCCGCAGGTGAACGGTTGAAGAACGACGGTTCGGTGCGCGCGGTGGTGCTGTCGGGTGATGGCCCGTCGTTCTGCGCAGGCCTCGACTTCGGCAGTTTCGCCGCCATGGGCAGTGGAACATCGGGCAACGGCTCAGGCAACCGATCAGGCAACGCCGCCGGCTCGGTCATCGGCTCGATGCAAGGCGACCGCATCACGCACCTCGCCCAGCAGATCTGCTGGGTGTGGCAAGAAGTGCCGGTGCCAGTAATTGCCGCCTTGCGCGGTCACGCCCTCGGCGGCGGCATGCAACTGGCACTCGGCGCCGACATTCGTGTCGCGCACCCCGACACGCAGTTGTCGATGCGCGAGGTGCACTGGGGGCTGATCCCCGACATGACGGGCACGCTCATGTTGAGCCGCCTCGTGCGCGACGACGTGATGAAAGACCTCGTCTTCACCGGGCGCATCTTGCACGCCACCGAAGGGGTCACCCTTGGCCTCGTCACCCGCTTGGCCGACGACCCGGTCGAAGTCGCCCTGCACATGGCCCGCGAAATCGCCGGCCGCAGCCCGCACGCGGTGCGCGGCGCCAAGAAACTCATCAATCACCTGTCGAACGATCGAGCGAAAGAGCACTTCGCGCTCGAACGCGAGATCATCTTCAAGCTGATCGGCTCACCCAACCAGGTCGAAGCCATCACCGCCAACTTCGAGAAGCGCGAGCCCAAGTTTGGGGATGTGGGGTAGGGCCCTGGGGCCAAATTCAGGGCGATTATCCCAACACTCCGACTCCGATTGTGGGCGAGCCTCCTCCTTTGCTGCTTTGTAGCAGCGGTCTGCAATACTGCTCTCTATGCATCAGACATCAATGCCTCTGATAACAGACGCTGTAAGGAAACAGTTGATACTTCAGCGAGTTCAGTCGCTGGATGCGAAGCACGAAAGAGTACTAGTTCCTACTCGAAGTGATCCGAATGGAATTCTGTGCCCGGTAATTTCGATGCCGATTGAAGAGTTATACCTGAATCCCTTTTCTCATCGCATAAAGACGCAACTTGAAGATGATCCTGAATGGAAATCTGTTTCAGCCGATCCCTTCTCAAGCGCGGCTCAAGAGATAGTTGCGAAGTATGTCAAGGACTCCCGTTCGCTTGAGGAGTTTGCAGATTTGAAGTCTTCTCTAAACGAAGAAGGTCAGACAGAAGCCGGCGTAATAACTAATTCTGGAATCTTAATAAATGGCAACACTCGTGCAGTGGCATTAAGCGAGTTGGTCGGAGCGAACAAGAAAGTCATTCGAGTAGCTGTCCTGGAGCCTGACGTAAGCGAGAAGGACATAATCCTCATCGAGGGCCGATTGCAGCTGAGAAAGGAGCATAAAGTTCCGTACAAACTCAGTAACCAATTACGCCTTGTCGAAGACCTCGAGGAATCTGGCCTTTCTAAGTTGGATATTGCTAAAGAGCTCCGACTTGACTCATCCGATGCCAAGAAAGCCGAGGCGATGATTCAAAAAAAACTAGGGATGCTTGAATTTCTGCGGGAAGCCAGTCGAATTCCCGATCCACCGATTGGATTATCTCATTTTGATAGAAGCGAGACTGAGGTGACCGAGGAGTCGCTCGGCGCAGCGTTCGCCAAGTATCAATCCATTCAAGAAACTGGTGACCTTGAAGCGGCATACGACTTTCAGCTCAATTGGGTGCTCTGCGTACTCGCAGGCGTAACTACCGTGCACCAACTTAGATCCGTCGATCAGAGTTTCCTTCCGTACGCCTTAGAAGTAATGCGGCAGGATGAAGTTTTGGGCGCTCATGTCGATTCTTTGCAGCCGCGAGTCACCTCTTTAGACGACCCCGACAGTTCATCTGGCTTAGCTCGTGGTCTCATAGACAATCTGACGGCTCGAGGCAGCAAGGTCGAACTTGGTCAGAGATTCAAAATGGAAAAAAGTCTGTTTAGGGAAGCACTCAATCGGTCACTGTCCTTGGCTGTTCAGGACAAGAGAGATGATGACAGGCTGGCAGGGAGTCAAAGAAAACCGCTCGCTCTTCTCGAAAAAGCTCAGGACTCAATTGCGAAGTGCGAAAAGCTGCTCCGGGAAGATGGGCATCGATTGAGCCAGGCGCAAATGCAAAGATTTGAATACTTGAGAAAGCGAATAACTAAGGACTTGAAGAATCTCGACAAGGTGTTCGAGAAGAAGAGCAATTTGCCGCGCGGTACCTAACTTGTTGGCAAGATTTGAGATCCTGAATCAGTCGACCGCTGTGATCGTCACACGGGGAGAAAATACGAGTACTGATCTGTGGCGAAGCATACGCAGGGCTCTGCCAAGCACGCAGTCTGATCATGGAAATCGAGATGTCACTAAGCAATTCATTTGTGAGCTATCAACGTTTCTCGCACGTGCGGCGCAGGTTGCTCGAGTTCTTGGCGGTAGCACCGAATTTAGGAAGTGCATTTTTTCTGAAATCTTAAACGCCAAACTGTCAGAGCGGGCGAGAGAAGGGAATGAGGTTGCTGAACTCTTGGCGAATAAGCCCGTAATCGATCTACCAAGTCGACTAAATCTCAGTCTTGCAAGACTCCACCTCGTCAATCCACACGGAAGAAGAGTTGATCCGAAACCCTTTCAGCTTCGTGATATCAACAAGATGCTCAATTTGAGTCATAGTGCGAATTTCTCAGTTCCCGGTGCGGGAAAGACGTTGTCTGCAATCCTTGTTTATGAGTCGGAACGAAGCGTTGGTCGAGTTGACAGGCTCATGGTTGTTGCACCGCTGTCGGCATATGAAGCCTGGAGAAGAGAATGTGCGGTATGTCTCAATCCTGGCCCAGTCATCTCGCAGTTAGGTGATGGCTTGGAAGCGGAGGCAGAGGTGCTTCTCGTCAATTACCAGAGACTGACGACCGCCTTCGAGATGCTTTCAGAGTGGCTGTCAAGGGGAAAGTCGCACTTGATCCTAGATGAAGCCCATCGAATGAAGCGCGGAGCCGATGGTGAGTGGGGTTCGGCATGTTTGCGACTCGCACACCTCGCCACGCGGCGTGATGTACTGACAGGGACTCCTGCGCCGCAGCATCCAAGTGACTTGATAGCAATACTCAATTTTCTCTGGCCTCAGATGGCACCCAAAATTCTTCCGGGTGTCACACTCACATCAAATCTGGGTACGGATCAAGTGAGTGAGATTTCTGAACGCCTCGGCCCATTTTTCGTACGTACAACAAAAGAAGAACTTGGACTGCCGGAGCCCGAGAAGAAGATCGATCATCATGAGATGAAACCCCTTCATCGGGACATTTATGAGGCAATAACGTCGAGAATGCGAAATTATCTCGGAACTTCGAATGCGCAGCGGCTTAGAATCTCAGAGATTGCGCGAGTGTCTGCCTACTTGCTTCAGGCTGCCACCAATCCAGCGCTGCTGGCTAAAGCAGTAGATAATGACACAGAACCGGCCATCAACTGGCCTCCTTTAAAGATGAAGTCTGATGCAGACATATATGACAAGATTTGCGGCTACTTGCAATACGAGTTGCCTCGTAAGTTTGAGCACCTCGCCTCGATTGTAAACACGAACGCTAGGTTGGGCAGAAAGACACTCGTATGGTCAAACTTCGTCTCGAATATTGAGATCTTGGCGGATTCCTTACTTGCACAACTGAATCCAGCAGTAATCTTTGGCGCAATTCGACCGATGGACGATCCGTCCGACCCGCGAAGTCGTCAGGCCGTTCTGAGGAGATTTCGTGAGGATTCTGACTGCCACGTTCTAATTGCAAACCCGTCAACAATCGGGGAAGGAGTGAGCCTTCACGATGTCTGCCATGACGCGGTCTATCTCGAAAGAACCTTCAATGCTGGCGAATACCTTCAGTCGGTGGATCGAATTCACCGACTTGGTCTCGAAACTGGAACCGTGACAAATCTTACGTTTCTTCAAAGCCGCGGGACAATTGACGAGGTTGTCGAGCAGAGACTTCGCACAAAGGTCTCGAATCTTGGACTATTGCTAAGCGATCGAAAGCTCTCACAGATGTCACTTCCAGACGATGACTCGCACGAAATCGTGAATGACTTAGATGGTGAGGACGGTCTGGTGCTGTTGAACTACCTCCTGGGCACCAGGGACCAGTAGAGGTGAATCAGAGCGAATTCGACACAAGGACTAGGTATCTTGGGTACTGTGCAGCGTCGGCGCTGAGTTCGATAGATGAGGAAGGGTCGACTTCGGCGGATTTACGTCTTTCGTATCAACGCTTGGCATCCAACGGAATGTTTGGAGTCTCGGAACTGAGTCGCGGACAATCGATTCTTTTAAGGCTCGGTTTGACTTACGAACGTGACACGCTGGTAGTGCCTACTCCATTTGCTCTAAGTTTGCGAATTGGCGCGATCGATCATGTCTCAGAAGTTATTGCGGCGATGCTGTCGAGAACTAGTCTGAGTTCAGCATTTTTGCATTCAAGTGACGATAGTTCTGCATCTCCGACCGTTCTGTCAGAAGACCTGGGACTAGCTAATGGCGTCCAACTTGATCGAGAGTGGCTCGGCGACCTTGGTGAGGAGCACGTACTGGGAGAGCTTCGGCGACTTTATGCCAGTTGGGGATGGGTTCGCGAGTATCCATCTATTCGGAGAGTCAGTCTCGTTTCCGACAGCTTCGGGTATGACATAGAGGCGTCTATACCTTCAGGCGGGAAGATGGCCCTAGAAGTCAAGACGTCTTCACTGGAAGTGAATTCTGAATTTGTATTCTATATTTCGCGAAATGAGTACGAAGTTTCACAGTCGATGCCATGCTGGAGACTCGTTTTCTGTGATTTCTCTCAAAAGCAATGTTCTATCGCAGGTTGGACGTTCGGGAGGGCGATACGGGAGCTCTGTCCATCGGACTCAACCTATAGTCGCTGGGAGAGCGCTCAGGTGAAGATTCGTCGAGTTCATCTTCATCCCGGTATCGAAAGTCTCATGCAAAGTTTTTCGTAGGTTTCCACTTCCCTGAGAATGGCAATCACCCTCTGTAGGTCTTTAGCCCTCACCTGCATCGCACTCCCTGAGTAGTCTCACGTCGCGTGGATACGTTGGCCCAGATCCATGGTGCGGTATCCGATCTTGTGGGTGAGTCGGTCAAGAGACCGCCAGGAACTCTTTCCGGTCATGCAGCCGGACTGCCATTTGAGAAGCTTGTCCACTCAAGACTGGTCAAAGCTCTTCCGGATCGCACATTTCGGCACTTCGAGTTGTTGAACATAGTTTTTGAGGCGCACCCAGAATGCGTAACTTCATATGCCAGACAAAAATTACTTGGATCCCCGGAACTCCAGTTTCTACTTCAGCGGGGCGATGCAGCCACCGAGGCGTGGTCCATAGAAAATCAGTTCGTTGAGAAGCAGAATGACACAGCCGAAACGGTGATTCTTCCGCGAGAAGGTTGGCGAGTCGAGACACACAATGGTGTGCCAGTCACTCTCGTTGATGTCAAGACTCAAAATACTTCTCTAAAGGCTCAACCTCCGAATATCATCTCCGCAAAGAAGCTCGTTAAGGCTTGCAGACTTGCGATAGACCATAAGTCTGAGCAACCATTCGATTTTGTGTACATCGGCGTCAAATGGCTTGAGAAAAGTGATCTCTTGATCTGTCGCGATATCTGTGCCGTATCACTAATGCGGGCCCAGCCCAGTGATTTGTACATCAACTGGGCGGCGGCCACACAGATTCAATTCCATCCCTCAGAATTGGACCAGACCTACACACTTTCAGCACTTGAGTGGTGTAAGGGCTTTATTGAGACGTACACAAGCCAACTTGAGCGGCGCCAGGAGAAGGTCCTGGCAGAAATCAAGGACCTTCGAAAGTTTCTAGATAGTCATTGAAAGGTGGAAGCTTTGCAGCCAGAGGTCTGTTGTCGAACTCAGTTCATGAGTTGAGTGTTGGCACTCACGATATTTGTTGGTGAAATGTCTCAACTCGACCAGATCAGACGCGTGGCCGCCAGGCTCACCGGAAAGTCGGTTGCGAGGCCAAACGGGACGTTGTCGGGTCATGCAGCGGGACTTCCATTCGAAGTCCTGCTGCACAGGGAGCTCCTAAATAGGTTTCGTGGCCGCGCCTATCGACACTTTGAGCTGCTAAACGAAGTCTTTCTCAATAACCCCGAGTGTCGGAGTGCAGATGATCGCCGGGGACTTCTTGGACCTGAGTCGCTTCAACAGTTGTTGAGTCGTGGTGACGGACCTAACAAGTCCTGGGGTGCCAATCGGCAGTTTGTGGAGAAGCAAAATGACACGGCGGAGACGGTCATATTGCCACGTAAGGGTTCGAGGGTGGAGACGTGGCGGGGAACCTGCGTGACTCTAATAGACGTAAAAACTAAAAATAGGAATAAGAATTCGCAGCCGCCGAATATCATTTCTGCGAGGAAACTAGTCAAAGCCTGTCAGATTGCTATCGACCACGGTCACCGGAATCCATTCGATCTTGTTTATGTGGGCATTGGCTGGAATGAGCGGAACCGACGTCTCGTTTGTTCTGACACCACTGTCGTGTCACTTTTTAGATCAGACCCTGACAACCTCTACATAAATTGGGTAGCCGCTTCGCAAATCCAATTTCATCCTTCTGAGTTGGATCAATCCTTCAGCCTGAGCAAGCTGACATGGTGTGAGAGATTCGTCGAGAGCTATCTACGACAACTCAATAGTCATATTGCATCTTTGAAGACCGAGGCTAGGCAGTTGAGTGGCTTCCTCAAGAGTGTTTAGGGGCAAGTCCGAGTTCAGTTTCAAAAACTCTGCGAATTTGCTGAAATGACGACTCACCTACACCTCCACGCCGAACGCCTTTGACGATGTTGGTTATCTCGTTATGCGCCGCGATTTCTCGGTCGTTGGTCCAATCAATAGACCTAAATGGAATTGCTGCGATCGGTCGTTCGGAAAACTCGGCAATTCCACCTTTCATGAGACCTCGCTGGCGTACCCAATCGGTAACCTCATCGAGCGTTAAGAAGGCAGCGAAGTATTCGATGCTTTCCCGAGTGTCTTTGTGTGGGGAAATCGCACTTACATCTTGGGTCGCGATGGTGTCCCTGACGGTTAGCGAGAAACGGACATGGGTCTTGTTCGTGAGCCGTTCCTTACACGGCACAAATAACTTTGAAGATTCATCAAGAAAGAATTTTTCTGAGCGCCGAAACGCCCATTCCCAAAAGGGAAGTTCTCGATCATATGAGTATCGTGCTTCCAGTTGTTCGCGGAATTTCGTTAGATGGCGGTAGATCCGTGGGAACTTCGTCCGGACCTCGGTCTGTGATAGGCCAGAAGGAAGATCGATATAGAGACTAAACTTGCGCGTGAATAGGCGTTGAAGATCGGCGGCCTTGGAGACTTTTCGGATAGCTGTCCTCTCTCGATCTGAGAGAGATTCCAAGAGTTCATCTGGTGCTCGAAATGCCCGGTCAAGACCGGAGACCATGCCGTTCGCAATTGTGACGAACTCTCCAAGTGAAAGTGCCTGCTCGGTGTCGAAAAGTGTTGATTGAACAGCGCTGGACGAGTTAGCCCAATTCTCGAAATCATCCTGACGCCGTTGTTCATCGTGCGTGGCAAGGGTCCAGTGTGAATTAACTCGGAATTGTGGAATAGCTGTCGATGAGAACTGAGTTGGATCATCTAGCCCCAAATTGGCGGGAATCTTTCTTGGTCCAACGTACGTGTGGTAATTGATTTGATGACTTGCGTCAAGATCTTTGACATAGCGGAAGATGACAATCGCACTGCTAACACCGTCAAATACTTTCGCCTCGCCAAATTGAATGACATTGCTGAAACTGCCATGTTCTAGCAGGTAATCGCGAACCGCTTGCGAGTGCTGAGTGTGGAACCAAAAGCTCGGCGTGATGAATATCAGTTCACCACCTGACCTAAGGAGATCGACAGCTTTTACAATGAAAACCATCAGATAGTCGGAGAGAGAGTTCAGAAGCTTGCCCCAGTAGGGGCTCAGCTGAATCTCCGCGCGTTCGTCGTCGCCTAGGTTTTTCCATCTGATGTAGGGCGGGTTGCCGATGATTGCATCAAATTGTTCATTTTGCGTCCATGACACGAAACTCGCGAGATGCAGTGATTGGCAGGTGTAGTCGACGATTTCTTGATCGATCTCAACAGCCGTGATGTTTGAATACCCTGCAGCGTTAAGAGCAGCTACAAATACTCCAGCGCCGGCACTCGGTTCGAGGACTTTGCCATCAGTTCGTGTGGCAAGCAATTGCACCATGAACTCTGCTACGTGGCGTGGCGTGAAGTACTGCCCAAGTGGATTTTTCTGCTGAGACATTGAGGCTCTAGTTGTTTGGTTGTCGTCGTACATGAAGTGAAATCATCAGCAATAGTTTGCCACCACCGTGTAGTGCAGATGAGACACTGCTAGTTTCATGTGTGAGTGCTTGTGCACTGAAGCCCCGACGGAGTCGCAGGCTCAAAAAGCTGGCTCGTCTCACTGTTCGCGTCTTTGGCTTGCCGAGGTGTCCTACATCTTTGAATCTGCGTGGCCTCCCTTCTCCGCACAGGACAAGACCTTCGGCCACGATCTCACCATTAAGGAAGGTTGTATCTTCGATGATGTGAGTCGTTGCCGATAACTCGAATGGAGGGAGCGTAGATGGTATCGAAAATTGAATTTCTAGAACCAGTGGACATCCGACGTGTTTGGTCGAAGGAAGACAAGAGCTTTACTCCATGGATCGCGGATCCAGAAGTGATGGCCAAGCTGTTTGATCAGTGCGGTATCGACTATGACGGGGAATTGAGTATTCGACAAGAAGTCACGCTTCCGGGCTACAAGCGCAAACTGGATGTTTTGGTCGAGAGTACGGCAGGTGACAGAATCGCAATTGAGAATCAATTCAACGAAGCCGATCACGACCACATGACGCGAGCGTTGGCTTATGCGGTTGGCTTAGAGGCGAAAGCAGTGATAATCATTGCAGAAGCATTCAGGCCAGAGTTCGTCGACCTCGCCGAATACCTCAACGCAAGTGCTCTCGCTTTTCAAGAGAAAGGTATTCCAGTATTTTTGGTTGCAATCGAACTCTTTGCAGCACCATCTGGCGGATCGTATTTTCCGCGATTCCAGGTTGCGGCACGCCCGAACGAATGGAAAGCAGCGCTGTTTCAAGGGACTCACCACGCTGGCGCAGAGTCTGATCGAGAGGTTTCGCTTTATAACTTTCATGATCAAATGCTCGATGACGTTCGCCAAGCCACAGGCATCTTTAGAAATGTCAAGTCGCTTACTGGAAACTGGAAAGCTGGATCGTTTGGAATCGCCGGTGTTCAAGTTTCGTATATGGTCGCTAAAGATGTCACAACTGCCTCGATATGGTTTCATACAAGGTCATCCAAAGCAAATCTCGCAGGTCTCGCGGTTCTCAAAGACAAAACTGATGAGATTCAGTCGAAACTGACTGGGCGAAGCCTTGTGTGGCGTGAGCAAGAGACTTCGAGCCTTGACGTAGCGGTCGAAGGCATTGGCTGGGGAGCAGAAGAGCCGGGGGCTCGAAAAGATCTCTTGGATGTCCTGGCAGTGCTTGCGTCTATCGCAAAAAAATACACGCCAGAACTTCGAGCCGCGATTGATTCGGCGGATTAGCTTTTGTCCTTTTCGATCCGGCAGCGTTAGTTGTGCTCAAACACGCGGCGAGAAGTTGCGAAGTGTTCGCGAACGAGTTCGGATGCCGGTCGAGCCTTCGAGGGTATGTGGAGATCGACACCATTGAGCGGCCCGTAGGTCGTGTAGGAGTGCAAGCGCGGTGCTACCTCAATTTTCCACGAGGTTGGGTTGACGGTCATGAGGTGAGCGTCGAATAGCGAGTGGAAGTCTCGACGGAGCAGCAAGCCGCCATCGAGTTCGTGGCGTCCGGTCTCTGCAAATGAGTTGATGTGGGCAGCCTCGAGTACTTGCGGTGGCTGTTCACCAGAAAAGGCACAGATCTCACCGAAGCGCTCCATCATGCGAAAGCGAAACTCGCGTTGGCCGCGCCGGCGTCGCACGGTGGACTC
>Ga0214917_10008463_pt1 | contig 10097 bp, 20 predicted proteins | sample LL_1208_BB_MetaG_FD_177983 | JGI IMG/M metagenome (GOLD analysis project Ga0214917, IMG submission 177983) | Freshwater microbial communities from Lake Lanier, Atlanta, Georgia, United States - LL_1208_BB | ecosystem: Environmental > Aquatic > Freshwater > Lake | place: USA: Georgia | collected...
ATATGTGTATGGTTTTTCGTAATTAAATTTTTCAATTACACTATCAACTGGTATTGTTTGCCCTTCATAATCAAAAACAGTATAAACGTGTGTTGGAATTTTATCATTTAAAAATGAAACATATCTTAACCTCACATTTTTTGCACCTAAACAAGATAATACACTTGCAATTGTAAGACTCATTGATTTACAATCACCGCCCAAAGTATTACCATTTTTTATTAATGCACCTGGCATTTTTATAATTTGTACTCCATCTGGATCACGTTTGTATACTACATTTTCTTTAATGTAATTCCAAATATTGTACCCACTTTCTAAAGTATTTTCACCTCTAAAATTTTCGGCAAATTTGCAAACGTCTTTTTTTGCTTTTGAAAAAGATTTGTTTAATCCATCAATTATGTTGTTTGTTAATCCATTTTCATAAATTAACCGATTTTCATTTTTAAATTCTGGAACGTTTTTTATCATAGTACAATTTTTTCATTTAATTGTAAACGTCCAACATTTGAATCAACAAAACCTTTTATTGTTAAATTAATACCAGGTATGTTATTTTTTATATTATTTATTAATGTACCTACACTTGTAGATAAATTTAAAGTATCAATTAAAAATGTTACTGGAATAATTGTACTTTGTTTTGCAGTAATAGTGAATTGATCCGTTTTCACTACATTACCAACAACGTTATTATTATAATACAACGCAAGATTTATTGAATTTACTTTTGCTCCAATATCTAAGGGATTTGTTAATCTTATTGAAGCATTAATTGGTAAACTTAAAAAGCCCGATTTAATTAAATCAGTAATGTTTGGTTTTAATTTACCAACTATTGAAAACATAATATTTTTACTTTTTTCAATTTGTGAATAAACATAGTATGTTCCAACAATTGCACCAATTAAAACTAAATAACCAGTTTTCATTGGTGCAATGTAATTACTGTTTTAATTTATTCAAAATATTTATTTCTAACTTACTCTGAATCAATTTGATATTTTTTATCGTTAATCTTTTTTTAGGTGGTATTTTTAATTTATGATAAACTATCAACCGTTGCAACGTTCTTGGTGAAACACCTAGAATATTAGCTATTTCAGTTCTCTGGTACATCTTTTTTAATTATTTCAATCGTTTTTAATGTCATATACACTTGATAAAATTCTTTACCCTCTTTTGTTGTTACTTTTTTTGAATTAATATAAATTCCGCACTTAACCAATGATCCTAATCTTATTTTCATTAGATCTGGTAATTTAATTAAATCTTTATTGTAAACTCTCAAATCATAAATTTGATCTTCTGATAACTTATCACCAAATTCATCTGTTTTGCCTGGTAACATTAATTGAATATTTTGTGTGTTACCTCGATCTGTTTTTTCAATTGGATTTACGAAATGTAAAATAAATTTTTGTTGTACGTACATAGTTTTTTAGTTTTTAGTTATTGTTTTTGTTTAGTTCAATAATTACGTCCGTTTGTCTACATTTAATTATAACTGCCTCTTTTAATTTATCATGATAAAAAAATGGACAATTACTTGAACATGGTTCACGCATAATTTGCAATTGACCTTGCAATTGTCCTGGTAATACAATAGACTGTTGATCTGGACAAAGTAATGGTTGATTATTATCATCAACAATCATATTTACTATTGAATTAGGTTTTAATTTTAATTTAAATTTGTTCATAGTTTTAGTTGTTTAATTGTTTAATATTATTCCTTTTTGATTTGCCCACAGATAAAGTTCAGTTGCATTAATTACGTTTTTAAGTACTTCATCACCATATTGTCCTAAATCGTGATAGGTTCCCCTTAATTCATTGTTTAATTCGTATAATTTTTTTATAAATATTTTTTCACTTCTTGTACTTTCAATATTATCGTTATAAACTTTTTTAAATATTTTTTTTGATTGATTGTTAAATAAAATAAATTCTTTTAACCTTGATTTGTTGCTATCATTACTAGTTACTTTAAATTGTAAATAATGATTAGATAAAGCATAAAATAAATCTGTTGCGTTGTCTATAATATCAATTGAATTTAATCCAGATAAATTTCCATTATAATTAATCATTTCACCTGTTTCAGTATCTATTAATACAAAATCAAAATTTTGTATTCTAAATTCACATCTCCAAATAATACCACTTAAATTATTTTTTTTCCAAACTTCTCTGATATGTGGTTTTTCTTTTACTTGCTCCAGCTCTTTAGTTTTATTATAGATATAACTACAAATTCTACTTTTTCCAGATCCAAATTTTATATACTGAAAATCTAATTTATGACCTTGCTCAAAATAAACCTGTCCTTTTGATTTTCTTAATTTTGTTATTTTATTTCCTAAAAAATTCTTTATAAAAATTTGCGGCTTTGTTTTTCGGTAATCAAAACAATTGAAATCTTTGCATATATCAACCCTACTTATTGAATTAAATTTTAATTCAAAATCAATTAAAAATTGTAAAATAAATTGTTTAACATAATTTTGATATAATAACCAATTTTCAAACTTCAACAATCCCAAATTTTTATTTATAATTGTTGAATTTGGATTGATTGTAATTGTTGCAACTATTTTATTTTGTCGAATATCTTTAATTGTGTAAATATTTCTAAAATGTTTAGTTGAATATTGTTCTTTAATTATTTCATAATTATCTACTTTTTTATTACTCCAATCCAATTCATTTATAATTACTGAAATTTGAAACCAATCTATACTAACCATATTTTATAAGTTTTTATTTAATAATCCGCAATAAATTTGCAACAATAATTTGTTATCCGGCATTTAATACCTCATATTTTTACGGTATTGCAAATCAATCAGACCATTATCACTTTGTTTGCGAAAATGCTCCTTTGCAACTTTTGCTGGTTTTATCAATTCTCTATAAATTTTATCCGCTATTGCGTCATACATTTCAGGTGCTATTGAAACTCCACCTCGTTTGTAATCTTGCTGTTCAAATTCTTTCAATATTGTCATTACTTTTTTTTTTGACATTGTGCTTCAATTTTGATAATGATTGAACTTATTTTTAGTTGTTTTTTCTGGTAAAAATTATGTTCTGAATTTTTAGTGGTTAATAAATTACATATCAATCAATTATGTGTGTTTTTTATGTATAGTTGGCATCCGTTTTACTTAACGGATGAATTTAAATTAATAACGTAATGACCAGTTAAATCATAAACCACTAAATCTGGATAAAATTCCAGTAATTTTTGAACTTGATCCTTAAAAAATAAACCAGATCCTGATAATTTGTTCGTTAATTTTATTGTTGGAAATAGCATATTTTGATTTTTTTCAAATGAAATAACCCAAAAACCATTTGATAACTTGATTTTGTAGTAACGATTAGTATAATTAATCGTATTTACCTCTTGATTTTCCATGTAAATTAGTTTAGTTGTTTAGTTCGATATGCAATTATCGGACAAAATCGGACAATATCAATAGTAATGTAAATAAAAAAGATACATTCTTTTAATAATATAATTAAATATTAGTATTGTACAAATTACCGTTTTTTTAGTTTACCCATGTATGGTATAAAAAAAGCCTTTCTAAACTAATAGAGAGGCTTTAACTAAACAACTAATAAACTAAGAAGCTAAATAATATATACTTGCTAATACGATCACAAAGGCAATTATTTTACTATCTGAAGCAATTACATTTGAATCTGGTTTACTAAACAATTGAAATTCTAAAAAGCGTCGTTTTTTTAATCCAGGCAAATAAATTCCGTTACTTGTTACGTAATTATTTTGCCACCAATTACCAATAGTTGTAATATCTTTTTTTGCATTAATTAAACCATACAAATTACTAGTTTTTCTTCCTGTATTATAGGCAAATGAAACTAATGCATTGAATTGATTTTGATTTAATGGCACTTTAATAGCATCATTAATTTTTTTTTCTGCAATTTTTAAATCTTGTCTTAAAAGCTCATAGGCTTGTTCCTCGGTAATCACGTCAAAATTATCAACTCCTGGAACGTACAAATGACCAAACCCAATTGATTTACTTCCAGCATCTGGATACCATGTAGGACTGAATCCGTTAGGACTTTCTAAACTTGTTAAAAAAGCTATTCCATTTTGATCTGTTACCATGAATTGATACCAATAAATTACGAATTTCAAGTAAAATTTTGAAAATTCCAAATATTTGTATGATAATTTCAAGAATATGCATATAATTATAGATCAAAAATCGAACTATAATAACAAAAAAAAATAAAAATTTGATCAATCAAAATAAAAAAGGGGTAAATCTATACCCCCTTTTGGTTTATACATGGTATAAACTGCACTTGTTCGGTTACGGTGAAACCCACGTGCAATGTTTTACTTTCCTTTTCTTATCGCATCACGAATAAAAATAGTACTAATTCCAGTTAATATACTATTGATACCATCTGTATAATTGGAATGTATTAAAGTTACAATCCCATAAACTAATAGACCAATTCCACCGTAAAATGTTTTTGTTTTTAATAATTCTTTCATATCGCTAAATTAAACATAATTTTTAATGTAATGAAGTATTAAATTGCAATAATTAAAATCCGCTAAATTATCATCAGCGTTACTATATAAAACAATACTATCTGATCTTAAAGTAGATAAATACGATCCACCAAATATGCCGACGGTACTTTGTATTATACCTATTTGTCCTTTAGTATCTGCAGTCCAACCAAATTGTGCAATGTTTGCATTTCCACCAGCCAAACCAAATGCAGTTAAATTAACTATTTGCCAGTTTTTAGATCCAGTACTGTCAATATCAATATTATCATAATCCAAAGTTGCACCAACAATTGTATAAAAAACATTTGTTATTGCTGGTAATAATGTAACTGGCAATGATTTTAATGTATTATAGTAGCCCATTAAGTTATATTTTGCTGCTATTACAATAGGTGGTTGAACAATAGTAATCATATTATATAAATCGCTTTCTTAATACGTATAATGAACCTGTTGTACTTGTTCCATTACTGATATTAAATCTTGTCTTATTATTTTCATTTTCATTTCCAGTGCTCACATATGAATCATTAGGATCTAATGGATACGTATTTATAAAAACTACGCCATCAGTTTTATTTATAAACGTAATATCGTTGCAATCCGTTGGAACTTCTTTTTTATCAAAATTGTTCCAGGGCGAATAGGTTTCAGTATCAATTACAAAATCTCTCATTTTTTTGATAAATTATTTAATGGTTCTTTCAATAAAAAAGCAATAGCAGCAATAATAACAATGTTTTTTAAATTACGTTCAATGAAACTTTTTGTAGTTTCATTTTTTTGTTGTTCTAAATCTGTTTTTTGTTGCGTTGTTAAAACTCCTTGATTACTCAGCGCATTTAAATCATAATATCCTTCTAAATGTGGCGCATAATAATTACGTCCATTTGCATCCTTAAAGCCCCAATATAAAACAGATCTACCAGGAACAACATTATAATAACTATCAACTACTCCAACTGTTTGTCCTGGTTGAACTGTAAAAATAATTGGATCTAAATCAAATGGACTGCGTTTAATTCCTATTGATTTTTTTGCAATCAATGTTTTTCCAACAATATCTCCTGCGTTATATACTGGCATTAACTTGTAAATATTTTTTGGATCTTTAGAATGGTACCGTTTTTATCGTTTTCTAATTCCTTTGCTAAATAATCCATTATTAAATCAAATTGATTATTACCTAGTATTTTTTTTATTTTTTCAATTGATCCGTTTTCTACTCCAGCTACTTGATTTTGTTGTATTATATGATTTGAATTAAACATACCAGCAATTTGTGAAACATAACCAATTGTTGTATTAATTGGATCTTTTTGGAAATTTTCATTTGCTAATAATCCACTAATGCAACTATTCATTAATTTTATTATAGGTCTTTCATCTTCATCTTCAATTGTATTCAACTCAAGTAATTGTTTATTTTTTTCGTCAATTACTTTATCAAATTCAATTTGTTTCTTTAACAATTCATATTTAACAGTTAAATCTAAATTGTTCGTATTATTAATTTTTGTATCAACTCCATTAACAACAATAGATGGTTTAACTGGAAATATTTGTCCTAACGTTTTCTTTTTTTTATCTGGAGTTAATCGAACGTTTACAGCTCCATCAACAAACATAGTTAAATAATCAGATAACTCATTTGATAATTCATTAACATCATTGCTGAAATAATCAAATTTTAATACATTGGTTTTAACATCTGTAATTTCCAAATAATTACAATTGTTTTTTTCAATGTAGTTTACTAATTTATTTATAATTTGTTGATCAATCATTTTATTTATTTCTATAATAAAAAGTTACCATAATAGTAGATTTAGTAGTTAAACCAGCTAAACCAAAATTACGTACATATGATTTACTTAAATCAATCATCATTAATGCACTTCTCAATTTACCTTGTGTAATCAAACTATTAAACGTCATTAATGGCGAATCATTTACAATTACTTCGTTATTTTTTCCTACTAAAGTAATAGTAAAATATTTTAAATCTGCATTGCTAAATAATTGACCAATAAAACCAATATTGGTTAAAATTGAACTTGGTCGGGTATTACCAGGTACATATTGTGAATTAACTTCTATTCCGGTAATTACTTTGTCCTTTAATATATCATCATTAGGAAAGTAAATTGGAACATTAAATGCACTAGGATTTTGAGATCCATCAAATCGGATAAACAACGTTACTTGTTTATCCAATATGACTGGATCTGGATAATTTTCGTTTTGAATAACTAATAAATTATTCATATTAACGCTTTATATCTTTTTTATAATAGAAGTTAAACATTGCACTTTCATTAGCATTTAATGATGTGGTATTTAACACAGTAATATATGATTTTACTAAATTAATTCTTTTGTTTTGGAATTCCCGAATTAATCCACTATTGACGCCAGAAATTAATGTATAATATGGTATTTGATAAATATCTTCCGTTTCATCTACAACAAACGTACAAACTAAATTTACAGATCCAGCCGCACTAATTACTGTTTTATTGTTTGGTGATGTTGCCAATTGTGTACTGGTAAACGCTTCAATTCCCATCATTGTTACTGCGTTATACCTTAATTGAGGAATATCAATAAATGTATAACGTTGTCCCAAATTAACAGAAGGCAAATTTACTTCAACTAAATAGCTATTTTGTATAATCATGATTTATAATATAAATGCACCCAGTTTTAAACTGGGTGCATGGTTCAACTATTATCTATTTAACTGGCTACTATTTTGGATCAACCATCCACGCATATACAAGCAAATGTAAAAATTATATGTTGCTTGACTTGCTCCACTTGCTACTGGTACGTTTAATGTAATTTCATTACGTCCGGCACCATTTAACACTACGCTTGGTGTCATTTGAGCAAATGCATAATTTGAACCATCCCACGAATCACCACCAACAACGTTGCTAAATCCGGGCGCAATAGGTGTACCAGCACTTGCAACGTTTGCAACTGCTGCGGCTGCACTAGCTACTGTTGTACCACTTTGCGTCAATGGAACTTGGTAAAATCTTTTTGTATCTAATGAATCAATATAAACTGTTCCATCAATTACCATTCGTAAATATCCATTATACAATGGTTCTAATGTTTTTGCAATTGCATTTGTTCCAAATCCTGTATTACTGTTCCAAGTATACAAACGTGCTTGAGCACGATCAGTATCTGTAGACGCTACCCCTAACGCTGTCGTTGGTGCTGCGTATAACATCATAGCAACAGCAGTAACTGCGAAACGATCTGTAATTTGCAAACGTCTTTCAACTGCTGAAGGTGTGCCTTGATTTGCCAAAATATTAAAACTATATTGGCTAGTAGCAGTTGAACCAATTTGAACTTCCGAACGCAAATAACTTTGAGTTATAATTGCTCCAGGATATTGACTTTTTAAACTTTGCACGTAATCACGTGCTCCATCCCCACGTGGGGCTACTGGTCTAATGTTTCTCATGAGAGTTTTATTTTAAAGATTGATTTTTATTTATGCTAATATTTCCATGTTATCATCACCAGCAATATATGAATCATTTGGTCCGTTGATAGTTGCATATGGTGAGTATTCACCAGTTAATGTATCACCAGCTGCACCATCCAATACACCACCAGATGCACCATCTAATGTTGGAAAATCATCAGCAGCAATATATGTATCGTTCTCACCTGTTAAACCAGCAATACCTGGTACAATAACCTTTACAAGATTTGCACCACCAACAGCAGCCATACCATTTCCAATACTTGCAATCATTTTATTTTTATTACCGCTTAAAAAGATACCTATCGCAATAGGTGCTGCTGATTTTATTAAATCATTTTTAATTGGTAATTTGCTAACAACAACTTGAGCTGCAATAGCTCCTGCAATATTTGCTGCTATTGTCATTGGTTCCAGTTTCATCGAACGTGATGAACTTCTTTTTTTTATTGACTTTTTTTTACGTGCCATTTTTATAAATTATTAATAATGATGTGAGTATTATCTGTTTCGTCATTTTTTATAATGTACGAAGTATCTATTACACCGCTTGTTTCAATAGCATAATTAATTAAAACTAAAATATCTTCATCAGTTGTAATTTTTTGCAAATTATTACCGTTTGATAAATATAATGTGTACATATTTTATTTTTTTATTTTTTTTGCTTTTTTAACTGCGGCTTTATATAACATACTTGCTTTTTTCATTGCTAATTCCGCACGTTTTTTTGCTGCTTTATAACTTTTATTTTTTGCAGCAATTGAAAAAACATTTTTTGTTGTTTTTTTTGCGGCAACTTTTTTACGTGCACTTTTTTTTGAATATGTCATTATAATTATTTTTTTGTAAGTAAAACCAATGCAATAATACCGGCTCCACCAAGTAATAATATTTTTGGATTAATTGAAAATCCTGTTGCTTTATCTACAATTTCAACATCTTTTTTAGTTGTAGTGGTGCCATCATCGTTAAAATCTAAGATTTCCTTGACATCTTTAAATTTTTCAATTACACTTGGAACCTTATCTTTTATCTTATCCCAAAACGTTTGATTGTTTGCTGGTTCATCCTCAAATACTGGTTGACCTTTATCATCTAAAACTGGTGAACCATCTGGATTTAATTTTGGTTTTTTAGATTTTGTTGATTTTGCCAATAATGGAATAAATGCACATAAAACTGCTGCTGCACTAGCAACAATAGTTGCAGTTGCTGGATCTGTACCAATTTCATTTACATTTCCTAAAGTTGGATAATCATCAATATCACCTATTTTTTTCTTTTGTGATCCTCGTTCTATTTCTTTTTTTAAATTATCGTATTTACCGCCTAAACTTTCCCATATTTTTTTTACCTTTTCTTCTGGCAATGCTTTTAATCTTCTTGCGATGTTTTCAATATTCAATTTTACCATTAGTAAAAATGAATTTCGAGGAGCTGCTAATGAAACTTTTTTAGTAGCTCTAACAATTTTTTTTCCTGCATCGGTAATTTTTTTAAAAAATTGACCTCTTCCTATTTCACTTTGCCCAGATAAAAATGGTGAATTGTAAATTGCAAATTTTAATTGTTGATTTTGTAAATCATTTAATTCATCAACTTTTAACTGGTAGCACAAACCAAATTTATTATTTTTTTTATGCCATGAAAGGTGAGTTAATAAAAATTTTTGATATTTATTAAATTGATCTTCCGAGATTCTTATTGTAGGTGCATTATTAGCATCTAATGACTGTATTCGTTTACGTATTAAAAAATCACAAAAACTATTAGGTTTCTGTAATCTTAAAGATTTAATTAATGTATTACGATCATAATCGTAAAGTCCAGATAATTGATATAAGTTCATAGAATAATCAATTTTATATGTGTATGGTTTTTCGTAATTAAATTTTTCAATTACACTATCAACTGGTATTGTTTGCCCTTCATAATCAAAAACAGTATAAACGTGTGTTGGAATTTTATCATTTAAAAATGAAACATATCTCAACCTTACATTTTTTGCACCTA
>Ga0214917_10008464_pt1 | contig 10097 bp, 6 predicted proteins | sample LL_1208_BB_MetaG_FD_177983 | JGI IMG/M metagenome (GOLD analysis project Ga0214917, IMG submission 177983) | Freshwater microbial communities from Lake Lanier, Atlanta, Georgia, United States - LL_1208_BB | ecosystem: Environmental > Aquatic > Freshwater > Lake | place: USA: Georgia | collected...
AGATTGTTCACCAAGTTCGCAGCGGATCCTGATTCGACCGACAACATTGATCCCGTGGACATTTTCGACACACTTGTATCACTGACCAAAGAAGTCAAAGTGGAAGACAAATTCTTTGCCGAATCTGTGGCTGAATCAAGCGAGATCTGGCTCGGAAGTTTCACTGTCCCCATGAGAGATTCTATTCGCGCTAACGTGCTTGAGGTAGCGTCATTCTCGTTGGCTCCTACCGCATACAACTTGCGAGTTCCATTTGCATCCAAAGACTCGAGCTTCCCCAAAGTATCAGATGCATTTTTCCATGAATCGGCCGCAAACGAAAATGCGTCATCGGCCGAACTAGAAACTTTCCTCATCCTCTCTCCCATCTCATCCGTCATGTTTGAGATTCTTTCCAACAAATCTGCTTCATTGTTCCTCACTCGTTCATTCAATCGAAGTTGTTCTTCAGCAACAACTTCACTTGTTTCGTCGGCAAATGGACCATATACTTGGGGAATCGCACTAACAAAACCCCCAACAGTCTCGTTGAGAACCGCCTCGATCGGAACAATATCGTCTTTAAGTTTCCAGATATCCGTGTCAAAAATTTTGTCCAATCCAAGCATATCCCATCGTCCGAGAACTTGTCCCACTCGCGACTCAAAATTGCGACTCACAGATGTAATGTTACTCTCCACACTTTTTCGAATTCCCTTCAAAAATGTTTTCAACAAGTTTCGTTTTTCCGCAAAAAACCAAGGAAACTTTTTCTCAACTGAATCTGCATAGTCGGAAATTGCCGTCTTAAACTTCTCCACAATCGCATCTTCTGTGTTCGTCAAATTCGACATCCCTTTTTCAATCAACGCGATTGCACCAAGAGTTTGCCTAGCTAATCCTTTACCACCAAAATCAAACCCTCCTTTCCGGATATTGTCTCCCAGACTGGATAGGATCCCCGCTAACTGCGATTGAATAACTCCTTGTTTCTTGTGCAAACTGTTTTGAGCATTGTCAGTGACATCTGACATTTCAGAATTTGCAATTTTTTTTGCGTCTTCAAATTCTGATTCAAATTGATCTGCTGTTCCTGAATCTACCGCATCAATACTTGATGCAATCTGACTCATTCCGGTATCCCCATTTTTGAAAGACGCAAATTTCGACTCAACTTCATACGCATCCGATTGAGACTGAACCAATCTTTTCAGTGTGGAAGTCAAATTGGAGGAAGCATTCATCGCTCCACCTATTGAGTTTCCTATTTTGGTCGCCAAGATAGAATGTGATGATGCCGCCGACGAATCAATATCTGCACCCGCAGACAGGATTGAGTCAACATCCAGTTGCTCTAAAGCAGCTTGAGTCTTCCGAATATCCGTTTTCGCTGAATTTGCTTGTCCTGCCAACTGATTCGATAAACTAAGCACATTGCTGCCCAACAATCCAACAGCATCAAACACGGGATTCATTTGACTGTCCAAAACACTCGTCGACTGATCATTCATCAGCTGCAAATTCGCATTCTCCAGTAAATGATTCGATGAGATCAATCGAGCTTGATCGACCATATCTTGGGAAGATTGAAACAAACTATTAGCGGCTGAATCATCAGTTTTTGCGACAGAAGATTGAGAAACCAATAGCTGTTGCCCAACACTCGATTTGAGTTTCCCTTGAATCGATAAGAGTGAATTCAAACCTGAATTGAAACCTGTTCGAGCATCTTGCGATGCTTCCTGGATAGAATCCGAGAGAACTCCAGCGGTTTTGGAGAGAGTGGAATTGACCTCTGTTTCGGCAGATTGAAGTTTATTGTCGATTTCGCGTTGAGATGATCCAAATTCATTTGCTGCAAGAGATGCATTCGATGCCACTGCGGATAACGCAGCCGCTGCTGACCCTAGTTTACCAGTTCGAGCGTTTGAAACATTCATAATTTCAAGTGAAAAAGTACTCTTGATTTTCGCAAGATTATCGGCCATCCTGGATCTTATTTCTCGCGATCTCTCTTTCCGCTCCTCGATCGAATCCAACAACTCCTTCGTTTGATTTACTGCAATATTTGTCATTTGTTCGAAACCGATATTCGCTTGATTTCTCTGATTTTCGAAGAAATTTGTCAGTAGTTTATCCAAGGAAGCGGAAAATGAGTCGACGAAATTTTGAATGTATGTCTCAATAGAATCCAGGCCAAATGACGCGATCGACTCTGCCTTGGTTTCCATATCATCAATCACGTTACCACTCTCATCCACATTGTCGGAAAACTTGTCAATTATTGATTCATACTTGTCAATAAGATAATCAATGCGATCTTCGATTTGTGGAATTTCATCAACAGCCTTGATTAGGTTCTTCCCACCAACATTTATTTTATCTTGCTTCGCGCAAATGGTTGATGTGAGGTTGATCAAAGCATTGTTCACGTCACCAATATCTGAACCGAGATTACCCGTATACATTGTCATGATTTGCTGACTCTTGTTTTGAAGTTCGTTTATGAACTTCTCTGTGGCTGTCGCCACCACAAATACCTGATTGTACAATCTTTCTGCCACAGCTCGTTGAGTTATATCGACATTCGACCAAACAGTGTCAAGACTAGCTTCAATCATCGAGTGAAGATCAAGAAGTTTGTGCGTGTTCTTGTAAGTTCGAACAGCAAGACCATCCTCTGACTTATTAGTCGATGGATCTATTCCACCAAAAGTCAACATCTTCATCTGATAAATATCCTTCATCAATTTTGCGGGATTCTTCGCGGACGAGTTCGCCAAAAAGAACTCTTCTGAGAGATTGTTAAATACATCCGTGATAGACGTATTAACTTTTCCGATTTCTGTCATATTCGGTACCAGATTAATAAGAACATTATATCTAACAGCATCGCAAATTGCTTCAATATTGTCATCGGGGCCGGATGCGCCATCGCAATCAACGTCGGTTACGGTTCGCCTTCGCCCGGTTGACGTGACCGCTGCTTTCTGGGTTGATTTGTCAGCAATTTCTAAATAGGATGAGACAGCGGGAAAAGCATCGTTCAAAGAGAGCATGAAGTGGTCAAGGGTATCACGCCTCCGCCCTTCTGACACAACTAGGACTTGATATAACCAGAATGACTGGATCAACCATGAAACTGATGACATTTAGAGTACGTCGCTGATTGAACATGAAAGCATTCGCATGAATTTTTTCCAGTTTTTGCAGTAACGAGTCGTTGAAAGTTGAAGAAACTAAATTAAATTTTCTAAACTACCGAGACCTGTGTACCAAAAGGAACTCATAAGACCTAGCGAGACGACACCCACTCCGAGACCAAAAGTCATAAATAGAGAATATCTCTTCATTGAATTGAACGAAGTAGTTTCCAGCCTCGGGCAGTGTCTGATCACTACAGTTGGGGAATACTCAATTTCCAGTTTCGAAGCGAATCCGAACACTGAATTCCAGTTCGCACTTCTAGCGGCTGATTGGAGGATCTTGAACACCAGGCATGAGTCCTGGTGGCAATCGACTAATTTCTCTCGTTGTTGCAGGATTACTCCGGCGCATAAATAAAGAGATATGATCGGACCGTGCGTCTTCCCCCTCTGCATCAAGTAACCGAATATTCGACAGATAATAGCAAACTCATCCACGGAGTGCGCAAACCAGGTCAAGATCCATGGTACTGCGAAGTGGTAACCTACACCAGAATGATCTAATATTTGCGCGACTTCCGGGTCCACAGATGAGACCAAATAATTCAATCCGTCCAACAAAGGAGTAAGCGAATAAGCAAAGTCATGTGAAACCAACGAAGAGAAGTGAGATTGGAAGATTGTTCGACAGATGGAAGTAGATGCCTCGAGATCTGTATTGGTTGCCTGTAGGATTACTAAGCACACCTCATGAACTCCCTGATAATACCGGAATCCCTTCAAAGAGCAAATCACATCAAAAATGAGTGTTCGTAGAGCGATTCGGATCTTTTCTCTCTCCTGTGGTGTCAAGCGTCTATGTACATCCCAGTGAGCAACGCTTCTCTTAACATCGAGGTCAATAGTCTTCAGATCGGTACAACCAACAAGATTGGACTTCGGTTTACTCTCTATCGATCTATAATCTTCGAGGAGAGTCTGGAACAAATCCACCATCGTGTGTGTTCGGTCACCGTTGCATTTACTCTTCTTCGTTTTCCGTCGACAATTTGTTTTCTTCCCCATTCAAAAAATTCAGTATCAGGTTGAACATGTAAAATTCGCTTAGGCAAACTCAAGTATGACGGAATCAGACGTCGAATCTCTAACAGCACGCACAGCTATCTTGGTGGGATTTCTCGTGGTCACTTTTGTGACTTTTTTCGTATCTCGAGTGTCTCCTAAACATCGACGACCAGGTGGAATATCGACGTTGAATCACGCCACGGGCTTGAAATATGAAGCGAAGTTGATTGAGAAGGTTAATGTAACAAAAAATGTACGGATATTCCGATTCGGGTTACCTAGCAGTGACCACGTTGTAGGTCTCCCGATTGGGAAGCACGTGACCCTTTCCGCTATCATTCGGAATCCACTGAACGCGTCGGAAGCCCCGAAACTGATTTCCCGTCAGTATACTCCCGTCACATCGGACTATAACACCCGCGGGCATTTCGATCTTCTCATTAAGGTGTACCCAAAAAATGAACATCCACAGTTCCCAGAAGGAGGATGGATGAGTCAGTACCTTGATTCAATGTCGATCGGTGATTGTATTGATGTGAAGGGTCCAAATGGTCGAATTGAGTATATGGAGAAAGGGCGAATTCGAATCGGTCAGAACCAACTCAAAGTGTCCCAGATAGCGATGATCGCGGGTGGTACTGGTATTACGCCAATGTATCAATTTATTCAGCATATTCTTCTGACTCGTCATGGCCGAGATAACACCAAGTTGTCCCTATTGTATGGAAATCAGAGACCAAGTGATATACTGATGCGTGAAACTTTAGAGGAGCTTTCACTTCAACATCCAGGTCAGTTCTCACTCCATATGACAGTTGACCGTGTTGAAAAAACAGACAGTTCATGGGACGGGTTTGTTGGGTACGTGAGTCCTGATATGATCAGCAAATGTCTCCCTAAACCTTCCAGCGACATGGTCGTTTTACTATGCGGACCACCCCCAATGGTTCGGTCCGTTGAGACTCACTTGCTTAGCCTAGGGTATAGCAGGGATAGGATCTATGCATTCTAGGTTATTGAGAAATTGTTTGAATACGTTTCGTTTCGAATTCGTTCGTCTCCACTAGTATTGAAATGGATTTATCCGACTCTGACGATGCTATGTCAGTGGATGAAGTTGGAGGTGAGACCAAGGGACCCACTAGCTCTTCTTCATTGAACTCATGGATGGGGAAACCGTCATCCTCTGGGTCGATTCCAGTTAGTAAACAACGCCCCGCACAAGACCCCAAGAATATGCCGTGGGTTGAGAAATACCGCCCAGCGAAGGTTGATGATGTTGCACATCAAGAAGAGGTTGTTCGAGCAATGAAAACGTGTACTGAAAAGAATAATCTACCTCACTTACTTTTTTATGGTCCACCAGGAACTGGTAAGACATCACTAATCCTTGCAGTGGCAAAAGAATTGTACGGTGTATCGCATTACCGAGACCGTGTGCTGGAGCTGAATGCATCAGATGAACGTGGAATCGACGTGATTCGTAACAAGGTGAAGAAGTTTGCTCAATATGCCGTTGGAGCAAGGGAACATGATGTCACTGGAAAACCCATTCCTTTGTTCAAGATCATTATTCTGGACGAAGCTGACTCCCTCACGAAAGATGCACAAGCAGCTCTCAGGCGTGTCATGGAAGACTACACCAAGGTGACACGATTCTGCATTATTTGCAACTATATTTCGAGGATCATTGATCCAATCACGTCGCGTTGTTCCAAGTTTCGATTTCAGCCTCTTTCGGACACCGCTCATATCAGCCGACTTCGATACATAGCCGAGCAAGAGAATGTGGTTGTTTCAGACGAAGGGCTGGCAGCAGCCATGTCCCATGCAGAGGGTGATTTGAGACGAAGTATAAACATTCTACAATCAGCTTCTAACTTGTTTGTGGGGAAACCCATAACTGCGGACGAAGTTACCGAGATTGCTGGGGCTGTCCCAAAATCTGTAGCTGAGAAAACGATCGACTTAGCCTTCAAAGGATCCACTCTCGACTTGATGACGCATGTTGAGAATCTCATGGCTGAAGGGTACTCGGTGACTCAGTGCGCGCAGCAAATTCTGGACAGTGTTGTGTTAGAGAAACGTATGACAGACTTACAAAAAGCAAAAGCGGCCCGCGTCTTGTCGGTCGCAGATCATCGACTCACAGACGGTGCCGATGAGACCATTCAAATGATGTGGATAGCAAGCGAACTTCGACAGATATGCCAAGGATGTTAGTATATATGGTACGGAAATTTTTTGCATGTTGTGAGGAGACTAATGTTCACGGTAACTAGATTTAGGCTCTCTTGTGAGCGACAAAAAAACCCCACCTTTGAACACCTTTAGGGATTCGCTTCAGTTTACTATCCCAGCCATCGAGCAGATGCTTGAAATCCTCTTCAGAATACTTGGCCAGAAATTCGGCCTTATTCTTAAGGGCACGGTCTCTTTCAGTCTCAAGAATCTCCTTGAACCATGCGGTAGTGTCTTCGGCCTTGTCCACAACCCAACCGGCATCCTCGAGAACTTGGCGATACGCATCAACGGTCAACAAAGTGTATCCACGTTGAGCTACGTATGCCTTGAACTCGTCGTCCCAGGTCTCTGGAGAGGAGGCACAGTAGTCGGTCACGACAAGTTGACCTCCTGGTTTAGTAGCCGCGTGCAATCGCGAGAACAATTTATCCTTGGAAGCGATATGAAGAATCACGTCACGAGAATAAATCAAATCAAAAGTGTTGTCTTCAAACGGATAAGTCAAAGCATCTGCAACAAGGAAATTCAAACGAGGATTCTTTTCATATCTCTTGTTAGCAATATTCACACAGTTTCGAGCGAGATCGATTCCGAGAACGTCGGCATTGAATTCGTCGAACAAGAACTTGGCTGGGCCACCGATACCGCAACCCACATCGAGAACTTTCGCACCTGTGGGTATGGGATGCTCCTTGAAGATTTTCCTAGTGGAGTCGATACCTCCGGTGGAGATGAATCCCGGACCGAAGATGAACTCGTACTTGAGAACACCACCCTCAGTATATTGGCTTCCATCTAGGAATTCTTGAGTGGCATCTGTGGTGTTTTGAATCATGAAGATATAATCGAATAAATCTGTGAATGAGGTCAGTAGATTGCAGGTAGCCGATTAAAAAATATTGTGCATGATTTTGTACAGTATTCCAAACATCCACTTGAATTACAGGACAGTGCATCATAGTATTTTGCGAGCGACGATTTGCATTGGCTTTTGATTCAATGGTTCTCTGGGAACGCGGCCAGCAGCGATTGACGATGAACGAGACGATCCGGTCTTTGCTTTACGAGTAGGATTCGAATCGGAGAGGATTGTCTTCGCAAAATCTAGCAGACGTTCAAGATCTTGTTTTTCAACAGGTCTTTCGGGAATATCAGCTGATTCGCGCGTTATCAGAGTATCGGACGGGTGGTGATTCAGAGTTGCAACGGTGGATGTACTCCGCCATTGATATCTGTCTTGATCCAGTATATTCTTGAGGTTGAGAATATCCGCCTATTAAATGAACTACGTCTAATGCACACTACATACCTTCATTGTACATATTTGTGATGAGATAGAACCGATCTCCTCATTGAATACTTCTTTATCCATCTTCTTGGTATCTACTTCCCTCAGACTATCCCAAAGGATGAGGAGATCTTTGAGCATCTCTTGGATCTGTAAAACGCTCGCATTGCCAGAGGTCTCTACCACTCTATCACTTTCTTCCCCTTTAAGAGCGCGCTCGGATCTCACACATTCGATTTCTCTCGCGAATCGTTCCTCGACGCTCCTCAATCTATCTTCGAATATTGTTTCGAGACAAGGAGATGATTTGTTGTTATCAAACGACTTCTTCAGTTCCTCAAACGAGTTCATACATGCATTCAGTTTGTCATCCAACGTCTCAATGCGAACACCGGTACTCGTGGTCTCTATTGAGAGCTCCTTCGTTTGCAACATCGTAACCTCATGAGACTTGACCAAATCATCGCATACACGGTTAATCTTTTCCATGATCCGGATCTCCTGACTGTGAAGCCGAAGTGCATAGAATACGACCTTAAGCTTGTCATCAGCGATGCGGACCAACCGTCTCAAGCATACATTTCTTTGAATACCTTTAGTAGTCTCTGATCGCCATTCGTGGATGATAGAAACGTTGAAAGATTCACGCGAGCGACGAGCTTTGACATCCGCTATAATTCGCTGATACATGCGCGATACTTTTGCAACTTCATCCCCGGTTGACAGGGATTCGGTCTTCAATAAAAGTTCTCTGCGAATATCAGACAGGCTTGATTGACATTTTGCATCAATCTGGCGGAGAGCCGCTTCCACCATCCGATTGAGATGAGAGTTACGGGAAGAGTTATCTTCTATCATCGATTGAATCTGTTCTTGAAGTGACTCTGTTCTAGCATGAATCGAATCCATACGTGTGAGTCCTATTTCCACTTTTTGGGATGTTTCAAACCAGCTCGCTTCACAATTGCGTGCAGCTGTTAGCATCTCGGAAATCTTGATCGAGTGTAGTTTGGCTTCACGCACAATGTCGATATGATCCTTCTCAAGCGCTTTTGAGGCCGACGCAATTTGGTCAAGCCTTGAAATCATGTAAATAAGCATTGAGGGGGACAAACCTTAAGGAATTATCTAATCCTGAATCTGAAAGCGCCCTCATGTTTACATCGAGTAAATGCAAACGGTCCTGTAGTGCTAAAAGCGCCTCTTTCTGTTCAGTACCTCGCGTCTCGCATTCTTGTATTTCAGTCGCAAGGATACTCTGTTTCATGAGCATATTTTCATGCTTATTCGAGGTCAGCTCTGAGTACAAAATATCACTCGGGGTGTCTGTTTCCATACGCATAGTGTGTCCGATCTCGTACACATTGGCTTGAAGAGCATTCACAGAATCCCCAAGGGACTTTAGAAGTCTTGGTAGATTGCCCAAGTCAACTGAGATCTCTAATGGATTTGATTCCATAGAAAACTGAAAAATTCGACGCCAAATGATCACATTCGAGGACGGTATCTGGAGAGCTCAAACCGATATAAAATCCGGTACGATCGTGATTGATGAGCTTCCAGCCCTTCAATGTCCGGCCGAAGTTCCTACCGCCTGGAAGAAGCTTGCGAAGAAGATTTCTAAGTTAGAACCAGATCGAAAGGCCGACGATATCCAAGATACGATGCCCCCGTGGGTAACTGTTTCATTGAACGAGGCGATTATTCGACTTCTCTACGCATTCGACGTAGCCCCTGAATCTCTCAAGTCCTCGATCCTGTCGATGTACGATTCTCGGGACGATTCAGAGGATACCCCTTTCGAGTCTTTGATAAGGAAGGCGAAACAGGTGGTCCTCAAGGAAGCCTCCAAAATTGGTATGGGTAAAGCTACTATTGGATGTCTGCATGAGATCCTCCGAGTTCTGACAACCAAAGTGTGTGTCACTACGGATGGGGGTGCAGTCTTGTTTGGTCAGCTTGGACGAATCCCACATAGTTGTACACCGTGTTGTATGTTTATTCCTCGTGAAAACCGCGGACAGTTGATTGCTATTCGTGACATTGAGGCTGGTGAACGCATTAATTGCAGCCACATTCCAACCAACTGCCTTCGCGCTTCCACCGAAACGCGCCAATCATGGCTCAGAGGTGTTGCAGGAACTAGATGTCGAAGTGATTGTTGTACCACTGGTTTCGATCTCCGTCGTCGCGTTATCTGTGTCAAGTGTCATCCAGCTGATTCTCGAGGTTCCCTCTCAACATCGGATCAGTCTGATTTGTGTTTTTCTGCCCATAATCAGGAAACTGGTCATTGGGTTGGCCTCAAGTGTGGTGCTGTGATGCCCGAGTCTGAAGCTATCGATATTGCGAAAGAAAAAGCCCTTATGAAGAAG
>Ga0214917_10008465_pt1 | contig 10096 bp, 11 predicted proteins | sample LL_1208_BB_MetaG_FD_177983 | JGI IMG/M metagenome (GOLD analysis project Ga0214917, IMG submission 177983) | Freshwater microbial communities from Lake Lanier, Atlanta, Georgia, United States - LL_1208_BB | ecosystem: Environmental > Aquatic > Freshwater > Lake | place: USA: Georgia | collected...
GTGGAAAAAGGAAATGCATTATACTATAAATATCTTGTTCCGGGAAGTACCGCAGAAGTAGAACACTTTTTCTTGTCCTCTGTTCCCGCGGATTCTTCCGACGAATCATCTTCCCAATTAGGAGAACAAGGAGAAGAGGAGGAGAATAAGTCTCGTACAAGTGACACTGAGGGGGAGGAAGAAGAAGAAGAAGAAGAAGAAGAAGATCCAAAAGAAGAGTTTGAATGCCCGGAAGAAGATGGAGAGAACGAAGACGAAGACGAAGAGAAAGAAGACGAGGACGAGGATGAAGACGATGACAACGTACCCTATTCCATGTCAGATCACTGTATTTTAGAAATCGAATCTTATAATTATCCAGAAGACGTTCATCAATCGCGTATCCTTGTCAACCATTAGAATTAGAGTCGAAAGGCTGTACAGGTCATATCTTTTTGATTCGTTAAATCAATGATAGAAGGAGAAGAACCTCTAGAGGAAGAAGACTCGGAATCCGCAACAGATGAGAATGAAATATTCGGTCGTACCACCAATGCCCATCCAATACCACTTAATAGGCCGAATATAGCAGATCCAAATAAATATACAAAGGATGGAGTATCAGGAATCAGCGATAGATAGGTAAAAAAAAGAATATAAAAAACTAAATAATACAAGATCAAATACAGTGAATTGTCCGCATTTTGAAAAAGATTCATCATATACCAGTAGGTTAGAGTATAGGCTACCATATAACTCGAAAACGAGAGTGAATTATGAAATTGAAATGGGAGGGAAGTATTCATAATCGAATCATCTTGAAATAATAAATGTGAGACCGAGAAAAAAACAGTAAATTGGAACAGAAATCCTAACAAATAATATCCTTTGGCGGTAAAATTACCAATCATGGTATCATTCATAAAAAAAATGAAGATGACAATGAACCCCAGAGGAAGGGTCCGAAACACACCATCACCAAGACTCGATAACTCCGTGTAAAGTTTTGTAAGATATTCTGGTGGAGAAATGTGAAATGACATATTAAACAGAAGGTATTTTTTTATTGTATTTTACCAGAAGAAGACTATTTTTTTTTTTCCTCCCATGACTTCCAAAATCTTATTCATTAACAACTCCAAATGTTTTATCACCGATTATGGCGGATACTCTACACAAATGCACTATCTTTTACAATTATTTCAACATCATTATCAAAAAATCTTCTATTTTACCGCATGTTTTCAATTAAACAATCATTTGCCAGCGGACCATTGCTATACTTGGGAAGAATTGCGTGATTATTCGCGTACGATATGTCCTCTTGATTTCTTATCTCATGATTATTTATCTTCTGTTCTCTATTTTTCTCATCAAAGCAATGACCCTACCCTTTCTATTCATATCATCAACCATATTATAGAAAAATATGAGATCAATGTTCTATTTTTTTTAGGAGACGTATTTCTCTTTCGTAATGACACGGACGTACCTTTTTCCCCTACCTTACAAAAAAGTATTTGTTGGTATCCTTGTCATTATTCCCCTCTTTCTGAAATGGATCGCAGAGGACTACAGCGATTCGATACGATAGTAGCATTATGTCCTTCGGTAAAAACGATGCTAGAGGAACAGTTTTCAACGAGAAAACAAATTCATTATATTCCCCACATCTATGAACCCTGTGTAACGATGGGTAAAGAGAAAGTGGCATTTTTTCGAGAAAAGTGGGGCGTTTCAAAGGAGGCCTTCGTCGTGTTTTGTAACGCATCTCTTTATGAAACTACCAATCGGAAAGCCATCGATTGTCAACTAATTGCGTTTGCCAATGTTTACCGGCAATATCCTGAGAGAAAAATGCTGTTTCTACTGCATTCCGCGGCACAGTTTTCGAATATCGTTATTTGTGAGCAACAATTTCCTATTCATCCTTTGATGAAGGCGCTTTCGCTTCCTTCCGAGGCTTTTCGTTGGAATACACGTGTTCTTTCTAAATCGGATGTGGCCGAATTGTATGTACTAAGTGACGTGGTTCTCTGTTGTTCCAAATCAGAAGGATTCGGAATACCTATCCTAGAAGCCCAAACATATAGGACACCTGTGATCACTACCCGTTTTTTATCCATGAAAGATCATAATTGGATTCCTGAATTGATATGTGATCCTTCTTCTTCTACACTAAATGTACAACAAGAGGGATATTGGGCTTTTCCGAGTTCTACGGCTATTGCTGAAACTATAAAAAAAATACTATGTCATCCACTAGACTCGTCTACGCTCGATGAAATGCAACAAAAGGCTATCCGGTGTTGTGACAAACAATCTATTTATCGACAATGGATGGAAGTATTATGAATCAAAAAAAAAATATATTTCCTTCAAAAAACAAAAAACAAAGAAAGAAAAAAAAATGGGATTATTAAAAGCGGCTCTCATTCTGGTCGTTGTTTACTATATTTTTTTTATATATCAACGAATTACAGTATCTCTTCGTGAAAAATCGAGTTTCGTACAATCATGGTCTCCTTATATCCCTATGATTACCATCTTCTTTATTGAATTATTATTATAAAAATAAAAAGAAGTTACATATCCAATCCAATCCAATCCAATTGTTCTCTCTTTGTTTTGCAATGACGATTCCCCGCGCTTTTATCTTGTGTAATAATGTACTGTACGATACCATGTTCCATGATACAATGTATGATCGTTTTTTCCGTTATATTTCCGAACAATACACGGAGATCACCGTGTTTTTTCTTTGTTCAGATATTCCACGGGTCTGTACTTTACAAGACATGGTACAATATGACCCTTTTCGGTGTAAGGAATGGACCTCTGATCATTTCCCTTCTTGGATCCCGTTCTCTTCCGTTTATTTTGTTCCATCCATTCACCATTTTGAACAAGCCGACAGAATGTTCCAGTCTCGTGATAAACTTTATTTATGTTTCATTAGGGAAGACGATGATTCCCTGTTTTCCATGTTTCGAACAAAATGTAACAAGGATATCACGACGATAGGGGTTTTTTTGAAAAAACATGACGAGTCCATCATGCATCATCGTGTACCGTTGGATGAAAAATGGGTCTTTGATCCTTCTTGTTACTACCGTTCCTCCATCATGAAGATGGACCACTGCAAAACGCGTCTATTACCTCCTTTTTTTAATTCCACACCGATGTGTTCCAATATTCTCCTGCATTCTCCTATGCGAAATGGATATTTCCTCTTCGTCGATCCATCCGAGATTGATTCTTTGGAATTTCTTCACGTCTTACTTGCATTGCAAACAATCACTACGACGACAATGGCATCCTCCGTGATTATCTATTGTCCAATCTTACTACACGCCGATGACGAACATAATGATATCATTTATCGAAAAGGAATCACAACAGCACAACTTCAACGAGCCACTGTCTTTCATACTCGTCTTTTTTCTGATTTCCATTTTGTATGGGATTTAATGCCCGTGTATGTCGTTCATTCTTTTCGTCAACAAAGTAAATGCATTATTCCGATTCATAATCCTACAACCCATTTTTATCCCTTGTGGGAAACGAGCAACGATCCGAAAATCTGGAAAATCGAGACGGCATTGAATTCCATCCATGATCAATATTATGATCTCAGACATCATATAATAAGAAAGGTTCCTATTCTTTCTGTTCTTGTCTCTTTTTTATCATGTTTTTCATCATGTTCCTATTCATAATGTTTGGTGGTTTGATGATTTTGCGATGATCGTTTACGTCCAGTTTTTGGGTTTGGGGAAGATACACTACCATGTTGGGGCTTTGATGATGATCTTTTACGTCCAGTTTTTGGGTTTGGGGAAGATACACTACCACGTTGGGGCTTTGATGATGATCTTTTAAGTCCAGTTTTTGGGTTTGGGGAAGATACACTACCGCGTTGGGGCTTTGATGATGATCCTTTGGAAAACGAAGGGGTGGTGTCTTCTGTTGCTGATATAGGTAGTACATTACTACGCGGGGGCGGTGATGACGATGGTGGAACAAGGAGCGATAAAGGAGATCCTGTGATGGAAAGCGCCTGTTGAAACATAGGCACTATTCTATCATAAATCAAACTTTGAAAATCACGATATGATAATTGATATTTCTTACCATTATCAAATACACTGACGACACCAGCAAAGGGATCCCCAACGGCTGCGAACCGTTGTCCATTTCCATTAATCGCCATGGCATATTTTTGTTGTAACCCATCACCATGGTTATAATAAACAGATTCACTCATGAATGTATTCATTTTTTTATATCGATATATTTATACATAAAAAAAAAAAAATAAAAAAAAAAATTAAGGAACAACAATGGAAAATGAATACCAGGAACCTTATCGTTTTTGTAATTTGTTATCACAAGACTTACAAGTGAAACATCAGCATTTAAAAGAAATCACTGCTAAATATGAAACACTCTATCAAAATTATACAACCTTCTTGCATTATCTAAAACAATTGTCCACCGCCTATCCCAGGATCAGCGAGGAAGAACGACTCACGTTGAAAGCAGAAGAACTATCGCTTGTCGATAGAATCAAACAATACGAATCCATTCTTTTTCCTCCTATTTCTGAAAAGAAACAACCACCACTCGTTGATCGCCGTAGTCAATTAATTTCCAACTCACTATCGGATTCGACAAGCGTATTAGGGGGTAGTACTACTAGTACAAGTAGTACTGCCCGACGAACAACCATCGTGCATCCAAGAAGAGGTGTGCTGAATAAACCGTATTCTTCTACCAATATTTTTTAAGAAACAAGAATCCCACAATCCGTAATATAAAAAGGTTCATGTGGTTGATAACTATGATTACACTCTCCTTGCTCAATACGCATCACCACATCCATTCCATGAACAACTTTCCCAAACACAACATGTTTACCATCTAGATGAGATACATTTTCATCCGTCGTGATAATGAAAAATTGGGAATTGTTGGTATTCACTCCGCTATTCGCCATACTGATACACCCCTTTTCATGGGCGATTTCGAAATTTTCATCCGGAAAATAATCTCCATACACAGACATTCCATTACTTCCATCCTTATCCACGATATCGCCCGATTGAATCATAAAATCACGAATGACACGGTGGAAAGGAACGTTGCGATAAGCCTTTTGATTACATAATTCATAAAAATTATAACACGTTTTAGGAACAATCGACGAATGAAGAAAGAGAATGATTCTCCCGATATATTCCTTTTTTCTGGAAATATCGAGATACACATACGGCGATTCCATGGTAGAAGGAGGTGGTAACGTCAACGACGAGGTCGAATTTGATTCCGGACCAGAGGAAAGAGAAGACGACGGGTGTTCTACCTCCTCGACCACGCGATCTTGAGGTTTTATATAAAATAAATATTCTAATAACATCGAAATGATAAGTACAATCCCCCCAAAAAGGTACAGACGGAGCATTTACAATTGATTTTGTTTGTATCCTTTTATTTTACTGTTTTTTTTTTGCCGCACTGACGACACAGAGGCCAATGTTGTTTTACGCGGAACAAGACATGCACGACTTATTCTCCTGGACAGGATCAATCGAAAATTGCTGCGCTTTGGCTATCGGTTGAGTTCTTAGATAATACATGCCTGTTTTTAATCCACGTTTCCATGCATAAAAATGCATATTCGATAATTTAGGAATAGTTGGACTACGAACAAATAAGTTAAGACTTTGGGATTGACATACGTATTTTCCTCGTTGAATGGACATGTCGAGGATTGTTTTACAAGGAATCTCCCATACTATTTTATACAGATCCCTTATCTCTGGTGGAATCATTTTAATGGATTGAATACTCCCCTCATTCATTAAAATTTGATTCTTCAATTCAGTGGACCATAGTTGAATATCTTGCAGATCCTCCATCAGATATTTGTTGATCACTACAAACTCTCCAGCGAGTGTTCTTCGAACATAAATATTAGAATGCAATGGCTCGAAACATTCGTTGTTTCCTAATATTTGTGATGTACTCGCTGTAGGCATAGGAGCCACTAACAAACTATTCCGTACGCCATATTGTTGAATACGCTGTCTCAGTTCTTTCCAATCAAAACACGATAAAGGTGCTTCTTTCCATAAATCAAATTGAAAAATCCCTTGTGATAAAGGACTTCCGTCAAACGTTGCATAAGCACCTACATAAGGAGATAACGGGGGAATTTGATCATCATAATCCTTTTGGAAGATAATATGACATGCTTGTTTGTTATGATGGGTGATCCATTCATATCGTTCTTGGGCAATGAGACAAGATTCGTCTAATGCCGCATAATAAATAGACGCAAATATCTTTTCATTCATTTCAAATGCAGAAACGTGCTCCAATGGAATACGCATTTTTAAAAACATATCCGCATACCCTTGAACCCCGATTCCAATGGGACGATGGCGAAGATTCGATCGTTTTGTTTCCGGAAGAGGGTAATCATTTACATCGATTGCCTGGTTCAAATTTCTCACTAATTGTCGAGTAATGTATTGTAATCGATCATAATTATAATAGGGGCGTGTATGATTTAATAATTGCAGGTAGTCCCCAATATATTGATCATTCATCCATATATTGATCTCCGACGTGTCATCGTACCCTGCTTCGATCCATTCGACTCTCTTTTTTTCACTGTATTCCGAGATCGTTCCTCCTATCCGACGGATCCAAGCACATGCCAATTTACCGTATAAAATACCATGATTATTATCACTCTGCTCTCGACAATGCACCCTAAACGTACACGAGGATCCATTGTACATCTCTATGAATTGACAAAGATTGATACTTGCCAGATTACAAACCGCCGTTTCTTCCTCCGTGGATACTTGTACAATTTCTGTACATAGATTACTCGATTTTATAATACCAATGTTCTTTTGGTTGCTTTTTTCATTACAATGATCTTTATATACCATATACGGTGTTCCGGTTTCAATCTGGGCATTTAAAATATGAGTCCATAATAATTGGGCACGAATTTGTTTACGATATTTACCTTCCTGTTCATAAGAAAGATACAATGCTTCAAAATCTTTACCATACACCTCCGACAAGCCAGGACATTCATCGGGTGACATTAAACTCCAGCATTGATCGTTTTGAACACGTTCCATAAATAAATTAGGAATCCACAGGGCATAAAAAAGATCGCGTGCCTTTGTATTTTCATCTCCGTGATTTTTTTTCAGTTGTAAAAAATCAAAAACATCACAATGCCAGGGTTCAAGATAAATCGCAAAAGAACCATTTCGTTTCCCCCCTCCTTGGTCCACATAACGGGCTGTATCATTAAAAACTCGTAACATGGGAATGATCCCATTGGAAGTACCATTAGTTCCCTTGATAAAAGATCCTGCACCGCGAATATTATGAATATGCAATCCAACTCCTCCCGAATATTTAGAAATCAATGCACAATTTTTCAAAGTTTCATAAATTCCATGAATACTATCTTCTTTCATGCTCATCAAAAAACAGGAAGCCAGTTGCTGCTTGCAGGTTCCTGCGTTGAATAAGGTAGGTGTCGCATGCGTATAGTAAAAATTAGACATTTCATGATAACAATCAAACGCTCTGATCAGATCATTGGGATACAAAGAAAGACTCACTCGCATCCACATATGTTGTGGGCGTTCCATAATTCTATTTTTCTTATTCCGTAATAAATAACTTTTTTCCAAGGTTTTATATCCAAAATAAGTAAATAAATAATCTTTTTCATACCGTATCATGCAGTTGATAATTTCTCCATGACGAAGAATCGTTTCGTAATAACTTTTAGAAAGTATTCCATCTTCATAGAGTTGCTCGGTCATCTTAACCATATCGGAGTCCGTGTTTTTATGATGATTAGAAATAGAAATTCGGGAGGCCAATGTTTCATATTCTGCATTCTGCGTAATCATGGAAGCACAAATTTGAGAAGCCAGTTCATCTAACTCCGTGGTAGTGACGCCTGGATAAATACGAGAACATACTTTTTGAGCCACCAGTGTACCATCAATATTTAAATTAGGTAGTGCAGGGTCTTTGCATAAATTCTGGATACGACGCAAGACCTTGTCAAAAGAAATCGTCTCTTTCTTTCCATCCCGTTTGATGACAAACAATTCTCCTTCCATTTTTTTTTTCTCCTTTTTCATTAACATAAAGCATTCTCTTTATATTTTATTGTAAATAAAAGAAGGAGATGAATATTTTACCTCTTCTTTTCCACACGGAAAAAGAAGAAGACGATAATCGTGGCTTGTATGAAAAAATAGTATACGTTCACTGTTTCCAGGACCGAAGAGAACAAGATAAATATAATCGTTTATCCTGGGATACCCTGCAAATAAAACCCCTTCAACAGTATCTGGAATTACAGCATCCAATGATAACTTCGTTTACATCCCAATTATTGTATATTGATGACTACGTTTATTTCATCAATGAAGATTTGAAAATTCATTTTTCTTATCATTGTCATCGTAAATTGATTTTACGAATTTCCAATGAAAAAAGTATTCTATTTCATCTTCACTGGGATTCTCTTTCTCCTCACGAGAAACACACGATCCCATCCTCGCAAGATAAAGACGTGTACTACTCTACGGATCAAGGAGGAACGACGTATTGTTATCGTTTAGAAGAAGGGGTGACACTTTGTTTATTGGAATCAAGTCCATCCCAATGGAAAATGATACTTACAGGATATCTTCCACGACTGGAAGTTTGGATGAAAATTATTGCTAGTCATATTTCTCGGTCGCAAGGTGTCGTTTCTCGGTAATCGGACAATAAAGCATCATTCGAGCATCCCAATGCTTCAAAAAAGGATATTGAACATTTAAAATCGTCATATTACGGTATACCGTTTCTAACAAGGCGTTTGCATAGGAGACATCCACGGCCTTATGGAAATAACATCCCAAACGGGTGCCGAATGACGGCACTTCTTGTTTCAAAGAAAAAATACGATAGTCCGACACTGGAATATGTGTTCTGATGAAATTTGGAAAATAAAATTGCAAGATTTGTGCACGAGGATTATCGATCCACTGGGTCCAATCCATGATTTTTACACGGTACTTATACGTGAATAATTGCACAAATTTATCAGGATGGCTACATAATAAGAAAATACTGTTGACGATACCTTTTTTCCAAAGAATATCCAAATCATGATAGGAATCTACATATTGAATAGGATATTGTAATTGTATACGCAATACGGAGAGAACTTTCTGGAAAAAAGAAGAAGAGTAATGATTTTTTAACAATGCAAATTTGAGTGAGTGAATCGAATCCACCGGGTCCATCATCAGGGGTATAATCCACGTCATGGATACCGGATATAAACTAAATAAAAGATGGAAATCGTTTTTATAGGGAAATTGGTCATATGGATGAAGAATAACATCGCTCTGTTGCATAGAACCCGATAGACGAAAAGGAAAGAGATGTTGTAAAATAGTGTGGATCATAATCCAATCGTTATTTGGGAAACGATCATCAATATAGATCTGAATACGATCCTTGTCGTAGATGGATTGCGTCACAAGAAGAGTTTCTTGGATGACGGACGAAGAAGAGGGAGGTATCATGAATATACACAACATGATAACCACAAGAAAAAAAACATAATATTTCATTATATTGTATTCCAAATAAATAAAAAAAAAAATATATTTTTTATTACCAAAAGTAAAAAAGGAAACAAAAATGATTTTATGGATATCATGCGGAGTCTTTCTATTGATCAATCTAGTGTTTTGGATCCTGTTTACCTCCAAACAGAATAAACACAAAAACTCGTATGCTCGAACATGGTTATGGATATTTCCTATTGTGAGTGCTATTCTGTCGTATCTCTGTGTATTTTTTATTTTTCATTTTTTCGTTTTACATAAAACATCATCCTTATCCATGACAGGCGGTGGCATAGAACATGGCAGTAGCAGTAGCAGTGGAGGTAATTCTGTCATCAACCTACCTTCTTATCAGAAATCGTCTTGTTTTCATAATCCTATGTTCTATCATAAACAACAAAATGTATGGAGACATTTCTAAACGAATCCAAAAAAAA
>Ga0214917_10008466_pt1 | contig 10095 bp, 7 predicted proteins | sample LL_1208_BB_MetaG_FD_177983 | JGI IMG/M metagenome (GOLD analysis project Ga0214917, IMG submission 177983) | Freshwater microbial communities from Lake Lanier, Atlanta, Georgia, United States - LL_1208_BB | ecosystem: Environmental > Aquatic > Freshwater > Lake | place: USA: Georgia | collected...
ACGGAGGAGGACCACCAAAATCCGAGGCTGGCCATGGCGTAGAAATCTCCGTTGTCGAAGCGAAGGCCGCCCGGCGGGGCAGTGAAACCCGATGAATTCGTGGCGCCAGCATTCGGTGCATTCCAACCACCTGGTGTAGGTTGCATCGCTGTACTCTTCAAGGCTCCTCCAGCGACACTTGACCCACCCAAGTGGTTTTCAAGAATCGTCCACTCCCCATCCGAGGGTACATGCCAACCCGTAGGACATAAACCCCTAGTATCCGTCACCGCATAGTGATTGTACAACTTCCCGTACAATCCATCATTCACAGGGTCGTTGTTGTAAATAGCATAGGCCCCAGAGGTTGTATTCTCCCAAGCACTGTTACTCAACCCGGTCGTGATATTATCTCCATTCCGGTACTTACTAGTCTTCAAATTACTCTGAGTCCAGCACTGCGTTCCTATCTGTACCGTATTGTAGCTGTTATTGTCCGCATCAGAAACGGTGGATGTCCCGCATGAAAAGCTTGGTGCCGGTACACCTGTCGTGAAACTCACCTCATTACCATACACCACCACCCCGTTGGAATTCTTGGCATAACTGCGAGCATAATACGTCGAGGATGAGGCCAAACCCCTCAAAACCGTATTGAACGAGCCAATACCCGAACCATCTTCCGTCCTCGAATTTCCCATGTTGGGATTGGGTGAGGTCGAATAACATACGCCCCTGAGAACGATGGAACTTCCTCCGTCATTGGAAATATCACCACCAATCACGACAGTGTCCACTCCAACCGAAGATGGTGATGTGGTGGTAATGGTCGGTAAACAGATGGAATGTTGACCTTTAGCTATTTGAATTGAAATTATGTGGAATAAACCTATAAAAATTAAGGCGTATAAATATTTAAAACTTACTTTCATGAGAATTTTTTTTTAAAAATAAGTGTTTTGAACTAAGTATACTACTGTTTTTCAAAAACACTCGCCTAGGACAACCGCGACTCAAAGTCCTGGTAGCCAAAGCGGCGTACCAGGTCAAATCGGCCATCGCTGCGCCAAATTCCGATGGAAGGGAGCTCCATCCCGTTGAAGGTATGGGTTTTGACCATGGTGTAGTGCATCATGTCCAGGAAGATCAAATCATCCCCCGCTCGTAGGGGTTGCGGGAATCCGTAATTGCCCACCTGGTCGCCGGCCAAACAGGACTGCCCGCCCAAGCGGTAAAGATGAGGATGGGTGTCCGTGGCCTGCATCTCGGTCCCAAAGATGCGGGGCTGGTACGGCATCTCGAGGACATCGGGTAAATGCGCCGTGATGCTGCTATCCAAGATGGCCACCGGCAAGGCCTCGGTTTCCATGATGTCCAGGACCTGGGAGCGGAAATAGCCCGTCTCCCAAACCAAAGCCGAACCCGGCTCCATGATCAGTTGTAGATGCGGAAATTGAGCCTTGAAAACCGCGATGGCCTCGGCGGCTTGCTCCAAATCGTAATCCTCCCGACTCATCAAATGGCCACCGCCCAGGTTCAAGGTATGAACACGTTGGAGCCATGGACCAAAATCACGGGCCAGAATCGTCAGGGTTTGGGCCAAGGCGTCTGCCCCGCTTTCGCAGAGGTTATGGCAATGCAAAAAATCCGGTTCCAAACCGGCCTGCACCAGGGACGGGTACCCGTGTTCCAAGTCTTGGAGACGGGTTCCCAAGCGAGAGCCGGCAGCGCAAGGGTTGTACAGGTCGGTGCTGACCGGCGAATAGCCCGGGTTGATGCGCAATCCCAAGTGAATATCCGCACGATGGCCCCGAAAGGCCGCCCCGTGTTGCAATAGTTGCGAAACCGAATTCAAGGAAACATGGTCCGCCATGCCCGCGATCTCTTCCACCTGCCCGGTGGGGTAGGCCGGCATAAAAATGTGTTGCGAACCTCCAAATCGGGTCGCCCCCAATCGCAACTCGTGGAGGGAGGATGCCGTGGTCCCGTGCACCGCCTCTCGCATAGTTTCAAATACCGAAAACATCGCAAAGCCCTTGAGGGCCAGAATAAACTGCACCGGAATCCTGCGCTGCAATTCGGTATAGAAGGCCATATTGGCACGCAATCGGTCTTCGTCCATCACAAAGCTTGGCGATGGAATTTGATTCCAAGCCAAGCGACCCGGGCTGTAGGTTTCCCGCAAAGCCCTCAGGGCCTCCAAATCACGCATGGGATCCGTAATCGTCAAAAGGCGAAGGACCATCGACCACTTCGTGCCATGGAAGGCCATAAAGCCCCAAATCCTTCATAAAGGGGTCCGGATTGAATTCTTCCACGTTGAAAACGCCCTTGCCGGACCAGGTCCCTTCCATCATCATTTTGGCACCAATCATGGCCGGAACCCCGGTCGTATAGGAAACCGCCTGGGCCCCGATTTCCCGGTAAACTTCGGCATGGTCGCAATTGTTCCAAACATAGTAATGCTTGGTTTGACCATCCTTCAACCCCCGGATATGGCAACCAATCGAGGTCTGACCCTGGTAGCCCGCACCCAACGATGAAGGCTCGGGCAAGACCGCTTTGAGGAATTCCAAGGGGACGATGGACTGACCCTGAAATTGGATCGGAGCGATGGACGTCATCCCTACATTCTCCAAAACCCGCAAATGAGTTAAGTACTGTTGACCGAAGGTCATCCAGAAACGTGCCCTGCGCAGGGTTGGAAAATTTTTGACCAGAGACTCCAATTCCTCGTGGTACAAGAGATACGAATCCTTGGGACCAACACCCGGATAATCAATGGGTTGATGAACGCTGAGCGGCTCGGTTTCAACCCAACGACCGCTTTCGAAATAGCGTCCCTTTTGGGTGATTTCCCGGATATTGATTTCGGGATTAAAATTGGTCGCGAAGGCTTTGCCATGGTCACCGGCATTGCAATCCACGATGTCCAGGTAATGCAATTCATCCAAGTGGTGCTTGGCCGCATAGGCCGTGAACACCCCGGTGACTCCCGGATCAAATCCGCATCCCAACAAGGCCATCAGACCAGCATCGGCAAAGCGATCGTGGTAGGCCCACTGCCAATGGTACTCAAATTTGGCCACGTCCTTGGGCTCGTAATTGGCCGTATCCAAGTAATGCACCCCGCATTGGAGGCAGGCCTCCATGATGGTCAGGTCCTGGTAAGGAAGGGCCACATTGATGCAAAGGGTGGGCTTGAAATCCTTCATCAAAGCAACCAACTGGGGAACCACATCGGCATCCACGGCCGCGGTCGTCACATGGCTCTTTCCGATTTCGGCCGCGATACGATCGCATTTGGAACGGGTTCTGGAAGCCAGCATCAGGTCTCCGAAGACCTCGGGCAAGGCCGCACATTTGTGGGCCACCACAGAACCTACACCACCGGCTCCAATTATCAAAGTTCTTTTCATAACAATTAATAAATTTAAACTACAAAGGGTTGAAAATTTATTTCTGGGGAGATGCCAAACATAAGTTACAAAGCTTGTACAGGATTCGCGCCCCTACGTTGGCATTCCATTCACGGTCCCCTTTGGATGGGGCCACTTCGCAGAGATCAAAGCCAATAATTTCCCTGCCGCTGAGGTACAACGTCTCCAGCAAATGGATGGCTTGGGCGTAAGCAAGGCCACCGGGCACAGGGGTTCCTGTTCCGGGACAATTGAAGGGTTCCAAGCCATCGATGTCAAAACTCACATAAACCTTGTCCGGTAAATCCTTGATGATATCCACACAGAGGTTGTTCCAATGTTGGCCGCGGAAGCTGGCCGCCTGCAGATCATGATCGAACCATGTGCGGATGCGGTCATCCTCTTGGGCCAATTCCTTCTCGGCAGGGCAATAGTCTCGAATCCCCACCTGAATCAAGGAAGTCAACGACGGAATCTGCAAAGCATTGAACATGATCGACGCATGGGAATACCTAAAACCTTCGTAGGCTTCCCTCAAATCCATGTGCGCATCAATTTGCAAAATCCCGAAAGCCCCGTGATGTTCCCCCAAGGCTTGCATCAATCCCAATGGCGTGGAATGATCTCCCCCCAAAACAGCTACCTTCTTCCCACGCTCCAAGAAGGTACGTGATTGCTCACGAACCCAGTCCAACAAATAACTGCATTTCTCGTTGGCAGTGTCCAGGCCTTCCATCATGGCCTTGGCCTTGGATTCCTCCTTGCCCGTCTCCAACCAATGCAGGTAGCTCTCAACCCATGGACGTTCGGCTTTGGAACGTTGTTGCCAACGCAAGTCGATGGGCAGCATATGCCTGGGCCAATTCCAGGCTTGGTCCACGGCTGGGTCTTCCAGATCCAATTGGGGCGATGCGTCCAAGATTGCTTGCGGACCTTTGCGAGTTCCATCACCGTAGGATACCGTAAGGTCCCAGGCAACCGGCAATATGACCAAGGAGGCCTCCTCTGCAGAATAAGGCAAACCAAAGAGGTGCTCCCCCTTTTGACCCACCCCGTTAGGATCAGGAGAATTGCGGTGAACGGAATGATCCATGGGATTCAATTTTCAGACATTGAAACGGAACAACATAATATCCCCGTCTTGCACCAGGTAGGACTTCCCTTCGAGGCCAACTTTGCCGGCCTCCCTGCAGGCTGCCCAGGATTCGTACTTCACAAAATCCTCGTAATGAATGACTTCCGCTTTGATAAAACCTTTTTCGAAATCGCTGTGAATCGCGCCAGCGGCCTGCGGTGCCAAGGTGCCTTGGGGTATGGTCCAGGCCCGCACCTCTTTCTCGCCGGCTGTGAAATACGTCTGTAATTGGAGTAGTTGGTAGGCAGCTCTAAGCAATCGCTCGACCCCGCTGGTTTCGATCCCCGCATCCCGCAAGAATTCTTGACGGTCTTCAAAAGATTCCAATTCCGCAATTTCAGATTCCAATGCCGCGCAAATGATCATGACTTCTGCCCCTTCGGCCAAAGCCATGGCGCGGACCTCTTCGACCATGGGATTCCCTTGGGTCAAGTTATCGGCCGCAACATTGCACACATACAGAACAGGCTTGGCGGTCAACAGAAACAGATCGTGAATGCCTACTTTCTCCTCTTCGCTAAGGCCCTGCGCTCTTACCGATTCGCCCCTTTCCAAACCGGCTTTGACTTTGAGCAAGGTATCCAAGAGTTGCTTGGCCTCCTTATCCCCCGCTTTGGCTGCACGTTCGGTTCGGGCCAGGCGTTTATCCACGGAATCCAAGTCTTTGAGCTGCAATTCGGTATCGATAATTTCTTTGTCCGACAAAGGGTTGACCCTGCCATGGACATGGACAATGTTTGGATCATCGAAGCAGCGCAACACATGCAGTATGGCATCCGTTTCCCGGATATTGGCCAGAAATTGATTGCCAAGGCCCTCGCCTTTGCTGGCCCCTTGCACCAGGCCGGCAATGTCCACCATTTCGATGGTATTGGGGACCAGATTTTGAGGCTTTACCAATTCAGCCAATCGGTTCAGACGCTGGTCGGGCACGGTGATGGTACCCACGTTGGGCTCGATGGTGCAGAATGGAAAATTGGCCGCTTGAGCCCTTGCATTTGACAAGCAATTGAACAGGGTCGATTTACCGACATTGGGAAGACCAACGATACCGCATTGAAGGGCCATGGAGTTATTGGTTTAGGGAGGAGTGTTGTGACGAACAGGGATGAACTTGATAAGGAATACAATGTCAGCGGTAGCGATCTTTCTCGGAACGATCCGGATAGAACATGAACAAAGGAAAGGTGAAGCGGCCTGCCCAAACTTGAACACCGGGCCTGTAAAAGGGAAGGACCTCGTAAACAATCTCAAAATTCAAATGTCGCTTAGGGAGCGGGACTGCCCCCCCCAAGCCCAGGCCCAGGGAACCACGCTTGACGGCGTACGGCCTGGTAATGATACGATTGTATCCAACATACGGGTGGAGATACAGCATTTTGTACCCAAAGAATTTAAGCCCAAAATCGGCGGAGAATTGGTCGTTGGCGTTTTGGTAGGCCAGGTATTGAAGGCCGACATTGGCATGCCAGGACCCTGCAATATGGGCATCCCCCTCGAGGCGCGGACCCACCCCGTTGCTGACCGGCTGACCTTGGTACTTGACCTGTCCGGCCTGCATCCCCAACGAAAGGAAATCGGCCTTGCGCATTTGGGCATAGGTTGAACCCATCAAGGACATCGCCAAGACAAGACCTATCCACCTGCAGGTTGAATTTTTAATCACGCACAAAAGTACTCCGCCTGCAGTCAGGGCCGAAGGTTTGCACGAAATTTGCACCCCATGATTTACAAAACCCTCGTGGGCTATTTCAAGCCCTACGGTCCCGCGGTCCTGCTCACCTTTGGTTTGGCGGCCATCAACCAAGTTTTCTCCCTGCTGGATCCCTTTATTCTCCAAAAAATTATCGACCGAATAGCGGTCGCTGCCAAGGAAGGTCGCCTGCAATCGTGGTCCAACCAGGACTTTTTGGAAGCTTCGGGGCTTTTGGTTCTGGCTGCTTTGGGGGTGGCCATGGTCAGCCGCATTGCCAAGAACCTGCAGGATTACATGGTCAATCGAATCACCCAGCAGGTCGGAGCCCGCATGTACAGCGATGGGTTGCGGCATGCTTTGAGCCTACCCTACGAAGACTTTGAGGACGCCCGTTCGGGGCAAACCCTGGGCATCCTCCAAAAGGTAAGGGCCGATGTCGAAAAATTGGTTTCAGCGGTCATCAATGTCCTGTTTACCTCCCTGGTGGGCATAGTCTTTGTCATGGTGTACGCGTTGAATGTTTACTGGGTGATCGCGCCGGTTTATTTCTTGTCCATTCCCCTATTGGGCGTTTTGAGCTCCTTTTTGAGCCGTAAAATCAAGGCGGTACAGTCCCGAATTGTCACCCAGACCACGGAACTGGCCGGCGCCACCACCGAATCACTTCGTAACATCGAACTTATCAAAAGTTTGGGGCTCATCGAACAGGAAGACCATCGTTTGCGCGGTGTTACCCAGCGAATCCTGGGTTTGGAGCTCACCAAAATCAAGTACATGCGGAGCTTGAGTTTCGTTCAGGGAACCTTTGTAAACCTGATGCGCAACCTCATTGTTCTCATGATGTTGTATTTGATTTTCAAGGACAAAATCTCCCTGGGGCAGTTTTTTTCCTTGTTCATGTACAGTTTTTACATTTTTAATCCGCTTCAGGAATGGGGCAATGTCCTGCAAATTTTTCGCGAAACCGAAATTTCGCTACGCCGCTTTCAGGACCTGATGTCCCGATCACCGGAACCCCAACCGGCCCAAGCTCAAGCCATAAAATCCATACAATCTATTCAATTCCAAGGGGTTACCTATCGGCATCGGAGCGCCGAGCATCCGGCGGTCGAGGACCTGAATCTGCATTTGGAACAAGGACAGACTTACGCCTTTGTAGGGCCCAGCGGTAGCGGCAAAACCACCCTGATCAAGCTCCTCCTGGGCCTCTACCAACCGCGTAACGGAACCATTCAGGTGAACGGCATTCCTTCCTCCGAAATCAACCTCAACGATTTGCGCTTGGCCACAGGTTTGGTTGCCCAGGATACCCAATTGTTCGCGGGGACCATTGGTGACAACCTACGCTTTGTCGCCCCTGATGCGGATGACGCCGCCTGCCTGGAAGCCATGAGACAAGCCTCTTGCATGACTCTCTTGGAAAGGGCCCCCTTGGGCCTGTACACCACTATTGGCGAAGGCGGTGTCAAACTCTCCGGGGGCGAGAAACAGCGTTTATCCATCGCCCGCGCTTTGTTGCGGCGACCCTCCCTGCTGGTCTTTGACGAAGCCACCTCCGCCCTGGATTCTCTAACCGAAGAAGGCATCACGCGGACCCTTCAAGAACTCTCCGGCTGGCGCAAGCATACCGTGATTTTGGTGGCCCACCGACTGAGCACGGTCATGCATGCCGACCGTATCCACGTGATGGAAAAAGGTCGCATCGTAGAAGCGGGTAACCACGACGAATTGGTGGATGCCCGAGGATTGTATTACGCCATGTGGAGGCAGCAAATTGGTGAAAGACGCGAGAGCCAGGCTGCGACACTTGGGTAATCCTCCCTTATTTTGGTCCCTCATTACGAAAAACCTCGATAGACAAAACCCCCAAGATGAAAAAAATCCATGTAGCTCACCCCGTTGTTGAATTGGACGGCGATGAAATGACCCGTGTTATTTGGGCCGAAATCCGTAACAAGCTCATCCTTCCTTACCTGGAGCTACCCATCGAATACTACGATTTGGGTATGGAGTCCCGCGATGCCACCGATGACCAAATCACGGTGGATGCGGCCAAAGCCATCCTCAAGCACCGGGTGGGCATTAAATGCGCTACCATAACACCGGACGAGGCCCGGGTCCAAGAGTTTGGCCTCAAGAAAATGTGGAAATCCCCCAACGGGACCATTCGTAATCTATTGGACGGCACCGTGTTCCGCGAACCGATCGTCATCCAAAATATTCCCCGATTGGTACCCAACTGGACCGCCCCGATCTGCATTGGTCGCCATGCCTTCGGAGACCAGTACCGGGCCACCGACGTGGTGATCCAGGGCAAGGGAAAATTGACCATGCGTTTTGAGGGTCAGGATGGCCAGGTACAGGAATGGGAGGTTTACCAATACCAAGGCAATGGGGTGGCTATGGCCATGTACAATACCGAAGAATCCATACGAGGCTTTGCCAGAGCCTGTTTTAACCAGGCTTTGCTCAAAGGTTGGCCCTTGTACTTGTCCACCAAAAACACCATTCTCAAACAATACGACGGCCGTTTCAAGGACATTTTCGAAGAAATCTACCAAGCGGAATTCAAAGAGCGCATGGACGCCCAGGGCACCGTCTATGAACACCGCTTGATTGATGACATGGTGGCTTCGGCCCTCAAATGGCACGGGGAATTTGTCTGGGCCTGCAAGAACTACGACGGAGATGTCCAATCCGACACCGTCGCCCAGGGTTTTGGTTCGCTGGGCCTGATGACATCCACCCTGATCACTCCTGATGGTTTGACCATGGAAGCCGAAGCCGCCCACGGTACCGTAACCCGCCACTACCGCGAGCACCAAAAAGGCCGTCCGACGTCCACCAACCCCATCGCTTCTATTTTTGCCTGGACCAGAGGTTTAGAATTTAGGGCCAAAATTGATGGGAATCAGGAACTTGCCACTTTCTGCAACCAGCTGGAATCGGTTTGCATCGAGGCGGTGGAAGCCGGTGAAATGACCAAGGATCTGGCCGTCTGCATCCACGGTAACCAGGTTCACCACGGTGAACATTACCTCTATACCGATGAGTTTTTGAGTCGCTTGGATCAACGCCTTAGGAACAAGCGGCAAACCGACTAATTCCTGTCTGATTTTTTAATTTTTCACAAGCAAAGCCTCACGTCGCATTTGCTCGGATAATTCCGGGCCCAAATGCCGTTCAATGCGTTGGTGAACGAGGTAGATCAAAGGCGTCATGGCCATAGCCGCGACCCATTTGAAGGCATAGTTCAACAAGGCTATTTGCAAAACCCTCTGCAGCGGCCAATCGGCACCCAGGTAAAAGGCTATATACAGGACCACCACCGAATCAATTCCCTGGGAAATCATCGTGGATCCCGTGGCCCTCAACCAGAGTTTGCCCTCCCCTGTCAACCGCTTGATGCGCTGGAAAACCCATACATCCACGAGTTGCCCTACCAAGAACGCCGTGATGGAACCTGCAATGATCCAAAGGCCTTGCCCAAAGACAGCACCGTACGCGGTTTGCATGTTCTCGACACCCCGCCCTTGCATGGACCCTGGCCAAAAGCCAGCCGGCGGCAAAGCGATGCTCCCGTAAACCATCCCAAAGGCATAGAGGATGCACAAAGCCGACAAGGCCGAAAAAATCATAACCACTTTGTGCCCATAGTATTCATTGATGAGATCCGTCATCACAAAAACCACAGGCCATAACAATACCCCAGCCGTCAGGTTAAACTCAAGAGTATTTCCTTGGTTATCAATTCCCAAGAGGCTATTGAGGGAGAAAATTTTGACCCCGATGAACTCGGCAAGCAAAGCATTGGTCAAGAATACAAAACCCAGGACCAAGAAGAGCCTAATTTTGGGGATGGGCCA
>Ga0214917_10008467_pt1 | contig 10093 bp, 4 predicted proteins | sample LL_1208_BB_MetaG_FD_177983 | JGI IMG/M metagenome (GOLD analysis project Ga0214917, IMG submission 177983) | Freshwater microbial communities from Lake Lanier, Atlanta, Georgia, United States - LL_1208_BB | ecosystem: Environmental > Aquatic > Freshwater > Lake | place: USA: Georgia | collected...
GCTGCATAATTGAGTCATCACAGATAAGACCTCCCCCAAGGCTTATCTAGAACGGCTAAAGCGCCTCCCCCAGGTGCTTTAGTTTCAGGTTGAGAGGCCCCGCCGATTGCGCGGGGCCTTTCCCGTTCTGGTGAATTATTTTTTCGAGCGTTTGACTTTTTCGCGCACGACGTTGAGTGCGCTGCCTGCTTTGAACCACTTGACCTGCTCGGGCGAAAAAGTGTGGTTGGCATAGAACTCGATGTCATCGCCACCGCGTTTATGCACGATGCAGCGCACCGGCTTATCTGGCACGGGCGGCATCTCACGCACGCTAATGGTGTCGTGTTGCCCAATCAGGTCGTAATCTTTCGGATCAGCAAATGTCAAAGGCACGACACCTTGCTTTTTGAGATTTGTTTCGTGAATGCGCGCGAACGATCGCGCGAAGATTACGCACGCGCCGCGATATCGAGGCTCCATTGCTGCGTGTTCGCGTGACGAACCTTCGCCGTAGTTTTGGTCGCCGATTGCGCACCATTGCGCTTTAATTGTGCTGTATCGCTTGGCAATCTCTGGAAACGGGCGAACTTGTCCGTCGGTTTTGTCGAAGCCTTCGCCGACACTATCGGTAAATGCATTGACAGCACCCGCAAATAAATTACCCGAAATGTTTTCGAGGTGACCACGAAACTTGAGCCACTTGCCGGCCGCCGAGATGTGGTCGGTGGTGCATTTGCCTTTGGCCTTCATTAGAACGGGCATATAGATAAAGTCGTTGCCATCCCACTTTTCAAATGGTTCTAGCAATTGCAGGCGATCGCTATTCGGGTCAACAACTATTTTGATTTCAGAACCATCGGCAGGTGGTGCGATGAATGTGTCGGCACCGGCGTCGTAGCCGTTTTTCGGCAACAGTTCACCAATCGGTGCGGCGAGTGAAACTTGCGAACCGTCGGGTGCGGTGATTGTGTCGGTGGTTGGATCAAAATCGAGTCGACCGGCAAGCGCAAGTGCGATAACTGTGTCGGGGCTCGTGACAAAGCTCAGCGTGTTGGCCGAACCGTCGTTGCGTTTTGGAAAGTTGCGATTGAAAGAACTGACGATTGTGTTCGTCTTTTCGGTGATTTCTTTTGCACGCTCCCACTGGCCGATGCACGGGCCACATGCATTCGCCAGCACAGTTGCCCCGATTGCTTCGAGATCGGCGAGCAGGCCATCGCGCTCGATCGTGGCACGAATTTGTTCTGAGCCGGGCGTGATCAAAAGTTCGGTTTTTGATTTCAATCCTTTTGATGCTGCAAAGCGCGCGACCGAAGCGGCGCGTGTGATGTCTTCGTAAGAACTGTTGGTGCAACTGCCGATCAACGCCGACGAAATTTCGAGTGGCCACTTGTTTTCGGCAGCAGCCTTGGCGACGCCCGTGCCAACTCGGTGGGCGAGGTCGGGCGTGTGTGGGCCGTTGATCAAAGGCTTGAGCGTCGAGAGATCAATCTCGATTGTTTTGTCGTAAAGCGCACCGTCATCTGGTCGCAGATGTTCGGCGACTTTGTCGGCCGCTGCGGCGATTTCACCGCGACTAGTTGCTTTCAAGTATGACGACATCTGTTCGTCATAACCGAACACCGAACAAGTCGCGCCGATTTCGGCACCCATGTTGCAGATCGTTGCTTTGCCCGTGGCAGAAATTGTGTCGGCACCTTCACCGAAATACTCAATCACGGCACCTGTGCCGCCTTCGACGGTGAGAACTCGCGCCACTTCGAGAATTACGTCTTTGGGGCTCGACCATCCTGAAAGTTTGCCCGTGAGTTTGACGCCAATAACTTTTGGCCAACGCACATTAAACGGAAAGCCGGTCATCACATCGACCGCATCGGCACCGCCGACGCCGATTGCCACCATGCCGAGACCGCCGGCATTTGGCGTATGGCTGTCTGTGCCGATCATCATTCCACCAGGAAACGCATAGTGCTCGAGCACGACTTGATGAATGATGCCACTGCCAGGACCCCAAAAGCCGATGCCGTATTTTGCCGAAACCGATCGCAAAAAGTCGTATACCTCTTTATTGGTGTCAATCGCGACGCCCATGTCGATGCGTGCGCCAGATTTAGCCAGGATCAAGTGATCGCAGTGAACTGTCGATGGCACAGCCGTTGTCGGCAAACCCGCGGTCATAAATTGCAACAACGCCATCTGTGCGGTGGCATCTTGCATCGCCACTCGGTCGGGGGCGAAGTCGGCATAACTTTTGCCGCGCTCAAGTTCTTGCTTGGCGGGTTTCGTAAGGTGATTGATCAGAATCTTTTCGGTGAGAGAAAGCGGTCGACCGAGGCGTTTGCGACCAAGCGCTACATTTTTTGGCAGTTTTGAGTAGACACTATTAACAAGATCAATTGGTGTGCCAGCGCTTGCAGCGCTCGTGGTCGTAGTCATGATCGGCTCATTTCAATGGGGGATCACAGTTTATTACCACTTGTCCCAGTGCAGAACTTTTTCGAGTGGCAGTCGTTTGGCGGGTTTGAATTCTGTGCCGATTGTGTAGGCAATCGGAAACAAACCACCTTGGGTAATTTTGTCGAACGGAATACCGAGAATTTCAGCGACCTTTTTTTCGCCGTCGAGCATCAGGTGAATGGTCGTCCACGCTGAACCCATGCCACGACTGCGCAATGCCAACATAAAACTCCAGACGCCGGGCAACAACGAACCCCATCCGCCCGCACCCATTGCAACATCGATGTTTTCAAGACGACCTTCGATACATGGGATCAACAACAGCGGCGCACGATACATCTCGTCGGCAAGAAACATCGCCGAGTCGCGGACCTTTGGCATTTGCTCGATGCGTTGATCGCCTTCGGCAAATTTTCGACCGGGCAGGCTGGCGTAAACTTTGAAATTTTCTCTGTAAATGTCAGAGATCGCTTTGCGCTTGCCGGCATCTTCGACGACAATCCAGTGCCAGCCTTGACTATTGCCACCAGTTGGTGCTTGCAAGGCGAGATTGAGACATTCTTCGACTATCGCGCGTTCAACTGGGCGGTCAAAGTCAAGGCGTTTGCGCACGCTGCGCGTAGTAGAGAGAAGTTCGTCGTTGGTTAGGTTGAGTTTCATGGCTTCAAGTGTGCCACGCTCAAGCAGAGATGCGAGACTTGGCTAGGTTAATAATCGGGGTGGAAATGGCGTCAAATACTGAAATCAAAAACTACAACGACCGAGTTTCTGTGGCGATCAAAGACGGCATTGCCGATGTGCGACTTGATCGCGCCGACAAACGCAATGCCCTAGACCCTGCGATGTTTGATGCGATTGCCAAAGCGGGAAAAGATCTCGTGACGAATCGCGAAGTTCGCGCAGTTGTTTTGTCGGGTAACGGCAATTCGTTTTGTGCCGGTCTTGATTTCGCCAGTTTTCAATCGATGGCCGATAGCGGCGCTTCGGGTACGGGGGCGGGTGAGCAAAAAAATGCGGGTGTGCAAGAAAACGCAGGCTCGATGCAGCCTGGTGCGATCACACACTTGGCTCAACAAATTTGCTGGGTATGGCAAGAGGTGCCGGTGCCGGTTGTGGCTGCGTTGCAGGGTCATGCGCTTGGCGGCGGCATGCAACTTGCTCTCGGCGCCGACATTCGCATTGCGCACGCCGAAACGCAATTTGCAATGCGAGAAGTTCACTGGGGTTTGATTCCCGACATGACGGGCACTTTGATGTTGTCGCGACTGGTGCGTGACGATGTCGCCAAAGACTTGGTTTTCAGCGCGCGAATAATCTCAGGTGCTGAGGCTCATCAACTTGGCGTCGTTACACGCCTTAGTGACAAGCCTCTAGAAACCGCGATGGAGATTGCCCGTGAGATCGCCGAACGCAGCCCCGATGCGGTGCGAGGTGCGAAAGCTCTGATCAATCGACTTTCAAACGCCGGCGCGGCAGAGCACTTCGCCGAAGAGCGACGCATAATTTATTCGCTAATCGGCAAGCCAAATCAGGTCGAAGCCGTGATGTCAAATTTTGAAAAAAGACCGGCCAAATTCGTGCCACCAACTGTCTAGACTTTAAAACTCGGGCCAGCGTCGTCTCGTTTAAATCAGTCAAGTTTGGCTGAATTCAAACTTCAAGAGGCGACCATTTTTCACGACACACCACAAGCAATAGGTCTCTACGACCCGCGATTTGAACACGACGCATGCGGCGTGTCGTTTGTCGTTGATATGCATGGTCGGGCGAGTCATGAAATCGTTGCAACCGGTCTTGGCGCGCTTTGCAGCATGGAGCACCGTGGCGCAACTGGCGCCGAGACGCAAACAGGTGACGGTGCCGGCGTTTTGTTGCAGATACCGCACAGGTTTTTGAGCGCCGTCGTCGGGTTTGTTCTGCCAAATGTCGGCGGTTATGGGGTAGGTCTCGCATTTTTGCCACGCAACGAAGAACTCGCCAACAAAGCACGAGCACAAATCGAGTCGATCGTTGCCGAGCAAAAGTTGCGCACGCTCGGTTGGCGCAACGTGCCAGTAGACCCAAGTTGTCTGGGTGCTACGGCATTGCGAGTGATGCCGACTTTCATGCAATTCTTTGTGGACGACCCGGCTGGATCAAAGTTGATCGATCTTGATCGAAAACTTTTTATTTTGCGCAAGCGAATTGAACATGAATTGCCCGAAGAGTTGAAAACATATTTTCCGTCATTGTCGTCGCGCACGCTCATCTATAAAGGCATGTTGACGACGCCAGAGTTGCAGATGTTCTTCACCGATTTGAGCGACGAGCGAATCGAGTCGGCGTTGGTGCTGGTGCATAGTCGCTTTTCGACCAACACCTTTCCGTCGTGGCCGCTTGCCCACCCGTATCGATACATCGCGCACAACGGTGAAATCAACACCGTGCAGGGAAATCGAAATTGGATGCGAACGCGAGAGTCGTTGTTGGCCACAGAGTTGATTCCTGAACTTGAAAAGGCGTTTCCGATTTGTACGACCGGCGGGTCTGACTCTGCCAGTTTCGACGAAGTTCTCGAGTTGTTGCATTTGTCGGGGCGAAGTTTGCCGCACGCGATGTTGATGATGATTCCTGAAGCGTGGGAGAACTCGACGACGATGTCTGAATCGAAGCGAGCGTTCTACAGATATCACGGTTCATTGATCGAACCTTGGGACGGACCGGCGAGCGTTGCTTTCACCGACGGTACGGTGATCGGCGCGGTGCTTGATCGCAACGGCCTGCGACCAAGTCGCTATTGGGTGACCGATGACGAGCGAGTGATTATGGCCAGCGAAGTTGGCGTTGTCGACATCGACCCAGCGAAGATCGTTGCCAAAGGTCGACTACAGCCCGGCAAGATGTTGCTCGTCGATACGGCGCAAGGTCGAATAATCGGCGATGATGAAATCAAAGAGTCGTTGGCACAGAGCGCACCATATTCAAAGTGGCTCGAGTCGGGTCAAATTGAACTTAAGAACCTCGCCGACCGCGAACATGTTGTGTTCAGCCACGAAAGCGTGTTGCGTCGTCAGCAAATGTTCGGTTATACGCACGAAGAGTTGAAACTAATTTTGGCCCCGACGGCGCTGACCAGTTCAGAACCGATTGGTTCGATGGGTACCGATACACCAATTGCGGTTTTGTCGACTCGACCACGGCTGCTGTTTGATTATTTTTCGCAGATGTTCGCCCAGGTGACGAACCCGCCACTTGATGCGATTCGAGAAGAAATCGTCACTTCGGTTGGTTCAACTTGTGGTCCTGAAGGCAACCTGTTGCAGGCGACCGAAGAAAATTGCAAACAACTTGTGTTGCCGTTTCCGATTATTGACAACGACGAATTGGCCAAGATTATTCATATCAACGATGACGGCAACTTTGAACATTTGAAGGCGGTTGTTGTGAGCGGTCTCTATCGCGTCGCTGAAGGCGCCGATGCGATGCGCAAAGCGATTGAAGATGTACGTGATCGAGTGTCGACAGAGATTGATCAAGGCGCACGCTTGATCGTGCTCTCAGACCGCAATAGCGACGACACATTTGCGCCGATTCCAAGTCTGTTGTTGACCAGTGCGGTTCACCACCATTTGATTCGACGCAAGCAACGAACGAAGGTCGGTTTGATAGTTGAAACAGGTGACGCCAGAGAAGTGCATCACATGGCGTTGCTGATTGGCTATGGCGCGGGTGCGATTAACCCTTACTTGGCGTTCGAGACGATCGAAGATCTCGTCAACAACAGCGTCTCGACAGAGTCAGGTAGCGGCACGACCGACGGCATGTTCGGTCTTGGCTCGATCGATGCACGAAAAGCGATCAAGAACTACATCAAAGCATCGGGTAAAGGTGTCTTGAAGGTGATGTCAAAGATGGGCGTTTCGACGGTTGCCTCATACACGGGTGCGCAAATTTTTGAGGCGATCGGGTTGTCGCGTGAAGTTGTCGACGAATTTTTTACCGGCACTGTTTCGCGACTCGGCGGCATATCGCTCGACGAAATCGCTCAAGAATGCGCCGCTCGACATGCCACTGCATATCCGTCGCGACCCGATCAGCGTCGACATCGACAGCTTGAACTTGGCGGAGAATATCAATGGCGTCGAGAAGGTGAGCATCACTTGTTCAACCCTGAGACCGTTTTCAGACTGCAGCACGCAACTCGGTCTGGTCGCTACGACATTTTCAAGCAATACACGAAGTCGGTCGATGATCAGTCACGAGTGTTGTCGACACTGCGCGGATTGTTCGAGTTTGCGGGCGAGCGCCAGCCGATTTCGATCGACGAAGTTGAACCAGTCAGCGAGATAGTGAAGCGTTTTTCAACTGGGGCGATGAGTTACGGTTCGATTTCGGCGGAAGCTCACGAAAACTTGGCGATTGCGATGAATCGAATCGGTGCCAAGAGCAATACCGGTGAGGGTGGTGAAGATGCCGAGCGATATGTGGCGATGGCGAATGGCGACTCGAAACGATCGGCGATCAAGCAGGTTGCGTCGGCGCGATTCGGAGTGACGAGCGAATACTTGGTGAACGCCGACGATTTGCAAATCAAGATGGCCCAAGGTGCCAAGCCAGGCGAGGGTGGCCAATTGCCTGCGCACAAGGTTTATCCATGGATTGCTAAGACGCGCCATTCGACGGCGGGTGTCGGCTTGATTTCGCCGCCACCGCATCACGACATTTATTCGATCGAAGATCTCAAACAGTTGATTCACGATTTGAAAAATTCGAATCCGACGGCGCGGGTGCATGTCAAACTCGTTGCTGAAGTGGGCGTCGGCACGGTGGCCGCGGGTGTTGCCAAGGCGAAAGCAGATGTCGTTTTGATTTCTGGGCATGACGGTGGCACCGGTGCCTCGCCATTGACATCGCTAAAGCATGCCGGCGCGCCATGGGAGCTCGGTTTGGCAGAAGCGCAACAAACTTTGATGCTCAACGGATTGCGCGACCGAATTGTGGTGCAAGCCGACGGACAAATGAAAACTGGTCGCGATGTGATGATCGCGGCGTTGCTTGGCGCCGAAGAGTTTGGATTCGCGACCGCACCACTGGTCGTCAGTGGATGCGTGATGATGCGTGTTTGTCATTTAGATACGTGCCCGGTTGGTATCGCCACGCAAAACCCAGAGCTGCGTCAAAAATTTTCTGGTAAACCAGAATTTGTAGTCAACTTTTTTGAGTTCATCGCCACCGAGGTGCGCGAATATCTTGCCCAACTTGGTTTTCGTTCGCTGCAAGAAGCCGTCGGACGTGTCGACATGCTTGATGCTCGCGTTGCCGTCGATCACTGGAAGGCGCGCGGGTTGGATATTTCACCAGTTTTGATGCAGCCGCAAAACCCTTATCAGCAAACGCCGTATAAGTCGACCGAGCAAGACCACGGGCTGAGCGATGCACTCGACAACAAATTGATCGTTGATTGTGCGAAGTCGTTGGATGATGCACTCGTAACCAGCAACGAATACAAGATCAACAACACGAACCGAACTGTTGGCACGATGCTTGGCTATGAATTAACCAAGCGCTACGGGGCCGAGGGTTTGTCGGATGCGACGATCAAATTGCGATTTACTGGTTCGGCAGGGCAAAGTTTTGGTGCCTTCATACCGAGCGGAATCGAGATGACACTTGAAGGTGACTCGAACGATTATCTCGGCAAAGGATTGTCGGGTGGTCGAATCATTTTGCACCCGGACAAGCGAGCCAAGTTTGTCGCACACGAAAACGTGATTGCGGGCAATGTGATCGGATACGGCGCGACGAGTGGCGAGATATTTATCTCTGGCGTCGTAGGCGAACGTTTTGCTGTGCGCAACTCTGGGGCGACTGCCGTGGTCGAAGGCGTTGGTGACCACGGTTGCGAATATATGACGGGGGGACGAGTCGTTGTGCTCGGGCCAACCGGCAGAAACTTCGCCGCAGGAATGTCGGGTGGCATTGCTTATGTTTATGACATTGACGGCAAGTTTGAATCGCGAGTCAACTCAGAGTTGGTAGATCTCGTATCGCTCGAGAAAGACGATGTCAATTGGTTGAAGACGATCATCAGCCGACATGCGACCCTCACTGGTTCGGTTAGGGCCAATGAAGTTTTGGTCGATTATAAAAATGCATTCGCCAAGATTCGAAAAGTTCTGCCACGAGATTATGCGCGCGTGATCGCTGCGCAAGGCAAAAAACTAAAGGTGGGCAATCATGGGTGAGCCCACAGGATTTTTGAAATGGGATCGCCAGACCCCCAAGCGACGACGAATACCGGTGCGAGTGCAAGATTGGAAGGAGGTCTACGAACCGTTTCCGAGTGAAGAATTAAAACATCAGGCTGGTCGGTGTATGGATTGCGGAATTCCGTTTTGCAACAACGGTTGTCCACTCGGAAATTTGATTCCTGATTGGAACGACCTCGTCTATCGATCTAACTGGCAAGATGCGATCGAGCGTCTGCACGCGACGAATAATTTTCCAGAATTTACGGGGCGACTGTGTCCGGCGCCGTGCGAGTCGGCATGTGTGCTCGGCATCAATTCTGACCCAGTGACGATAAAGCAGGTCGAAGTTGAGATTATTGACCGCGCTTGGCGCGAAGGCTGGGTTTCGCCGCAATTGCCTTCGCAAAAAACTGGAAAGCGTGTGGCGGTTATTGGTTCGGGCCCTGCCGGATTGGCGGCAGCACAGCAATTGACCCGTGTTGGTCATGATGTGTTGGTGCTTGAACGCGCCGATCGTGTCGGTGGGTTGCTTAGATACGGAATACCCGAATTCAAAATGGAAAAGAGCAACATTGAACGGCGAGTGAAACAGATGTCGGCTGAGGGCACGATTTTTAGAACGAATGCAACGGTCGGAGAAAATGTCGACATTGATGTGTTGCTTGCGTCTCATGACGCGGTCGTGCTTGCATGTGGCGCAACGAATTGGCGCGACTTGAATGTGGTCGGACGTGACCTCAAGGGCATTTATCAGGCGATGGAGTATTTGCCCCCAGCGAACAAGGTGCAACAGGGCGACATCAGCGAAACGACGATTTCTGCCAAAGGTAAACATGTCGTGATCATCGGCGGTGGCGATACCGGTGCCGACTGTTTGGGTACTGCGATTCGACAAGGTGCGACTTCGATTACTCAACTCGAGATTTTGCCCCAGCCACCTGTTTCTCGGGCAGCGAACAATCCGTGGCCACAATGGAGTTTTATTCTTAGAACTTCTTCGGCGCACGAAGAGGGTGGTGAGAGACTGTTCGCGGTATCGACCGAGAAGTTCGTTGGCGACGAAAATGGCAATGTGAGTGGATTGGTGATCTCGGATGTGGTCAACGAGAACGGAAAATTCGTGGCGGTTGCGGGCACGCAACGCGAACTTAAGGCAGATCTTGTTTTGTTGGCGCTTGGTTTTGTTGGGCCCGAAAAATCGAACTGGTTAGAAAATCTTGGCGTCAAATTTGACGAGCGCGGAAACATCGCGCGCAACGACGACTATATGTCGAGCGTTCGCGGTGTGTTTGTGGCTGGCGATATGGGTCGAGGGCAAAGTCTGATTGTTTGGGCAATCGCCGAAGGTCGGGCGGCTGCGAGCAATGTCGACAAATATTTGATGGGTGATACTGATCTGCCAGCGCCAATTGTCGCATCAGCCA
>Ga0214917_10008469_pt1 | contig 10093 bp, 8 predicted proteins | sample LL_1208_BB_MetaG_FD_177983 | JGI IMG/M metagenome (GOLD analysis project Ga0214917, IMG submission 177983) | Freshwater microbial communities from Lake Lanier, Atlanta, Georgia, United States - LL_1208_BB | ecosystem: Environmental > Aquatic > Freshwater > Lake | place: USA: Georgia | collected...
GGTTTATTATCCCATTGGGATGTTTTTAGACCATAAAATATTTATGGATATTGAAAGTGATTATTCATACGATGATATTGTTAATTTTCTAGATTGGTTTGAAAATTATCTTAAATCTAAATACGAGTTTGTTGGTGATAAAGTTTTATTTGGTAATAAAATAATTAAAATTGAAGATATTTTTAAAGCATCTGAAAACGAAAATATATTGCCATTTATTTTTCATAAACCAACACCAATTTCTGAAATTGATTTTTCAGAACCTAAACCAATGATAAACCCAATTACGTATGAACTAATAAATCCAGAATTATGGGAGGATGGTTTACACTTTTCACCAAATATAATGGATGAAAACCTTGAGATAAATATGGTTTATGAGGTAAAGGATAAAAAAGTGGTTAGAGTATATAAAGATTTAAACAAAAATAAATATTAAACAATGGTAAGAATCTATTCAATTCAAGAGTGCCCTTATTGCACAGAACTTAAAGAAATTCTTTCAGCTGAAGGAATTGACTTTACTGATGTAAATGTTAATTTACCAGAAAACGAAGAAGAATACAATAAAATTCATGAAATAACAAAATCAGAAGAAGTTCCTATTGTAAGAGTAAAAAACCAATTACTGGTTCCAAACGTATCTTTTAAAAGCATTAGAGAAGCCGCTGAATTAACCAAGAGATTTTTAGCTTAATTCAGGTTTATCTAATATTTATAAGAAAAGATAAACTATGCCAGTAAACACAGAAGATAAAGAAAAACTATTTAGACAATTTAGGCATTCACTTGGTGCACCTATTCGTCAAATAGAACTTACCGATGACCAACTTTGTACGCTGCTTGAGATTTCTATAGAAGACTATGCACAATATGTACAAGAATGGCTTATAGAACATCAATGGCAATCGCTTCTTGGTCAAAATATCACAACTACAGACATGGCATTTGCGCTTAGCGTAAGGTCATTGGATTATGTACAACAATCAACATACGCTTACTCAAAACAAGTAGGTCTTCAAAGCAATGGCCCATGGGAGCTTAAAAAGGACTACGTTGAACTGGAAGCTGGAAGACAAGTTTATCAAATTCCAGCTGGTCGTGAAGTAAACGAAGTACTTTGGATTACACCACCACCTACAAGCCAAGCTTTATTGGCAAACTATGGCGCCATAGACTATGGATTTGGTGGTGGCTTTGCACAAACTGGTGGTGGTACAGGTACTGGTGGTCCAGGATTTGCTCGTATGGGTTACTATATAGCTCCAGCGTTTGATATATTATTGACCGCTGCTGACATGAACCTTAAGAATAGAATCATAAGAAGTGAATTGGTTTATAAGGTGACAGCTGGTCCAAATGGTACAAAATTATTGCATTTGTTGAGCACCCCAGGTTCTAGATTTTCCTTCGGCCAAGCAATTGGTGGCGCAGGTAGCACAATCAACCTGACTGGTTGTCAAGTTTGGTATTTCTATTATGATACAAAACCAGAAAATCTTGACCAATGCTTAAAAGATAACCCAGATATCATCAAATACCCTAACCAAATTCCTTTATCTAAATTAGATTATTCTGATTTTAATGAGCCGACAAAAACACTAGTCCGTCAATTATTTATTGCTGAAGGCAAAAGAGCCTTGGGTAGAGTTAGAGGTAAATTTGGAGGTATCGTAGGACCGCCAGAAGCTGAAAGAACAATGGATTATGATAGTCTTTTAAGTGAAGGTAACGAAGAAAGAAAATTAGTTCTAGAAAGATTAGATGAAAGACTAAAACGTTTGTCTACTACATCGCAATTAGAACGTAGTGCTAATGAAGCCGAATATTTAAATAGAAATTTAAAACACCACCCACTAGGATTTTGGGTTTATTAATAAAAAAGGGGACAAATGTCCCCTTTATTATTTAGAATGGCCACTCATCATCCACAACATTTTCTTCTTTTGGTTGCTCAAAGACATAATCATCTGGAACATCACCAAAGGTGTCATCAAACTCATCATCTAATTTAAGTTCCTCATCATCCCTACCTGTTTCAGAGTCATCGTCTTCATCATCAGAATCATCTTCATCATCTTCAGAATCTTTTGATTTTTTATTTGATTCATTAGACTGAACAACCGATTTAATTTCTAAAGCATATTCAGCTATTTTATCAACAACATTATCTTTTTTAGATTCGATTTCATCTATAACAATTGATTCAGTTTCACCAGTAAGAAATCTTTGCTCTATAATGTATTCTAACCATAGTTCATAGCGTTGTTCTTCATTTTCACAACCAGTAAGCTTATAAAATTTGTTTCTTTCAACAGCTTCTTTTTCGTATTTAAAAATGTCATCAACGTGACATAAAACCTCACCCCATTTTCTGGATGCTAGATTTCCAGAGCCATCACCTAACAAATCACATATAGCAAACACTTCTATTGGCAATACACCTTTTGTTATTACTTTATTTAAATCAGCAACTTCTAATTTTTTGAAGATATCCTCTAGAGTATTTTTTTCGTGTTGAATGCCTTCAGCTTTTGCAATTGCCAGTCTGTTATGATAATCTTTTCTTATTGCTTCCCATTCTTCAACAGACATATAGTTAGGTAGTTTATTAACCTTGTCCCAGAATTTTATTTCTTTGTCTTCCATTGTCATAAGCTCTTCATAAGAATCTTGGTCAGCTTCTTTAAATGGAATACCTGAAATCAATCCACACTCACCTTTTGTAAAGATTAATCTTTCTTGTAGTTTTTCAGTAACTACTTTGGTAGTTTTATCTTTATCTTTTACAATATTTAAAAGAATTCTGTCACGTATATCAGGACTAAAACAAACCAAAAGCGGTTTTACCTTTTTATTAAAAGACTCCAAATATTTTCCAACATTGTATTCATCTGTAAACAAAAGAGAGTTTATCTCATCAATACGTGCTTGAAGGCTTTCTTGAGATTCTGGGTCATCTTCAAGTTGGGCCAAAGCCTTATTAAGCATTTCAACTTCTTTAATCAATTCAAAATCACGGTCAACAATTTCTGGGTCAATTAACTTACAATTTAATTGGACTGTAATTTCAGATGTTGGTGGTCCACCATGTTCAGCAATGTACTTTTCCATTTGCTTTTTGGTTAGTTTAGACCTGTTTATTGTCTTTAAATCACCTTGTGTCTTTGAATTTCCTGTGTTTATGTAATATAACACGTCACCCAAAGTAACATCTATGCCAGCTTTCAAAGCAAGTTCCATGTGCGCTTGTTTTGGCATTGGATTACCAGCTTTATTCTTCATTGTAGCCTTTTTCCTGTATTCGGCCATTGTAGATTTTACTTTTGCTTTGGTTGCCATCTTAACCAAAGGAATCTGATAGTTATAAATCTTATCAACGTATTGGTAATAGTAGTTTATGAATGAATAACCATCACCATCTAGCAACATACGAATTGCCTTACTTAAAAAGTCTTCAATATACACTGACATTTTTTTGGATTTTATTGAATTACCAACCAACTTGATTTTCCCATCAATGTCATTTGCATAGTTCTTTCTAGCAAAATTAATAGTAGCATTACACACATCATCAATATCCAGACCCATACGACCTTCCATATAATTTTCATTAAATTCGGCCAATACAGCATCCAAACCAACCAATTCTTTACCAGTATCGTCTTTTGTTTTCCAATGATTTCCTTTTGCAACATATTTTATTTCATCTATGTTATCAGGGAAAGCAAAGTTAAAACCATCAGTATCACCCACTAGCGGTTTGAATCCGTGTTTTTCTGTAAAGTGTCTAACCATAAGACGAAGAGATTGACGACCACGACAAGTTGTCTCTTCAGCTGAATCTGTATCACCCCAGTTAAAGATATAAGGCGCACCATATGACCCAAACCATGAGTTTGCAAGAATCTTAAGTGGCAACTGTTTTTTATCATACAGCGTTGACAACCTTTTATGTTCAGCAATTTCAGCTTTTATTGATACTATTTCTTCAGCTGTCATATTCGCTTTATTCGCATCTAATTTTTTCTGAAGTTTTTTAGCTTTACCTTTTTCGATACCAGTTAAGAATTTAAAGTGGTCACGAGTATCCACAACATAGGTCAAGATTCCTCTCATAACCCCAGATATATCCAAATCAGGGAATATACTCCATGTAAGCTGTGTCTTTGGATAAAGCGCAGCAAAGTCTAACTTAACAACATTCTTTGCGTAACCAACTTCTAATAGTCTTGAAAGCCCACCAGTAAAATCACGTTTTGTTTGTGTCTCTGGTATTGCCAAACCATTTTCGTAAGACCATGCAGACATAATTAATTTCCATTGACCTGCGGTACCCATGGTTGAAGAACGCATGAACGTTGTTGGCAACATTTTTGCAATAAGGAAAGATGCTTGGTTATAAAGATTATCAATTTGTTCAGTTTCCCATAAGTCATCACATAAGTATCTTTCCACAATATACTTACCAGTTACAATCTTATAACCTTCTTTTAGTTGTGTTTTTTCAGAAATCTTATACCAATCACCATTGGTGTCATTAAATGCGTAATTGTTTACTTTGTCAACCCAAGTTGAATTGATTTTATCGCCTTGAACATAAACCCTGTTAGGTTTTGCAATTCCAGAATATTGTGTGATGTACTTCAATCCCCAACTCTTTATTTCAGAGTTAATAGCCATCGCTCTCCTTACAGCATGAGATATATCTATAATATTATACCCATACATGTTGGTTTGGTTATAGGCTTCAGTTTCACCACCCAACTTTAATGTTGCTGATTTTCTTTTTATCTTATGAATCCTATTAAGGGTAATGGCCAAATCACGAATATCCATACCTAATCTTTCAGCTCTTTCAAAAAGATAAGGCCAGTCAAAGTTTTCAGAGTTATAACCAGCTATGATATCTGGTTGAATAGCGTCAATAATTCTAAAGAACTTTTCTATATTTTCCCTTTCAGAATCTCTTTTTTCTTGAAGCGTATTACCAGTGACTTCAAGCACATGCTCTATTCCTCTATTGTTTCTAAAACCTATTTGGAATATACCGTGCTTTGATGCTAATAATCCTTCAGTCTCCAAGTCAAACTGAAATCTATGAACATCATCATAGTCTTCCATTCCTTTGAACAAGCGTTTTCCAGTTTGAATAAGAAACTGTTCAATTGGGCTAAATAAAACAAATAACTTTGAGTGTGTTTTAAACACATCAATACCACCTTCCTTAAAAAAATTAATAAGTGTATTGTAGGAACCCTTACATTTTGCTATATATTTGTAACCATTTTCCATTCTGGCTGGCGTATGCCCCTCATCATTCGATGTTCTAAGTTTTGTAATCTTAACATCGAACTTTTGACAAGCTTCAATTATTTTCATACGCTTGCCACCATACATGAGTTCTGTCACATCATGTTTAAACCATAAAAAAGGTTGATATTTATGCTCCTCTAATCTTTTACCAGAGTTAGGGTCATTTATGACTAAAGTAACTTTTGGCTCATGGTATTCTGCCTCAACAGCAACAATATATTTTTGTGGGTCTGAGCCTTGTAAGAATTGCTCAATTCTTTCATTCGTAAAAATCTGTTTTGCTTCAGCCATTTGTATAATTTATTACAAAGGTACGAATGTTTTTTGAAACGGACAAGGAAAAAGCTAAAATATTTTTTTAACTTTGTAATGTACAAAGTTACGAAATTAATCTGACACTTGCAAGAAAAATGGATTATTTTTTTATACTACCTTCTAATACATTGATAAACAGTTCTTCTCTAATCGGAACCAAAAGAGTTCCAGTACCATCTAGAAATTCTATTGTAAACTGACCAACGTATCTTCCAGCAACGGCAGTATCTCTAGGTGTAAATTGATAAATAATATAGTATTCTTCACCAACACACCCACTATATGGTTCAACCAATTGAACCCCAGTTTCTTTTTTTGCTATTCTTTTAACACCAGTAACAACATCTGTCATTGTAAAATAGATGTTTGAATTTTGAATCATGTCAAAAAATCTATTGAAATCATTGCGCCCATCCTGAATAAGCTCAAGCTTCAATATTGGTAAAGTAGCATTTTTGTTGATAAAAAATTCCATATATATTATTTTGAATAAATTTCTATTAATCTGTTTTTAACATCATCATCAGTCCACTGACCAATTGCATCATAAGCAGCACCTTCCCATAATACTACTTTTCCAAACCCATTTAGATTTGCGGTTACTTTTTTAGAAGATGGCTCATCAATAACACTATAAACTTGTAATTTAGTTATTTTAACTTCTTTAGCAGGTATTACTTTGGTTATTTCATTAGGTAAATAAATATTATAACCTTTATTTAATTGGCTAAATGGAATTGGTCTGTTAAATCTGTTAATATTTCTCATGATTATAAATATTGTTTAGAATCTATTTCTACGTTATAAGTGGTGTTATTTTTTATAGTAAAACTATCAAAATTGCTACCATCGGCAGCAAAAGAAGCTGTTGTCATAGCTATCTGTGTAGTTGGAAAAGTCATAGTAGCTACACTAGTTCCGCTAAAAGTAACAGTCAAACCAGATTCTGGATAAAAAGTTACTGGATATAATTGACTTTGAGGAAATGCTTGTGAAAAAGTAACACCAGTTATTGTTTCATTAGAATTTGAAGACGTTAATATTACATTTCCAGCATAAAAAACTGAACCTAAATCTATATTTGATAACCCTGTTATGTCTAAAACACCTCTTAGAGTATTGTTCCCTTTTTCAACAATTGCAAAACCGTCATCTGGTGAAGTGGCAGTAAATCCAGATATAACCATAAATTCGCCAAGTGTTATATCAGTTATGCTCATATTATTTGGCACCAATGAATCTAAAAAATTGGTTTCTACACCCATTTGTATATATGTAATATTAGCACTATCACCCAAAGTTATATCATTTATCGCAGATGATTGCATCATATTTACGTTATTAAAAACACTATTTGAACCTATGGTAACACCTGTTATAAAAGAATTTTGCCCAACAACAATTAAATTAACTTGACTATTAGCACCTATATTTATATCAGAAATACCAGCACCCACGCCCAATTCAATAGCATTAAAGTCACCTACAGAACCAGTAAATGTTATATTATTAATAAAACCACCTTCTTTGGTGTTTATACCAGTCATAATGATATCACCAGCAGTCATATCTATTGATTGTATAGTAGAAGACAAACCCAAATCAATTATGCCAAAAGAACTTTGGTTATCTAACGTTACACCAGTAATATAACTTGGGGATAAATTGGTAGTATTTGTATCATCAGTACCAGCTAATTTAATGTTAGCTATTATTGAAGTTCCACTAGCACTTATATCTTTCATATATGTGTTAGGTCCTAGTTGTAAGGTGTTTACTGACGAATTAAATATATTAAAATTTTCTAAATAACCATTTGTATCTAAATTTATGTTATTAATGTTAGAATCAACAAAGATTGATGCTGTTATTATTGCATTTTTGCCCAAAGTCACATCGTATAAACTAGAATTAATTAAATCAATATTATCAATACCACTACCACCACCAAAAAGTAAGGCTGAATCTATAGAAATATTTTGAAGAAAAGAAGACCCATTTATTATCACATTATCAATTAATGGTGGTGGGTTTCCAGAACCAATAAGCCCACCACCATTAAAGAAAATTTGAGCAAAAGAAATTGTTTGAGAAATTCTATGAGATGATACAATATTAGTCATACCAATATTCGCATCAGCTTTTATTGAAAACACAAATCTATTATCACCATTAAGTATATTATTTATAATACAAAAATCACCTAATGATATGTTACTCCATGTTGAATTCCTACCCCAATATATAGCATCAAAATGACTTCCAAAACCAGCTGTTATATTTAATATTTGGTCTCCATTGAAATTTATAATATTACCTAATTGGCAATTGTTAAATACGCAATTATTTATAGTAGAACCAGTATCAGTGTTATAACCAAATGGAAAACATTTAACAGCACTGTATCCCCAAGAAAGCCCATTTTGTACTATATAGTTTGACCTAACTTCATTAAGCGCAAAAGAATCTTTTCTATAAGATATGTTATCGAATTCATATTCATATTCTATCTGGTCATACACTCTCACATAATCAACGTCATTATATGTTACAGCAGACCAATTGACGTTATCTAGGTTAAAAATATCTGTTGATGTACCAGCTGAAGCAGTCAAGTTTTCCCAAACTTTACCACCCCAAATTACTTTACTTCCAACAGAATACGAAGGTAATGTCGCTGTAATACCAGTTACAATATTTGCTGTTGTATTAGATGTAAATGATATAGCTGTTGACCAATCGCCACTAGTACCACTTAAAACATAAAAACCATTGTAGTAAGGTAGACCTATTAGTTGACCAGTTTGGCCACCATTACCAGTAATCGTCTCATTTATATTGAATATATTTGAGGTAATTTGAGTACCAGATAAATCAATTAAATTTGACCAAATAGGATATGATTCATAATCTGGGTTATAAAATTCACCAACACCAATTGGTGATATGGAATTAGAAGATGTTGCTTGAACAAAAATACTGGTACCACCATACAAACTAGGATTAACACCAGTAATTTTATATGACGCACCTTCCACCAAAGTATCACCAGTTATATGCGAATCTAGTTCAGATTTTGTTATAATATAATAACTTGTATTACCAGTACTAAAACCAGTTACACTAAATGTTCCTCCAGTATTATTTGTAAATGATGCTGTACCAGCAGAATACGTCCCACCAGTAACAAAAACATCTGTTGTTCCAGTATAAAAACCAGTTACACTAAACGTTCCACCAGTATTATTAGTAAACACTGCTGTACCAGCAGAATATGTTCCACCAGTAATTGACACACCAGAACTTGAACCAACATTAAAAGTTAAATCATTTCCATTAAATTTTTTGAGAGTTACTGTACTTCCACTAGTTTGTGCTGTGTAAATTACCTCACCTTTTAAACCAATAAAGTTAGAGTCAAGTTCTGCTTGAGACAAGACACTACCTTTGGTTGTATCACCATAAGGGCTTATTGATGTTCTTAATGTTAAATTGACCGCCATATTTTATTTATATTTATTTTAAATTACCATGTTTCACCGCTTAGTCTTAACCATTGAGTGGATGTCTTCCAGTAAAAATAATTATTATCCCAAGAAACATCACCTATACTACCATTTGTATCTGTACTACCAGTTGGTGTATAACTAGTTCTCATTCTAAATTGGTTATAACCAGTATTGCCACTAACATCCAACGTAGTTGCTGATACAGTATTAGCGCTTAAACTATTTGTAAACGTAGTTGCACCAGTTACAGTACCACCTGTAAAATAGTTAGTGGTGTTAAAACCACTTACACTAAAAGTTCCTCCAGTATTATTGGTAAATACAGCAACACCATTTGAATATGTTCCACCAGTAATAATTACAACGTAAGAACTAACAAAATTAGTTAACCCACTCAATAAAATTTGTTTTGTTTGTCCACTGTTTACGATTGGTAAAGCATCTGTAAAACTAGGGGTTGTGTTAATAGTTAATTGTGAAATTTTCTTATTCGCCATAATTTAATTAAGTTTATAATAAATATGCCAAACTGAGATAAAACTTAATAAATAAAACCATAACCATTTTCTTGCAACAATAAATAACCATCTTCTGTTAATATAAGATTATTATCTTGCGTTCCGTATCTAGATGTTTCAGTTAGATAATTATACTTGATTTGAGCATAATTTAAATCACATATATTAAATTTAAATTGAGATATACCACCTATAAAACTACCAGCAAAGTTTTCCTCAATAGGTAAACCTCTATCTGCTTGGTCTAACCCATCAAAAGTCTGGCTGTCAATCAATCCTTGGCTACCGCCACCTAAACTAAAGTTAAAAGGAACCCCAACTTGTTTTGCTTTATATTCGTCTAGTCTTTTTGCTATAAATTCTGGAAAGTCGTTTACCACGTATTTAAGTCTAGCGTTAACATAAAACATAAGTTTTCCTGTTCTTCTTTTTGTA
>Ga0214917_10008471_pt1 | contig 10092 bp, 13 predicted proteins | sample LL_1208_BB_MetaG_FD_177983 | JGI IMG/M metagenome (GOLD analysis project Ga0214917, IMG submission 177983) | Freshwater microbial communities from Lake Lanier, Atlanta, Georgia, United States - LL_1208_BB | ecosystem: Environmental > Aquatic > Freshwater > Lake | place: USA: Georgia | collected...
TTCAGCAAGAAATGATTCGTACACAACTAGTTGATAGATATGAAGATATAGTAGAAACTCAACTACCACCAGGCGCAAAAGAAAATATGCGTAAGTTGTTAAAGAACAATCCTTCTGCTGTTGATTCTATTGCTAACTCTCTAGGTGCTAAAACCAGCCTTTCCGCAAGAGTAGATAAAGAATTTATTAATGCTCAGTTTACCCCATCTAATTTAACTAAGATGTACGAGGCAAACAATCTAAAAGCCTCTAAAACATATAGAGCAATTGATATTACTGAATTAAATGATTTAGAAGTAGCAGTTGCTCACTTTGATAACTTTAGCATTCGTTTTTCTTACAATGGAAAGACAGTTGGAGACGGACAATATGTAAGTCCAGTGACTCCATTCTTCAGACATAATGCTTTAAAGACTGGCGGAGATTTTGAATTAGCCAGAAGAGATATATTAGACCAAGTAGGCGTACGGGCTGACTTAGATTTAAATACATTTGATAGTTTTAATCCTAAGAAAATAAAAGATTTTAATAAACAATTCAGCACAACTGTGTATTATCGCCAACAAGGTATGACTGAGGCAGATATTGCCCGTGTTCACGTAGATAATATGTTGATTGATATGTATAACACCTTCCACGGTGGACCTAACTCATATAATCAAAAACTATATGACGCAATTGTTGACCGCCATAAAGGATTATACGGATATAAAGTAAATTATAAATCAATTTCTGGTGGAAATGCTGGAAAAGGCACTCCATTAGGAGATGCAAAAGACATTGCTATGCGAGCAGAATCAAATGCAGCAATAGTTGAACTTGTTGATACAAATATTCAAAAAAGTATTATTGAGGCTAATCCTAAAGGCATTGGAAAAACTTCAAGCGAAACAAGTTTATTAAGACTTGGTCCAGCAACTGGTGATTTATCTGGTAAAACTATTATGCTTGCTAGAAATGGTAAACTTTCTGGTAAAGAATTAAGACCTGAAACAATTAGAAATATAATTGACGCAAATGAAGCAGGTGCTAAATTTGTTGTTGGTGATATGCCAAATGTTGATAGTCAATTCCAAGATTTATTAAATAAAATTGAGGCTAATTACACTGTTTATCATACAGGTACTCAGCCAAGAACTGGTACGGTAGAAAAACCTAAGAAAATGGTTAAGGCTGCCTGGGCAAAAGCCTCTGCTTCCCTAACTGAAGATGAGTTTTTCAAACTTACGAAGGGATATCGCCCAACCAGTGGACAAATTAATACACGTTTAGTCTTTATGGGTGGAGATGCAGACCTTAAAGCCCTAGAAGATATTGAGGGAAATAATGCAATCCTAGGTAAATTCCAAAATTGGGCTATGGATGTAATGGATGCACAGGTAAATGGTCTATATCGCCAACCTGCTCTTTGGATTATGTACTCTAAGTATATGGATGACCTTGCTCCATACGAGAAAAAACTTGTTACTCAGTATAAAAATTTAATTAAACAAGATAATCCATTGATTTCAGATACTAAAGTTGCAAAACTGGCAGCGGCTCAGGCAGAAAAGCAAGTAGTAGAATTGGCTTGGAATGGTGCAGTAAATGAACTAATAACATTTGCTGATAATCCAAACATTAAAAGCAATTTTGCAGTATCTGTTCGTTCCGTTGGTCGTTTCTATAGAGCAACAGAGGATTTCTATCGCCGTATATATCGTTTATATACAAAGAAACCACTACAAACTTTATATCGTTTGAGACTGTTACACACAGGACTACAAGCAAGTGGTGATGTATATGAGGATGATAAGGGAGATTTATACGTAACTTTCCCTACAGATATTATTATTAACTCTGCAGTAAATCCTATTATAAGGGCACTAAGCGGAGATGATGATTTCAAGATACCATCCTTTAATGACTTTGCTATTAAGTTAAGATTAATTAATCCATCCTTTGCCCCTGATGCTGGTCAACCAGCCTTTAGCGGTCCAGTAGCAGCGGTTAGTTTACTATCATTAAAGTCTTATTTACGTGAACTATATCTTTTACCAGCACCTATTAAAAGATTTTTAGAACCATACGCAAGTAAAACTGCAGATGCAATTAACAATATAGCCCTTGGTAATATAGGTAAGAACCTAGACCTACGTGAGGCAGTAATGCCATTATTAGGTTCTACAATTTGGACCAGCCTATCTCCTACAGAAGCAGATAGACAAAAGTCTACAGCAGTACTTCAGGCTATATCTTACTTCCAGGCATATGGTTATAACTTGCCAGCAAATGCTACAGTTGAAGAAACAGATAGATATTTAAGTAATCTAAAGATTGCATCTAATAGTATTGTTGTAGCACGTAATATGTTAGGGCAAATATCACCAGCATATCCAGCATTAAGGGATACAAAAGACCTGCCAAACTATATGAAGAATGTTGGAGTTACTTCATTTAAAGCAGAGTTCTGGGATATATACAATAGTATTCTTCGCAATGATTCAGAGAATGCAACAGATGCATTTGACCTAGCATTGGCTACATTCATTGGCAAGAACCCAGGTAAGTTAGCCTATATAGTTCCTAGAAACAATAGCACTATGAAGGTGTTTATTAACAAGACAGAAGAAGTAAAGAACTGGGCTGTTAATAACTCTAAGTTTATAGATACATATGGTGAAACTGCATATATCTTTGCCCCTAGGGTAGGAGAATATAACCCAGATGTTTATGCTTGGATGGAGTCTGAGGGTATATTAAAATTCCCTGAAGGTAAAGATGAGTTTAATAAGTATCTAAAGAACTATCTAAAAGATATTCAATTGTCAGAAGACCGCGAGACTTACTTTGCAATTGAGGATAATCAAAGGGCTGAGTTAGAAAAAACTACTGATGTAGACTTACGTAGAGAGATTATCTACAAGTCACAACTTGCCCGTAAATCTATGTTAAATTCTAACCCATACCTAAAAGAAGAAATTATGGGTAATATAGATAATCAAGGTGCATTAGAAACTAAGTTTAGAGCATTATCAGAGATAGTATCTAGCAAAGATAGCCCATTGGATAAGCGTTCAAGGGCTGCTATGCAATTAGTTGTTTCTGAGATAAGCCAATTCTTAAGCATTGTTAAAGATACAAATATGTCTAGCCGTTATGACTTTAGCGATGTAAAGGCTGCAAAGAAAGAAAGCATTAATAAAATAATTGAAGAGTACAGCAAAACATATCCAGAGATTAGAGAGGCAAATCGTATGATTTTCCGTTCACTATTAAACTCATACTCTAGGGATGTTACGATAGCATCAGCAGAGAAGGAGTAATATGGTAGAACCTACATATCAAACAGGAGCACCCCTCCAAACTAAAGACTATGCTGACCTAAACAAATTCTTTGGTTCTTCAGGTGAATATCAAATTACCTTTGACCAGTCTGGAAGATATCGTCAATTAGTTAAACAGGTAGGCGATAAGACCGTTCAGTACTTTTTATATGTATATCCAAATGGTGACTTTGCTCCCTTAACTGGAACTCAATATGTTGCTCAGGTTAAAAAAGATAATCCTGGTAAAAAACTAGAGGCTCTTAGAACAAGTTTATATAAGTCTGGAGACTTAGATAAGACTGGATATACCACTAAAGATAGCAATGCCTTTACTACCGCAATATTAAAGGCTGGTAATACTCAGTCTGTAGAGCAAGTAGATTCTTTTCTTATAGATAAGAAGACTAAGTTAACTCCATTCTTTGATTGGACAACAAGTCGCCCTGCCGCAATAGGTGGTCCTACAAAGACTGGCGTAGCAAGCACAGAGGCAGATGCTGGCGAAAGAATTAATATCTTTATGCAGCAATTGTTAGACCGTCCAGCCACTGCTGAAGAGAAGAAAGCATTCTATAATAAAGTTAAGGCTGCTGAGAAACTAGCAATTATCACCAAAAAAGAAATAGGTGGGGTAGATATAACTAGTGGTTCTAATCTATCAGAAGATGATTATAGACAAATTGCTTTTGATACCGTTAAATCATCTGTATTAAAACTATCTGATGAGCAGATAGGCTCAGGCACTGGTGCGTTAAGTCAATCAGTATCTAGCCTTAAAGAATATGCAACCTCATACGGAATCCAACTATCTAATCGTGAAGCCTTTAATCAGGTAATCAATGGTATGGTTCAAGGTGGAACCCTAAGTACTGGTAAATTAGATTCGCAACAACAGGCTATTAAGAATATGGCTAAAAGTTTTTATCCTAATCTGTCACAGATTATTGACAATGGTGGAACAGTATCTGCAGTAGCAGACCAGTTTGCATCTATAATGTCAGATACATTAGAACTTCCAAGACAATCAATTAGTGTATTTGATAAATCAATACAAAAAGCCCTTACCAATGAAGGAAAGCAAGGTGTTATGACTTACGGTAATTTTGAATTACTACTTAGAAACTCTCCTGAAACTGCATCTAAATGGGCTAATACTAAAAAGGCTAAAGAAGAAGCAGCAAGTTATGCTAATAGTATTCTTCAGAGTTTTGGATTAATGGCATAATGGGCGCAGCAGATGCTTTAAATTGGCAAAGAACAATGGTAAATCCACAGCCAGTAGTTGCTAGTGGTACGCCATTTGGTCAAGCAGGTAGTGCAACTCCAGTAACAAACACCCCAAGTGCTGCAAACCAGTATGGCGCACAAACTAAAACTGTAACTATTGATGGTAAAACATATACTGGTGTAGACCCTACAACTGGTAAACCACCTGCTGCAACTAAAATTGGTATGGTATCTCCATCTTCTGGGTTAACTATTACTGGCACAGAACGCAATGCTGCTAAAGAAGCAGAAGCAAAAGCGATAGGAATGACTTCAGAATACATTGCTTCTCGTGGTGGTATTAATTCACAGGGTTATTTTAATGATACTCCTTTATCTGGCCAATTAACTGCTGCGGAACAAAAGCAAGTAACACTTCCTAATGGTAGAACTGATACAAACGCTATGGCTCGTATCCTTCAGGAGAAACAAATTGCAGAATTAGTTTCTCAAGGTGTTTCTAAAGATGAGGCCACTAAAAGAGTATCTTCTCAATATGGTGAATACGGAATATCCGTTACAGCAAGTCAGGGCGGTTTTGATGCTCAAGGAAATTCTACACCTGGCGGTCAATATGATTCTAAAGGTAACTTTGTGGGTGGTGGTACTGCTCCTACTACTGGCACTGGTAGTATATCTCAAGAAACTCAAGATGCCTTTGCTATCTTAAAGTCAGCATTGTCTAACTATGGATTAGAAACTTTATATCCAGCAATTGAAGGATATATGAAATCTGGTTTAGGTCCTGAGCAGGCTAAACTAAAGATTAAACAAGAGCCAGTATACCAAGCAAGATTTGCTGGTAATGAAAAGCGTAGAACTGCTGGATTAAATGTTTTATCTGAGGCTGAATACTTAGCCCTAGAAGATGCATATAGCCAAACATTAAAGGCTTATGGGCAACAAACATACTTTGGCGCTACTCGCCAGGCCCGTCAGGCAACAATGGCTGACTTAATTGGTGGAGATGTATCCGCTACTGAGTTTAAAGACAGAATTGATTTAGCAGTTACTAGAGTAAATAATGCTAACCCATTAGTTAAAGAACAATTAAAAGCATTCTATAAGATTGAAGATGCAGACTTAGTAGGATACTTCTTAAGTCCAAAAGAAAACCTTCCTAAACTTGAAGAGAAGGTAAAGGCAGCAGAAATTGGTAGCGCTGCAGCATTACAAAATTTAGGAACTAGCCTAGCAACTGCTGAAGATTTAGCAAAGTTTGGCGTAGACCTAGCAACAGCACGTAGAGGATATGCAGCAATTGCGAATGTATTACCTACTGCTGAGAAATTAGGTCAGATATATTCAGAAGAAGGTATTGTATATGACCAGGCAACAGCAGAAGCGGAAACATTTAAGGGTCTAGCATCTGCACAACGCAAGCGTTTACAATTAGCAGAAAAAGAAATAGCAGCATTTAGTGGTAGGTCAGGCGTAAATAGAGCCTCCCTAACACAAGGCTCAGCAGGACAAGTATAGATTCCCTACACGGACCGACCAGCCCCGTGAGGTGTATAAGCCTGGGAGTAGAAGCCAGCCAGTTTCCCCGAACTGAACTGTGGTCTGCGAACTAATCAACGAATAGAAAGGGTGGTTGCTATGAGCAACAATTACTGGGAAGACGAAGACGAAGACCAAGATAACGATACACCTCTGCAAGGTGATGACTTAGTTAAGAAACTAAGAAAAGCCAAGCGTGCAGATGAAAAGCGTATCAAGGAACTTACTGAGCAACTTGAGGGTTTAACCAAGGTGCAGCGTGAGAGAGTCGTCAAGGAAGTCCTAGAAAAAAAGGGTGTAAACCTTAAAGCAGCAAGACTAGTACTAAAAGACTTAGATGATGTTAATGAGGAGACAGTTTCACACTGGCTCGATGATAACGCAGATTTGTTTGGAATCAATGTTCCTGCTCAGTCTAATGCAGATAACGTATCCCTTGCGGCATTACGCCAGCAAGATATCGTTACTCAAGGTGCAGTTACACCAGACCGTGAACAAGACTTTAATTCTAAGATTGACAATGCTCAATCTGCTGATGAGTTAATAGCGCTTATTCGCTCACAACAATAATACTCATAGTCACTTGGAGGTGACAAATGCCTAATTCATATGTATCAACAGGTTCTTCCTCTTTAGGAGGTACCGCTGGTGCTGCTGGTTTGGTGCAGAAGGCGTATGACCGTCTTCTTGAGTTTGCTCTCCGTTCTGAACCACTAATTCGTTCAGTCGCAGACAAGCGCCCAGCACGCCAAGCAATCCCAGGTTCAACAGTTGTTCTACAACGCTACGTTGACCTAGCCGCTGCAACTACTGCTCTAACAGAAACAACTGACCCAGATGCAGTAGCAATGTCAACACCAACCTCAGTAACCATTACTCTTAATGAGTACGGTAACTCAGTGTTGGTAACTCGTGCATTAGAGTTATTCTCTCTTGCAGATGTTGACCCTGCAATCGCAAACATTATCGCTTACAACCTAGCAGATTCTATTGACTCCGTAGCAATGACAACATTGCGTCAAGGAACCAACGTAATCTACTCAGGTTCAACAGCAACATCAACTGCAACAATTACTGCAGCAGCAACTTTAAGTTCTGCCAACGTTTTAAAAGCAGTTGCAAAACTACGTGCCAATCAGGCAGTACCTCGTAAGGGTTCAAACTTCTGGGCTGGTATTCACCCAGAGGTATCTCACGATTTCCGTCTTGCTACTGACACAGGTAACTGGTTAGTACCAAACCAATATGGTGCTTCACAGGACCGTGTATGGGCTGGAGAAATCGGAGTATACGGCGGAGCATACTTCATTGAGACTCCACGTATGTACAACGCAACTGATGGTGCTTCATCAGCACGTGTATACCGCACAATTATTTGCGGACAGCAAGCACTTGCTGAGGCTGTGGCAGAAGAGCCACACACAGTTATCGGACCAGTAGTAGACAAGTTAATGCGTCATCGCCCAATGGGTTGGTACGGCGTACTTGGCTTTGCTCGCTACCGCGAAGAGGCTCTATACAGAATCGAATCAGGTTCTTCAATTGCTTAGTTGATTGACGGTAAGACACTGTTTATACGGCGAATACGTTGCAGTGTCTTACAGTAAATTCATTAAGGAGAATAATGGCAGACTATGTTTTCAAAACCCCTACGGTCCGTGAAGGACCAGCAGGTGGTGCTAGATTATTTTACTTTTATAAATTAGATAGAGGCATTAGTGTTGCTAAATCTGGTGCTACTTATAGTTTAGTTAGATATCCAGTAGATGAAGATATAGCAGACTATGATGAATTTTATCGTGGTGGCTATAATCATATAGTTAACGATGCTACTAAAGCAGCATTAATTGCTGGTGGTGTAGGAATAACGGAAGCAAACTTTACAGCGATATGAGTTTACATCAGATAAGAGTGCATCCAGAATTTGTAGAAGGATGCTTTGGTTGCAAGATTGGTACTCTAGAACTAGCACCTGGAGATGCTAGAAAACCAATTGCCCAAAAGAAATGGGACGGAGAATTGGCTGCTTATCGGGCTGCTAGGGCCGAAGGTATCCAACCAGGAGGGACAACTTGGCGGCAAATCAATGCAGCACGGGAAGCCTCTGAAAAGTTAAACAAACCATATAATGCAGACACTATGCCAGCGGCTCATAAAATAGACCAACGGGTAGCAAATACTATGCGAGAGGTAGGAATGTAATGCCAAAAGTAGGAAAGAAAAAATTCCCATATACAGCCAAAGGAAAGGCTGCTGCCAAGGCTTATGCTAAAGGCGAGAAAATGGAATCTAAAGCAGAAAAAAGAATGGAAATGAAAAAGGGTATGAAAAAGATGGGCAAAAAAAAGTAGTATGAATACCCCTAAATCAAAAAAAATGACAGAATCTCAAAAGCGTGAAAAGATTCTTAAAGATTTTGGTATGACAATATCTCCTAAGGGTGTGGCTGCAGCAGAGGCTGCCGCTAAAAAAGCACTAGAAGAAAAGTATCCAGGAATGTTTATACCTCAAACACGTACAACGGCTGGAGTAAAGAAAGTTGGAAAAAAGAAATGAAAGCCAAAAAGGGAATGGGCTTCAAAGCAGCCCAGAAGCAGATTGCGAAAAAGCAAGGAATCTCTATGGCAGGTGCTGGAGCAATCTTGGCTGCGGGTGCGAGGAAAGCAAGTAAGGCTGCTAAGAAAAAGAACCCTAATCTATTAAAGGTTAAGGGTATGAGAAAAGCAGGACGAGGAAAGTAATGTCATCGGGTCAACGTAAGCGTCACGACGGTTGGAATAAATCAATTATACGGGATGGTGTAATTGTTATTCTCCGTAAAGACGGGCGCGAAAAAATGCGCCTTGACCCAAAGACAAAAGAAAGAATTAAGGGGAGTAAATGAAAGATTCAAGATTAAAGAGAGCAGGAGTATCTGGCTTTAATAAGCCAAAACGTACTCCTAATCATCCAACTAAATCACACGTAGTAGTGGCTAAGGTTGGTAGCCAAGTTAAAACAATTAGATTTGGACAGCAAGGTGTAACTGGGGATAGACAACCTACTGCTAGACAGAAATCATTTAAGGCACGTCACGCTAAGAATATTGCCAAAGGCAAGATGTCTGCAGCGTATTGGGCGGATAAAGTAAAATGGTAGCCAAGAAAAAAACAAAGTCTAAAGTTAATGCTGCTGGTAACTATACTAAACCTGGTATGAGAGCAGCACTATTTAAGAAGATTAAGGCTGGTTCTAAGGGTGGAGACCCAGGAGAATGGTCAGCCCGTAAAGCACAATTACTTGCAGTTCAATACAAAAAGGCAGGCGGAGGTTATAAGTAATGGCACTTGCTAAATCTCAGAAGTCTTTAAAAGATTGGACTGCACAAAAGTGGAAAACATCTGATGGTAAGCCATCTAAAGGCAAGAAAAGATATTTACCTGAAAAGGCTTGGGCTGCATTAAGTCCTGCTGAAAAGGCTGCTACTAATAAAGCCAAGGCTGCAGGTAATGCTAAAGGTAAACAGTTTGTAAAACAACCTAAATCAATAGCCAAAAAAGCAGCAAAGTACAGATAGGGACACAGGGGACTATGAGCAAAAAAGATTCTATAGCACTTGTATGGTGTGACAATGGAATGGTAGATGGTAAGTTTATGCAAGGCGTAGCAGATGTAATGCTAAAGTCTGGCGTAGAGTTTGCTACTACATTACGTAGTCAAGGTAACCAAATTGCTAGACAGCGACAAACAGTTATTGATTACTGGTTTGATAAGACTGATTATGAATGGCTACTATGGGTAGATTCAGATGTAGTAATTAGTCCAGAAAAGTTTGAACTACTATGGGATAATAAGGACGCAGAAAAGCGTCCATTGATTACTGGAGTATATTTTACTACAGATAATCCTGAAGAACCTTTAATGATTCCAATGCCTACAGTATTTAGTTTTGTTAATGATGGAGAAGGTGGCTTTGGATTATCCAGAGTACATCCACTACCTGAGAATCAATTGATTAAAGTTGATGCAGCAGGTATGG
>Ga0214917_10008476_pt1 | contig 10087 bp, 7 predicted proteins | sample LL_1208_BB_MetaG_FD_177983 | JGI IMG/M metagenome (GOLD analysis project Ga0214917, IMG submission 177983) | Freshwater microbial communities from Lake Lanier, Atlanta, Georgia, United States - LL_1208_BB | ecosystem: Environmental > Aquatic > Freshwater > Lake | place: USA: Georgia | collected...
GTCTTTTGCAAAAAAATGAATTAGCCGATGGCTTACGCACCACTCAAATATTGGATACTGTTTCCAGTGTAAAACAAAATTTGAGGGATTACTCTTTTACCATCCGTCCTATCATGCCCGAGGTATTGGAGAAGCCTACAAAGAATTGGATCAAATTGACTCGTGTAGGATTTAGTCGAATATTTAACGACTCTTTACCACTTCATATTAATAATGAAAGTTTCTACAGCGCAACGGGATGGCAGGAGCGTTTTACAGCGGGTGTACAATTAAAATTGGGAAGGCTTTTAGTCGATTTTCAACCAGAAATGGTAAAAGCTGAAAATTTGAAGCAGGCTTCTATAAGCGATCGGTATAATGATCCTAATTATTTTACGCGACTTTATTTTATGCAGCTAAATGTGATAGATTGGCCTTGGCAAGTGGGGACGAAGCCACTTGAAAAAATGTACCTCGGTCAGTCAGCTGCTCGAGTGGTGTTTGATCATTTGTCGGTAGGGTTATCTAATGAAAATATTTGGTGGGGGCCGGGTAGGCGTAATTCGCTTATCATGACAAACAATGCACCTGGGTTTTTACATGCAGATATCAAAACAGTAAAACCGGTCAAAACTATTTTTGGCGGAATTGAAATGCAAGCTGTATTTGGGAAGCTTGATTCTTCTGGCGTAGAGCCTTTCGAAAATGTAAGACAGCAACGTTTTTGGCCAGGGGCCTATGTTCCTAAAGAAAATATTCGTCGACAACTATTGGGTTTTGTTTTTAGCTGGCAGCCTAAGTGGGTACCAAATCTTTATGTTGGTTATGCTGCTGCTTACTATGGGTATGTGAAATATGAATTACCCAATGGAGAATCCATACCAAGATATCCTTTCACTCAAACTCAAGTAAAGGGCAAGGGCACTAGTTTGGGTTCAATCTTTTTCAGGTATTCGATGCCAAAGGACCGCGCCGAGATTTATGGCGAACTTGGAACAGGAGATAGACTTCCTTCTCCCTGGTCTTTATTGGGCGATACAATCCCTTTTGGGTATGTAGCCGGACTTCGCAAATGGATGAAGCTGAGAGGTCAGCATTATATCGAGCTAAGCATGGAGATTTCTCATTTGCAATTACCTGATCCACGATTGATATATAATTCTTCTGCACCTTTTGGGGCGCCTAAAACGAATAGTTGGTATACACATGCGCAAATCAGGCAAGGGTATACCAATCAAGGACAAATGCTTGGAGCAGGCGTGGGCCCCGGTGGAAATAGTCAGTTTCTTGGATTAAGCTGGGTTCATAAAACAAATCGAATTGGAGTACATGGTGAGCGCTGGGTACATAATAATGACATGAATTATTTGCAGCAATTATCTGGAAATTTGGGATATGGACCATTTTATAGAGGCTGGGTGAGTTTTACCTATGGCGCCCATCTTCAATGGAGAGTAGCGGGACTTTATTTATCGGCAGCTGTAAACAAAGGGATATCCTTGAACTACCAGTGGGTTAAGGTAGACGGTGGTGATTACGGCCCTTCCAGTTCTGATAAAAAAGTAATGAATATGGCTTTAACTGCTCAATATGAATTGCCTTGGCGATTGGAATGGCGTTGGCCTAAGACGGGAATTAACCAAAGGCTTAAAAAGTTTGGTGATAAAATTGGATGGCCTTTTTGCGATTGTAAATTTGGGTTTAAGCGGAAGGAAACGCTCTCCCCACAATGAATGCATTAGTCAATCGTCTACGTGCGCATAAATTTTACCTCTACAATCTAGTAGGCACATTTGCATCACAGGGTGTAACGGCACTGTCTCTTTTAATTGTTACGCGTTTGTTAGTGACTCGGTTGGGGGAAACTTCTTTTAGCACCTATGGAGTGTTGCTTAATTTAATTTTGATTGCAATAGTAGTCGACTTTGGTCTTAATACCGGACTTTCACATCGCTTGATTCAAGATCCATCTAGCAAGTCGGGCTTGATCAATGCGGTTTTCTTTTACAGCCCCTTAGTTTTTTTAGTGGCCTTTCCATTGTTTTTGTTACTCTTTCAATTTGAATGGGTACGTATAGATGGTCCGTTTATTTTTATTGCTTTCTTGCTGGCATTGATTGTTGCGCAAAATATGCTGGCCTTATTATGGGAGTCCTTGTTACAGTCTGTCAATAAGATTTATCTCTCTAAATGGGTTCGAGTGGGGCGAACGATAGCGGAGGCTTTCCTATTAATCTGGGTAAGTAAGTTTGGAAAAGTGGAGTGGTTGTTACTTACCTCGGCCTTGGTTAACTGTGTATTTTTATTTTTTCTTTTTTTACAGGCAAAGCGTGAGATTGGATTTACTATCAGTTGGAAAGTATTTAAACTACGATTACTTTGGAATCAATTGGGATATAGCTTTTGGTATTTTCAAAGTATGGTGGCGGCAGTGATTGCCTATAATATTCAAATTATTGTATTAAGCCATTATTTAACAGTAACACAGTTGACTATTTTTTTATTGGTGTTTCGTTTTTTTGAAGTGATACGAACCGGAATGACAAATTTTACGCAGATTTTGTTTCCTTCCATTTCTAAATTACAGGCACAAGGTGACTGGGGCGTCTTAGCGATTCGATTTAAAAGGATTTTTATTCGAGTTTTTATTTTTTCCTTGTTTATTTTTTTGGGATTGCTATGGAAGGGGCATTTTTTATTTTCCTGGTGGAGTCAATATGACACCCCGGAAAGTAAAAGTCTATTTAATGTATATGCATTCTATGTTTTTTTATTGGTGATAGACTATGTGTCTGTAGTATTTTTACTGGCTTTGAAGTTAAATAAGCTTCCGGCGTTGGTTTCAACTACGCAAAGCTTTTTATCGCTCATCGCTACTGTGTTCTTTATTCAATTTTGGGGTTTAGCAGGTGCAGTTTGGGCTTCATTAGCTTTATTTGCATCAACAAGTCTTATATTTAATCCACTTTATTTAGTTTCTCAATTACGGAAGCATCAAGTTAGTGTATGAGTAATTATTTATCTCCTTCTTTTCAAGATTTGGATGCAGTCGCCACTGCATATAAGAATGCCTATACGTCTGCCGATCCCTTTCCACATATTTATTTTGAGAATTTTTTTGATTCTCAATTTTTGAGTCAGGTACGCGAGGAGTTCCCCGACCTTTCAACGCTTAATACGTTTCGATTTAATAATCCTAATGAGAAAAAATTTGCAACAAAAGGGGAGGCTAACTTGGGTCCCAAAACAATACAGTTAATCCATTTTTTGCAATCTGAAACCTTTCTCCGTTTTTTACAGTCGCTCACCTCGATCGAAGAAACCTTACTGGGAGATCCTTATTTAATTGGGGGTGGGTTACATGAAATTAAACGAGGAGGTCTTTTAAAAGTGCATGCCGACTTTAATAAACATTTGCTTACCGGGTTGGATCGTCGCCTCAATGTTTTACTTTATTTAAATAAGGATTGGAAAGAAGAATATGGTGGACACTTTGAATTATGGGATACTGAAATGAAGTCTTGTCGTAAAAAAATACTTCCGGCATTTAATACCCTTGCACTGTTTAGTACCACTGAAACTTCCTATCATGGGCATCCTGATGCGTTGACCTGCCCGGAAGATGAAAGTAGAAAGTCAATTGCGCTTTATTATTATTCCAATGGTCGACCTGCTTACGAAGTAAATCCTGCTCTTGTTGATCACTCCACTTTATTTAAAGCACGTGCAGGACATGTTGGAGAAGTGGTAGCGCCCTCCCTTAATTGGAAGGAACGTGTAAAGCTTTTTATCCCCCCCATTTTACTCAAACGACAAAAAAAATAAACCTCCATGCTTCGGGGTTACGTGATTACATCGGAACTTGAAACGCAGAGAGCTCCCTTTGTGAAAGAATTGATGGAGCAATTGCCAGGTATTCAGCAAGCCAAAGCAATCTATCCAACACAAGAGCATGTGCCCTTTTTAAATCGTTTGAAAGAAAATGCGCGCACTCTATTTTTTAGACCCTTTTTGGATGGGGAAATAGGGATTTTACTTTCAAACAGAAGAATATGGAAAGAAATTATTCGAACCAAAGGACCGGAACAGGAACATTTTTTAATTCTCGAATCTGACAGTGTGGTGAATGATCCTACTGTTTTGAAACAGCTATTTCATGCAACGACACAGGAGTACGATTTGTTTTTCTGGGGTGCATGGCATGGGTATATGCGTCTACTAAAAAGTAGCAAAAGATCTATTTCTGATAAGTATGTTACAGGAACGCCCTTGATGCGTTCTGTTAGCTGTGCACATGGGTATAGCATAAACCGTAAAGCTGCGCGACATTTATTGGAAAGGACGGGGAAATTGCGTTACCAGGTGGATGAATTCAAACGGTATATTGATGCTACGTATTTAAAAGTAGGAGGCATTAGCCCCGAATTAATTTCACAACGCGTCACTGATAGCTTAATTGATCCAGGTAATAAAGCAGGAAGAACCAATTGGACCTGGATTCGTTTATTAGATATTCGTAATCGGTTAATCTGTTATTTTTCATGAGTGCCAAAGACTATTTTGGGAATTGGATAGTGCTGGTGTATGCGCTCTACCTTTTTTTTAATAAAGGGATGTCTTATAGTTTCTTGGCTGAGGGGACTTTGCTTATTGGTGTTTTATTAGCCATTAGAGAGCGTAATAAAATTCAAATAGTTTGGGACATTCGCTTGAAGTTATTGGCGCTGCTTTTACTACTTAATATTTTATGGGTTATTCGAGGTATCACGCAGTTCCCGGCATTTGACGTAATTCGGGACAGTTTTATTTTTAATTACTCGTTATTGCTTTTGATACCGTTTTTGTTGCAAGAAAATGGGACTATCTTTTTTCAACGAATTATTCGATTATATGCCTGGTTTCCTTTGGTAGCAACACTAACTTTTTTATTAATTGTTTTTATCCCGGAACTTTCTGAGTGGCGTGTATTCGGCAAAATTCCATTTCTGGAGTATAAAAAAGGTGATCTAGCTGTTCAGCTATTGATTTCTACTTTATTAATATTATCTGGAAGAATTCAGCTCAATCCCCGTTTGCAGCTTATCACATTTGGATTGATAACTTATTTATTTTTTGTGGTTGCTACATTTAATAGGGGGGGTATGGTTGCATTTATCGCAGGTGTATCACTTTTTATTTTTTGGAATCGTAAGTCGCTTCTCTTGCAACAGTTTAAACCGTATTTAAGAGTAGCTCCACTGATTCTTTTGGCCACACTTTTTTTATATACTGCCACTCGAATGAGTGATCCTATTCAGGGGCGTAGCATTGGATTGGAGCAGTTAAAACAAAATGTAGTAAGTATTGTAAGTAAGGATGTTGAAGGTTCTCTAAGTGATAACATTGTTTGGAGGTTAGCTTGGTGGGGTAAAATCATCGATTACACCTTTGCAGGGCCATATTTTCTTACTGGAAAGGGATTAGGTATTAATCTGGCCGCTTCTGATGAAATACCAATGGATGAAGAAACGGATCGTACACCGTTACGTGCTCCTCATAATTTTCATTTAAATATTTTGGCACGTTATGGTGTTCCCGTATTTATACTTTGGCTAGTCTTTATATTCTATTTAGTAAGGGGACTCATTTTTAAGACCCGCTCGGTAGACAATAGTTTGGTGGCTTGTATACTAATCGCTGCATTAATCAACGCATCCTTTGACGTGGCACTAGAAGGCCCTATGGCTGCATTCCCTTTTTGGATCTGGGTAGGAATATCACTAGCCCGACAGCAATCGCCTCTGCCAACTTCCTCAGACCGCTTGTAAAAAATCATTCCCTTCGCTGGAGATTCGCGCTACCTTTGCGGCCTATGAAAAGGAACCTTCTTTTTCTTCTGGCATTAACTATTTCAGGGCTGGCTGGTGCTCAAAACAAATGGGACCTCCGTCAATGTGTGGATTATGCCATTCAGAATAATATTTCGGTGCGTCAAACCGATTTGCAGGCTCGATTTTCCGAGTTGAATTTTACGCAGAGTAAAGCCAGTCAATTGCCTACGCTTTCGTTGGGGGGTAACAGCGGTTTTCGTTTAGGCCGCTCCGAAAACCCTACTACGGGTGTGCTCGAGGACAATAACTTTTTCAACCTCGGGATGCAAATGCAGTCGGGTGTCAGTTTATTCAACTGGTTTGCCTTAAAAAACAATAAAGAATCTTCTCGTCTTACCTGGGAAGCTGATAAAGCACAAACGCGCAAGGTGATGGATGATATTTCACTAAATGTGGCTGTTTCTTACCTGCAAACCTTACTAGCGCGTGAGCAGGTGAAGGTGGCGCAGGTGCAAGTAGAGCAAGTGCGTGCGCAGTTACGTGATACACGTAAACGGGTAGATGCAGGAATTTTACCTGAACTCAATGCAGCGGAGTTAGAAGCGCAATTAGCACGTGACAGTGCTTCGCTTATTACAGCCACTACTTCTGCACAGCAATTGTTATTGCAATTAAAAGCCTTACTCAATTTGGATGCGGCTGCAGATTTTGATATTGCAGCCCCACCGGTTGACATTATCCCAGTAGAATCGCTAGCCGATTTACAACCGGAAACTGTGTATTTAACGGCCCTTCAGTTATTACCACAGCAAAAAGTAAATAAACTGCGCATTGAGGCAGCGCAAAAATCAGTGCTCGCAGCCCGTGGGCGTTTATATCCTAGTGTAACCGCGTTTGGTAGTTTGTCATCGAATGCGATTCGTTTTAAAAAAGAAATTTATAATCAAGTATTGACAGGTTATAATGCAACCGGTGCCAGAGTAAATGCGGCAGGGGTGTATTTGCCTGTTGAAGTACCTAGTTACAAATCAGGTACAACAGTGCTTGGTTATTTTCGTCCGGATGTGATTGGAAAACAACTCAGTGCCAACTTTGGTCAGAGTGTGGGAGTGGGTTTGAATGTTCCCTTATTCAATAGCCGTTCTGCGCGTACTAATTTGGACCGTTCAAAATTACAAGTACAACAATTGGAATTACAGTTAGAGCAAGGCGAGCGTCAATTGAAACAGGATATCTACAAAGCGTATACCGATGCTGTGGCGGCTATGCAAAAACATGATGCAGATAAAAAGGCATTGAGTACTGCCGAAAAATCCTATTCATTTGCCAGTAAGCGTTATGATCTTAATTTACTTTCTGCATTTGAGTTGATCAACAGCCAAGGTAATTTACAACGCGCGCGAATCCAGGCGCTGTATTCCAAATATGATTATGTTTTCAAAATGAAACTGCTGGAGTATTACAAGGGGCAGGGCATCAAATTACAATAACCAAGAATAGTCAATAAAATGGCAATGAATAAGAAATTAAAATGGGCATTAATCGGGGTAAGTTCCCTGGTTGTTATTTCGGTGGTTGGTAAAGTAGTGGGCGGAAAGGATAAGGATGAAAAAGTAACGGTAGAAAAAGTAGCAACGCGTACGATTATTGAAACGGTTAATGCAAGTGGAAAAGTTTATCCTGAGGTTGAAGTAAAAATCAGTCCCGATATTTCTGGAGAGATCACGGAGTTGAACGTACAAGAAGGCGATTCTGTAAAAAAAGGACAGGTGCTAGCGCGTATTTATGCAGATATCTATGCTTTGCAGCGTGACGAAGCCGCTTCACGCGTAAGTCAAACTTCTGCTTCTGTTGAAAACAGTCGCGCAGCCTTAGAAGCATTACGTGCAAATTACAACCAAGCAAAACTTACTTATGAGCGCAATAAAAAATTATTTGATGACAAAGTGATTTCTCGTGCAGAGTTGGAGCAATTTGAAACCGCGTATAAATCCACACAGGCTAATCTAAATGCCGCAGAGCAAGGGCTTCGTGGATTACAAGCTGGCGTAAAAGGAAGTGAAGTGAGTTTGAGTCGTGCAAATAAAGATTTAAGTCGTACCACACTCGTAGCTCCTATGGATGGCGTGGTTTCTTCACTCAAAGTAAAAAAGGGAGAGCGCGTAGCGGGTAATAGTTTTAATGTGGGCACAGAAATGATGACCGTTGCTGACATGGCTGTACTTGAAGTGCGTGTGGATGTGGGTGAAAATGATATTGTAAAAATCAGCATTGGTGATTCTGCCGATGTAGAGGTCGATGCGTATAATAATCGCAAGTTTAAAGGAGTGGTTACTAAAATTGCTAGCAGTACCAAAGGTGCTGCCGCTGCACTTGCCACGTCAAATGATGTCACCAATTACGAAGTACGTATTCGTTTAGACCCCGCATCTTATGCTGATCTTGCAAAATTACCTTTCCCTTTCCGTCCTGGCATGAATGCAACAGCAGATATTCGTACGAACACAGTAGCAAATGTGCTTTCCGTTCCTATCACCGCAGTAAACACAAGAGTGAAAGGAAGTGATATGAATGTAGCAGAAAAGAAAAGTGAAGAAAAGGCCAATAATGGCGGCGAAGAAACTGCAGCAAATGGAACTTCGGACGAGTTAGAGGAAGTGGTATTTGTGTTGCAAAAAGACGGTACCGTTAAAAAAGTAGTGGTTCGCTCCGGTGTGCAGGATATCAATTATATCGAAATACTGGCCGGTCTTAAAAAAGATGACGAAGTAGTAACGGCTCCTTATTCTGCTATCAGTAAAATACTCAAAGACGGCGCCAAAGTAAAGGTGGTGAAGAAAGAAGAGCTGTTCGAGAAGCAATAATTCAAATTTGCTACCTTGCGGTCATGCAAATTGGTGTGATTGGAAGCGGAAGCTGGGCCACCGCGCTGGCTAAAATACTAACGGATAATAAGCATCCTATTCATTGGTGGGTGCGGCAAGCTGCGTTAGTGGAGCAAATTCAAAAAAGAAGACATAACCCGCAGTACCTTCCTTCGGCTCGTTTTGATCTTTCCTTATTGCAATTATCAACGGAGGTTCGAGAGGTGGTGCGCAATGCTGACTTAATTGTTTTAGCTGTTCCCTCAGCTTACCTGGCATCTAGTTTACAAGGGTTAACTCCCGAAGATTGGAAAGGGAAAAAAGTACTCTCTGCAATCAAAGGATTGCTCCCCGAGCAAAACCTGCTAGTCAATCATTACTTGCAAAATGAATTTGGGGTAGCACTCGATGATTATTTCACCTTGCTAGGTCCTTGTCATGCCGAAGAAGTGGCGGAAGAAAAATTATCCTATCTCACTTTTTCAGGAATCGATATCGCTGCTACTAATCAAGTGGCGAGTTATTTTTCGACTGATTATATCAATACCATTACCAATCAGGATATTCTAGGTGTGCAATACGCAGCCGTATTAAAAAATATTTATGCATTAGGGGCAGGAATTGCGCATGGTTTGGATTACGGCGATAATTTTTTGAGTGTTTATATCGCCAATGCGGCAGACGAGATGGCTTCTTTTCTTCGTCAATTTGGCGAAGAGCATATTACAGTGGGTGTTCATAAGGGTGAAGATCCGGTAACGCATCGTAAAACACCTAACTATGCCGCTTCTGTTTATCTCGGAGATTTATTAGTGACTTGTTACTCTCCACATAGCCGAAATCGTCGATTTGGGAATATGATTGGGCGTGGTTATTCTGTAAAAGCCGCCCAACTTGAGATGAGTATGGTGGCCGAAGGATATCAAGCTAGTCGTTGTATCCACTTATTCAATGACGCTGAAAAAGCACCGATTCCCATTGCAGAAATGGTCTATAAAATTTTATGGGAAGGGGTTCATGCCGAAGAGGGCTTTAAAATCCTGGAGCAAGCGATGGTTTAATTTTTTACGGACTGATTAGTCCACAAACAGCGCAGCTGCAATTCCGTCAGCTAAAAATTTTCCTTCACGGGTCAGCACTAGTCTATTCTCAATTCTTGCTACCGTTTCATTTTTCAAATAAGGGTTGACTGCTTGCAACACTTGTTTTTCATAGGGTCCAAGCCGTTCCAGTTGTATGCCCTGATCCGTACGCAGCGCTGTCATGATATATTCATTACACTGCTGTTGTGGAATGAGTGTCTCCAATTCAAAGGGGATGGTGCCTTTTTCTATTGCTGAAATATATTGTTGGTTGTTCGCTACATTCCATTGCCTACTTGCGCCATTATAAGAATGTGCCGAGGGTCCAATGCCCAAGTAGGACTTGCCCTGC
>Ga0214917_10008477_pt1 | contig 10086 bp, 8 predicted proteins | sample LL_1208_BB_MetaG_FD_177983 | JGI IMG/M metagenome (GOLD analysis project Ga0214917, IMG submission 177983) | Freshwater microbial communities from Lake Lanier, Atlanta, Georgia, United States - LL_1208_BB | ecosystem: Environmental > Aquatic > Freshwater > Lake | place: USA: Georgia | collected...
CATGCTGGGTGCCTTTTCAACAACTCGGCCTAGCTGGCCCCATCCTTCAAGCGGTTAAGGAGGCTGGCTACACCGAACCCACCCCCATCCAATCCGCCGCCATTCCGGTGGTTTTACAGCGGCAGGACCTCATGGGGATCGCCCAGACTGGCACTGGAAAAACCGCGGCTTTTGTGCTCCCGCTGCTTTCCCTTTTGGCGGGTCATCCGCCCACCCATCGCGGAGTCCGCGTCCTGATTATGGTCCCTACGCGGGAACTGGTCGTCCAAGTTGAGGAAAATATCCGCGTCTACGCACGCCACCTGCCTTTGCGTGTCGCTACCATTTTCGGCGGGGTGAGTGAGCGACCTCAGATCCGCGCCCTGCAACAAGGCGCGGACATTGTGGTGGCCACCCCCGGGCGTCTGCTCGACGTCATCCGCGGGCGGGAGGTCAGTCTTCGTCAGTTGGAGTGCCTGGTTTTGGACGAGGCGGATCGGATGTTGGATATGGGCTTTATCTATCCTATCCGGCAAATTGTCCGACTCCTCCCCAGGGAACGCCTCACCCTTTTATTCTCCGCCACCCTCTCCCGCGAGATTGAGCAGTTGAGTCGCGAATTCATGCATCACCCCAAGATGGTGGAGATCGGACGTCGCTCCAACCCGGCAGACACCGTCACGCAGGCCCTCTATGAAGTCTCCCATCACGCTAAAATGGCCCTACTCAGTCACCTCCTGAGGAGCGAGGCACTCCGGACAGTTCTGGTTTTTTCCCGCACCAAACATGGGGCCGATCGGATTGCCCGACGGCTGGAAAAGGAACGCGTCCCCGTGGCCACCCTGCACGCCAACCGCTCTCAGAACCAACGGCTACGGGCCTTGCAGGACTTTAAGTCAGGCCGGGTTCGGGTCTTGGTGGCCACCGATATCGCCGCCCGGGGCATCGATGTGGATGGCATTTCCCACGTCATTAACTACGACTTCCCCCGCCATCCTGAGGATTACGTCCACCGGATCGGCCGGACGGGGCGGGCCCAAGCGGTGGGCGAGGCCATCAGCTTTTTGTCCCCGGACGACCACGCCCATCTGCGCACCCTCGAGCGATTTCTGCGCCGCGGAATTCTCCGGCGCAAAGCCGAAGGTTTTCTGGAGCCGGCCAACACAGCCGCCCCACCGGATCCATCGGCACCACCTCCTGCCCCTTACCGCCCCCGTCGCGACACCATGCCATGGCGATTACGAAATCGATGGAAAAGAAAACCCCGGTCATCCCCGGATCGGCGCTGAACGCCGCTTTCGTAAGTCTCGATAAAGGATGGTCATTCCTTAACCCAATCATCCCAATTTCCTGGGAATGGGGGACGTTTCGACATTTGGCAGAATGTCGAATTGACGCGGGCCGTTTATTATTCATTTGTATAACAGTGCTCGAAACCAACGCCCACCCCCTGCTCCCCGTTCTGGAAGAGGTTACCCATCACCCCGGACGAACGTTTCTCCACCGGGTGGACTCAGATCAATGGAAGGAACTCGGCCTCAAAAAACATGATCGCCTTCTCCTTGAATTCCGTCCCCTGAAGGAGGGCGACCTCGCCCTGATCCTGCATCACGGTCAGGCCGTCCTCACCCGGTATCGCCACCAGCCCCAGCCCGTCTTTCTGCCCCCCTCTCCCTCCAAACCTATCCCCCACGATGACGCCGTCCTCCAGGGCGTGGTCACCTGCCTCGTCCGGACGATGTGAGCTCCCCCGCCCGGTCGATCCTGCATCTCGACGCCGACGCCTTCTACGCCTCGGTCGAACAAGCGGCCGACTCCCGCCTCCGCGGCAAAGCCATCGCCGTCGGCGGCGCCTCCCGTGGGGTTATCGCCTCGGCCAGCTATGAGGCGCGCGCCCGCGGGGTCCGCACCGCCATGCCCACCTCCCGGGCCCGCCGTCTCTGCCCGGAGCTGATCCTTGTCCCGGGCGACTTCGAAAAATACGAGCGCTTCTCCCAGCTGATGTTCTCTTACGCCTATGACCTCACGCCGGACGTCGAAATCTGCTCCATCGACGAGGGCTACTTCGACCTTTCCGGCCAGTCCAAGGGCCATCCTCGTGACTCGGCTACCAAGCTTTCCACCGCCATCCACCAAGCGCTTAAAATCACGATCTCCCAAGGGTTGGCTGCCACCAAGTTCGCCTCCCAAGTCGCCTCGAAACTGAAAAAGCCCAACGCCTACCTTGAGGTCGAACCCGGCAAGGAGCGGGAATTTCTCGCGCCCCTGCCTTCCCGCTGGCTTCCGGGGATCGGTACCCGCAGCGAGCCTCTTTACCTCCAGGCCGGTCTGGCCCGCATCGAGCAGGTGGCCGCGCTCGAGCTCGACGACCTTGAGCTTCTCGCCGGCTCCTCCGCCTCCTCCCTCAAGCTGTTCGCCCAAGGCATCGATCCCCGGCCCGTCATCCCCGCCCCGCCCGCCCCGAAGTCCGTGGGCGAGCAGGAAACCTTCTCCGCCGACACCATCGACGAAAACTTCGTCCTCGCAGTTTTAAGAACCATGACCGACCGCCTTTGCCGACGTCTCCGCGAGGACGGTCTGGCCGCCCGCACCGTCACCCTCCGGATCCGTTACAACGACATGGAGGAGACCATGCGCTCCGACTCCCTCGACGAGCCCACCCCGGTGGAGACGGACTTCTATCCCAAACTTGCTCCCCTCCTCCAACGCGCGTGGGAGCGCCGGGTCAGCCTGCGGCTCGTGGGAGTGCGCCTCTCCCATCTCCATCCCGCCCTCCCTGAACCGGAACTCCCGCTGGAAGGCCTGCCGGGAAAAACCCTCACGGAGCGCGTCTCGTTGGCCGAAGCTTCCGACCTCATCCGCCGCCGGTACGGGAAAAGCGCCATTCTTCGTGGGCACGATCTTTGGTTGAAAAAGTCTTGTCTTTAAAAACATGTAGTTAAATTGGATTCATGAGATTAATTATCACGGTACTCCTTATTGTTTGTGCAGCCCAAACCTATGGCCAGGCCCGGTTTTCAGCTCAGTCATACCTCGCCACTCCGGAAAAATACCTTGGGAAGTCGGTTACTGTATACGTTGATTCTGTCGATGTTCCGGCAATTAACTGCACGACAGAAGATCCTTATCGTGTTTTCAGGATTTACACAAAAGGCCGAAACGCGAATGAGTATGTTTGGGGTGGAGCTATTTATGTCAAGGTCCCGAGAGACAAGGCAGACTCCTTTGCAACCCGGCACAACAACCCCAATAAGGCCGCGCCTGCTAGCCTGTCGGGTATTTTTCGTGAGTGGCCAACGGAATATGGTAGCCGTGCTTTGGGAACTAATCCCACCCAGGAACAAATATGGTGGGACCGCTGCTACAGTTATTCCCACTTCTATCTAGACTGCACAAAGTAGTTCATGCTGGACTGGTCCGGCAAAATCACCCGGGTTCTTAAACCCAAGGGTTTTCTTTTTGGTTGCTCTCTTCTTTTATCCATCGGCACAGCTTTTCCCTGCACCCGTATTCTCTGGAACAACAACCAGTACGGTGTGCTGGTAGCCCGCTCGATGGACTGGCCGGAGAGCACCGAGCCGGTCCTCTGGTTCCTGCCCCGGGGCATGGAACGGGATGGCTCCAGGTGCGGACCGGAAACGGTGGTAAAGGAGAATCCTCTGCGCTGGACCTCAAAATACGCCAGCTTGGCCGTCGGAATCTATGGGGTCGGCACCGTGGACGGCATGAACGAAAAAGGCCTGGGCGGCCACCTGCTTTACCTCGCCAAAACCGATTTCGGTCCGCGCGATCCCAGGAAAAAGGGCATTTCCGCCATCCTCTGGCTTCAATACGTCCTCGACCAGGCGGCCACCGTGAAGGAGGCCCTTGCCCTTTTGAAGAATGTACAACCTGTGATGATTCAGGCCCACGGACATGACGCCACCATCCACCTGGCCCTTGAGGACAAAACCGGGGACTCCGCCATCATTGAGTACATCCATGGAAAACCAAAAATCCACCAAGGCCGGCAATTCACGATTATGACCAACGACCCCCCCTACGACGACCAACTCGCCCTGCTGGCCAAGATGGATTTCAGCCAGCCCGGCCAGGACACCCCTGTCCCCGGCAACATCTCCGCCCCGGACCGCTTCCAACGGGCCGCTTACTTCTCAAAATTCTTTCCTGAACCAAAAGATATGCAGGAGGCGTTCGCCACCATTCTGGCCGCCATCCGGGGTGTTTCGGTTCCTTTTGGCACGCCCTACACCAAGCTGGGCGACGGCTTCCCCGTCTATAACACCGAGTACCGCACCGTGGCCGACCTGACCCACGGCATCTACGGGTTCGAGCTGACCACCACGCCCAACTTCTTCTGGGTGGATTTTTCCGATTTCAAGCCGGAAAAAGCCCAGCCGGCCCTCTCCCTCACCCCCGGCGCCCTCGATCTCGCCGGGGACGTCTCCGCTCAGTTCAAACCCGCCACCCCTCCCTTTTGATCCTGGGGCAAGGCCGGAGTTTGGGCGGTCTCAACGAAATCAAATTTCTGGGTGTGTCTTTCGTGGAATTCAAAAACCGGAAAAACCTCCACCCAGAACCGGTAGCACACCTGCTGCGGCGCGGCGACCCCCCTGGCCAGACGTCGGGTTGTGCTGAGAAAATCCACCTCGCGCACCTTCACCAGAAAACCAAGGACCTCCACCGGCCGGGTCAAACACCCCTCCAGACGCCTTTTTGAAAAGTCGCTCTTGGCCACCCAGCACCGCCCGCGGGTTTTGGCAATCACCTCGTCCCGCCCGCCCAAGGCCTTCACCCCGTTCTGCGGAGTGAAGCCCAGTCGGTAGCAGGGTTCCCCCTGGGATTCATCCTCCGCCTCCAGCTTCCATTCGAAAAGCTCGAGATGATCCAGGATTGAGCTGTCCTCAGTCGGCTTTTTTTGGTGCAGCTCCGGGGAGATCCTCTCGGTCTCTTTACCCCCAGGAGACGGTGCGGCGGAGGCCGCAATTCGCCGGGTTTTCACCTCCGTCTCCTCCACCATTCCCTTTTCGTTCAGCTCCTCTTTGACCTCCTCTAAAACACAAGGTTCTGAACCATACTTTCGGAGATTCTCCAGATCCTTGTCCCGGGCCTTTTGTGCAATCTGCACAGGAGTCAGCTCCATCTCAGCCCAGATCACGGACTGAAAAACTGCCAAGACCCCGCACAACAGAATGCTCTTTAGAAGGGCTTTCAATCAGCCCACTCTGCTAAGGCTAAGATGGCCCTACAAATGTAATAATTTAATGATTAGTACTTTAGGGATATAACTTATCCGCCCACCGGATGCCACGTGGTCTTGATTTCCACCGTGTCCAGAATGCGATACGGATCCTCATCATCCCTGCTTCGGTCCGGCCGAAGGAAAAAGCGCTTAAGGTTCAGCGCGCACGCTTCCCGCAGGGACGCAGCCTCCTTGGCATCTCCACCCTGCACCACCAGGGCGTTCACATCCATATGTCCGGCGGTTTGGGCGATCAGTTCGGAACGTAGGCCACAGAGTAAATTCACCACGCCCCCCGGCAGGTCGGAGGTCTCCAGCACCTCACCCAACTCCATCGCCGCCACCGCCGCCCGCCCGGTCGAAAGTGCAACCACCGCGTTGCCGCCGACGATGATCGGGGCTATCCCCGCTACAAGGTCCAGCAGAGGTCTCTTCTCTCCCGCCACAAAGGCCACGACCCCCATTGGCTCAGTCACGGAAAAGTTAAAGTGGGACGAGGCCACCGGATTCACCGCTCCAAACACCTGCAGGTACTTGTCCGACCAGCCGGCGTAATAAACCAACAGGTCGATCGAGTCCGCCACTTCTGCCTTGGCGGCGGGCGCACTTAGGCCGATCGACTGCAGCACCGTCTCAAATCCCGCCGCCCTGCCCTCCAGCATCTCCGCCGCCCGGTACAGGATCTGTCCCTTGAGATAGGCCGTGGTGTTGGCCCAGCCCGGCGCAGCTTTACGCGCGGCTACCACCGCATTCCGGAAATCCTTCCGCGAGGCCCGGCACACGTGACCCAGCCACCTTCCGCCCGGCGCCTCCACATCCAGCGCCCGCCCGGACTCGGAACGCACGAACGCGCCCCCGATGAGCATTTTGTAGGTCTTGCGGACATCCAACCGCCCGTTGTGCCCGTTGCGACTCATGTCAGCTCCACGTACGGCTTGAGACCGTGCCGACCGCCCTCGCGCCCGTAGCCGCTCTCCTTGTAACCGCCGAACGGCGAGGTCGGGTCGAACTTGTTGAAGGTGTTGGCCCAGATCACTCCGGCCCGGATGCCGCGCGTCACCTTGAAGATCTTCGATCCCTTGTCCGTCCACACCCCGCCGGAAAGCCCGTACGGCGTGTTGTTCGCCTTCTCCAGCGCCTCGTTCAGCGTGCGGAACGTCTGGATCGCCAAGACAGGTCCAAAAATCTCTTCCTGCACGATCCGGTGAGACTGCGCCACTTTGGTGAAGAAGGACGGCCGAACCCAGAATCCCTTGCCGGGCACCGAGCAACGTGTCTGAAACAACTCTGCCCCCTCTTCCACCCCGATCTTGAGATAGTCGTTAATCCGGTCGCACTGGGCACGCGAGTTGATCGCGCCGATGTCCGTATTTTTGTCCAGCGGATCACCCACGATCAGCGTCTCCATCCGCGCCTTCAGCTTGGCGATCACCTCCTCCTCCACACTCTCTTGCACAAAGAGTCGGGAGCCCGCACAGCAGACGTGTCCCTGGTTGAAGTAGATCCCGTTGATGATCCCCTCCACCGCCTGGTCGATCGTTGCGTCCTCAAAGATGATGTGGGCGGCCTTACCCCCCAGTTCCAAGGTCAACTTGGTTCCGCGCCCGGCCAACGCCTTCTGGATCGCCTTCCCCACATCGGTCGATCCCGTGAAGGCCACCTTATCCAGATCCGGATGCTTCACCAATGCCGCGCCTGTCGCCCCGGCTCCCGTCACCAGGTTAAAGACCCCGTCCGGCAGTCCGGCCTCCTGGCAGATCTCGGCAAACAACAGCGCCGTCAGCGGGGTCGTCTCCGCCGGCTTCAACACCACGGTGTTCCCGCAGGCCAGGGCGGGCGCGACTTTCCATGCGACCATCAACAACGGAAAATTCCATGGGATGATCTGCCCGGCCACCCCCACGGGGGAAACCTTCTTTCCCGGAAACGCGTAGGACAGCTTGTCGGCCCAGCCGGCGTGGTAGAAGAAATGCGCCGCACTCAGCGGGATATCGACATCGCGCGACTCCCGGATCGGCTTGCCGCCATCCATCGACTCCACCACCGCCAGTTCCCGCGCGCGCTCCTGGATGATCCGGGCGATCCGGTAGACATACTTGCCCCGTTCCCGACCGGACATCTTCCTCCAAACCTTGTCATGCGCTTTCCGGGCGGCCTGCACGGCCCGATCCACGTCCTTCTCCCCCGCCTCCGCCACCTCGGCCAGGACCTTCTCGTTGGCAGGGTTGATCGTCTTGAAATATTTCCCGGAGGCGGGCGGGGTGAACTTCCCGTCGATAAACAGCCCGTACCGGTCCTTCAACCGGATGTGGTCGGTGCTCTCCGGTGCGGGTGCGTAACCCCAGTCCGAACCCTTGGAAATCGTTGCCGTGTCAGTCATTGGAGAAATAGTCCACTCCTTGGTACACCCCCGTCCGCTCCTTTTCCAGTTGCATCAGGATGTCGTTAGGCAGGCGACTGGCCCCGATCCGGAACAGGTCGGGCGTCAACCAGTCCGGCCCCAACACCTCCCGCACCATCACCAGCAAATGCAGGGCCTGCTTCGAATTAGCGATCCCGCCCGCTGGTTTCATCCCGATCTTTTTGCCCGTCTTGCGGTGAAAATCATAGATGGCCTGCAGCATCACCAACACCACTTCCGGCGTCGCGGCCGGCTGGATTTTGCCCGTGCTGGTCTTGATGAAATCGGCGCCCGCCGCCATGGCCAAGTCGCTGGCCAGCCGCACCCGGTCCAGCGTGCCCAGCTCCCCCGTCTCCAGAATCACCTTCAGGTGAGCCCGCCCGCAGGCCTGTTTGACCTGGGCGATCTCATCCGCCACCCGACCGTAATCACCCCGTAGAAAATCCCCGCGGGAAATGACCATGTCGATCTCATCCGCCCCTTCCCCGACCGCGTACCGGGTGTCCTCAAGCTTCACCTCCAGCGGATTCATCCCGCTGGGGAAAGCTGTCGCCACCGCCGCAATTTTCACCGGGGTGCCCTTCAAAGCCTCGCGCGCGATCCGCACCATCGTCGGATAGACGCAGACCGCCGCCACCAGCGGCAGATCCGGACGGGCGGAATGAAGATGCAGCGCTTTGGCGCACAGTTGCCGGACTCGGCCCGGCGTGTCCGCCCCCTCCAAGGTAGTCAGGTCGATCATGGAAAGGGCCAGCTTGAGGCCCTCGATCTTGGAGGACTTCTTGATACTTCGGGTGGCGAGCCGGGCCGCCCTCTCCTTGATCCCCACCTCGTCCACCGGGTGGGGCTGGATCTTAAAAGTGGTTGTTGTGCCGTTGGCGTAACCTGTGGTCATAAGTCCCCTTCACAGGGTTCTAAAATCATCCCCCCAAGGAGGAAGTAGGTCAAACAGGCTACGGGTCTGCCCTTTAGGCGGCCGACCCGTTCGTTCCGTTCACATCGGCAAAGATAGACTTGAGGTCGTCCTTATTGCTCCGACCCAGCCAGCGGGTCAGGGTTTCGCTCCCCTCCTTCTTGGCTTCGTAGGCACGGAGCACCTTGTCGATGTAGAGATGGACCTCCTCATACGGAACCTTCGGCTGGATCAATACATTGAACCGGGCATCCGCCCCGGTCTTTCCGCCAAGGAACATGTCGAAATACTCCTTCTTCACGCCGTCCACCGTCCGGGTGGCGCCGCGAAAACCGATGTCCGCCACCTGGTGCTGGCCGCAGGAGCTCGGACAACCGCTGAAATGAATCCGCACCTTGTCCTTGTAATGGCCGCAAGTTTGCTCCAGCTCGCCCACCAGCCGGATCATCCGGTTCTTCGTCTCCGCCACCGCCAGGTTGCAGAACTCGATCCCCGTGCAGGAGACGCAACCCTTGCGGAAGTTGCTGGGTTCGACGACCATCCCGGCCGCCTCGAGATCTTTCTTCAGGGTCGCCACGTTTTTCTCCGGCACATAAGTGATGATCAGGTTCTGTTTGTTCGTCCCGCGGATGCCGCTCTTCCCCTTCTCCCCGTGCCGCTCCGTCAGGTCGGCAATCGTGCGCATTTGGTGACCCCGGATCCGCCCGCCCGCCAGACAGACCCCCACCCAGTAAAAGCCCTTCTGGATCTGCTCCTTCACCCCCACGTGATCGCTTTCCGGATCTTCCGGGAACACAAACTCCGTGTGCCGCTCAAACTTCCGGTTCGCCACCCGCTCCACCTCGGCGAGGAACTTCTCCGCCCCCCAGTCCGCTACCAGGAACTTCAACCGCGCCCGGGAGCGTTTGTCCCGGTAGCCGTGGTCCCGGTAGATGACCGAGGTGTAGTGGACCATGGGCAGGACGTCTTCTGGCTTGAGAAATGCCGGCAGGGTCTGGGAAAGGTGGGGTGCGGCCGAGAGCCCTCCGCCCACCTTGATGCCGTATCCCCTCTCCTTCCCCCGCTCCAGTCCAAAGACCCCCACGCAATTAATGTCCGGCTGGGTGCACATGATCCGGCAGCCGGAGATGGAGATCTTGTATTTCCGCGGCAGGTTGGAGAACTCGCTGTTGTTGGTGAGATGCTTGTCCACCGCCCGCAGTTCCGGCGTGGCGTCGAGAATGGCATCCGGATCGATCCCCGCCACCGGACAACCCACCACATTCCGGGCAATATCGCCGCACGCGCCGCTGCAGGTGATCCCCACCGACTCCAGCCTTCGGAAAATTTCAGGAAACTGCTCGATCCTCAGCCAGTGGAGCTGAACCGTCTGGCGCGTGGTCACATCGCCGAAGCCGTGGGCGAAGTCGTCCGTCAGGGCGGCAATTTCGCGGAGTTGGGCCGGGGTCAACTGCCCGCCCGGAATCCGGGTCCGCAACATGAAGTAACCATCCTCTTTGGGTTTCTGCTGATACACCCCATACCACTTGAACCGCATGAAATCGTCCGGCT
>Ga0214917_10008479_pt1 | contig 10086 bp, 19 predicted proteins | sample LL_1208_BB_MetaG_FD_177983 | JGI IMG/M metagenome (GOLD analysis project Ga0214917, IMG submission 177983) | Freshwater microbial communities from Lake Lanier, Atlanta, Georgia, United States - LL_1208_BB | ecosystem: Environmental > Aquatic > Freshwater > Lake | place: USA: Georgia | collected...
TTATGGCATAGAAGAATGGTTGTCCACCAACTGCTACATCATATGAGTCAGATGTGTTTTGCCAGTATTGGCTTGTAGAAACAATACCAACATCAACAGCAATGGCACGTTCTGCACGACCTTCGGTTATATCACGACCAGCCACAGTGCTCCTTTAAATTAGAAAATTAATGAGCAGTTTTTTATCTTACTCAGGATAATTATTTAATTAAAGCGCAGCAATTTCGTCAGCAGACAAACCTAATGCTGCTAACTTTGCCTCAGCACTTGCTTTGGCTGCAGCCTTGGCTGCCTCTGCTGCTTCCTCTGCTGCTTTAATCTCAGCAAACTTTGCTGCATCTGCTTCTCTTTGAGCAACCTCTTCATCGGTAAGTTCTACCTCAGTAGTTACTCCTGTGGAACAATCCACTATGAGTTTAGTTGGGTTTGGCATTTGTTTTCTCCTTTATGAGTTTTTGATTCCGTATAGGTAGGCGGTTGAGTATTGCTTAAAATTGCCAGACGCATTGGGATATAATTTAATAGATGTAATGGCTGCTGAATCTGACCATAAAGCAGCGTTCAAATTGGCTAAAGCATAAGTAGCATTATTTTCACCAACACTATCTGTTGATACAGATTTGTAATTTGATGAAGTATAATTTGGTATGTAAATGAAAGTGCTGCCAAATGTACTGGCAGTTGCACCATCTCCACTTACATAACCTGCCATAATGGTAGTATCTGATTCTGAACCAGCGGCACTACCAGTACCATATACGCCCTTAAATGACCTGTTAGATGTTGTGCCATTAAAATCTAATTTGATATTATCCATAGCACCTGCCGCATTAGTCCTTGCAGATAAATGCACTAATAAATCTGTGTAAGTTGCTGGAATTGAAGTAAAAGTTATATCTGAAACTGAGCCAGTAGCAGAATAACTTGCAATTAAAGTATATGTATTTGCCATTATGCCTTCCTAAGCAGCCAAAATTCCGTAGAGTGTGAAAGTTGTTCCAGTCGCAAAACCACCTGAATTAACTCTAAAGGTTAATGAATTAATTGCGCTAGTAGAACGCCATAAACCAGCAATCGCTTCAACCTCAACAGTACCTAGTCCATATCTGCTTAAAGTAGATTTATATGTTGTAGTATTTGAATAATTATTAATCTGCATTATTGCCTGTGAAGGATTGGTTGAACTTAAACCAGTATTGTAAGCACCAGTTAAAACTCCAAGACTACTATTAGTCTGCCTACTGCTACTAGCAGAACTTCCATTACCAGCCAGCCAAGTTGAAGAGTAATTAGTTCCAGTATCTCCATTTATTCTCATATAAATAGTTTCGGCTGTTGAACATTTTATATTGGAAATAATAACAATTAAATCAGTATAACTAGCACTAATAGAACTTAAAGTAACTGCAGTTGTTGCGCTACCGACCGTAGTTGTTGTTATTGGTTCATAGGTTGCGGCCATTTAATTATGCTCCCTTAATGCCGTATAAGGCAAATTGTGTATATTGACGAAATGGCGATGAATATGGTGTTAAAGTTATAGATGTAATTGCAGCAGGTGTCGCATACCATAATCCCGAATTAAGATTTATTTCACCTGCTAAATTTCCACCAGCATTAGCATCTATACCACTGAAAGATCTAACTGTCTTTGCTTTAGAAGTTGAAGTATAATCTAATATATCAACTATTCCTGATAAATAAGTATTAGCAACATTTGCTCCGCCTTCTAAACGAATAAAATTTTGGTTTATTTCAGCAAAAGAAGCCGCATTGCTACCGTCGCCAGTTAAAACGTGTCTATCGTAAGCAGTTGCTGAACTTCCATTAAATGTCATATCAACTGGAGAGTTGGAATAAGTACCACGAGCATCTGCGCTTATATATCTCATTTGTAAATGTTTGTAAGTTTGTGGAATAGAACTAAATGCAATAGATGAACTACCACCTGAACCTACTGTTACTGTTGCAATAGATTCGTAAGAACTAGTAGATATAGTAGAACCAGTTATACCAGAAGCAGTAATTCCTAAAATAGGCATTAGGCTATATCTCCCATCGCATACCAGGTATCTGTTCCTGTTTTAATTAAAGTAACTGCAGAATATTGTACTCTACACTTAGGTGAAGCAGCGGTTGCTCCACTTGAAAGTATTGTTGTAGTTCCTGGAGTAGTTGCAGATATTGTTAATTGACCACTACCAGTTTGAATTATATGAATCTGAGTTCCTGTTGCGAAACCTACAGAAGCATTTGTTGGAATATTTATAGTTCCAGCAGTTGAACTGTTAGAGGCCAATAATAATTTACCAGCATCTCCTGAAACTAATGAATAGGCATTGCTAGTAAAAGAAGGAGTAGATGTACCCTGGGTAATTACTGGAGTAGTTAATGTTTTATTTGTAAGTGTATCTGTTGATGATGTGGTTACAACATTGACACCTTCAATAGCAACTACGCCTGCTGATACTCTAGATATTGTAGTATCTGTAGCGTGTCCTAATTCTACGCTTCCAACACCAAGTGCTGTGGTTGTAGATGCAGTAATTCCGCTTACTGGAAGACCTGTAGCATTTGTTAAAGTAACAGATGTTGGAGTTCCAAGTACTGGAGTAACAAGAGTTGGAGAAGTTGCAAATACTAAAGCACCACTGCCAGTTTCATCTGTTACTGCAGTTGCTAAGTTTGCACTTGATGGTGTGCTAAGAAATGTAGCAACACCAGTTCCTAAAGAGGTAATACCAGTTCCACCGTTAGCAACAGGTAAAGTTCCTGATACATCATTGGCTAAACGAACAGTAAGAGTATTGCTTGCACCACTTATTGTTTTATTTGTAAGAGTATTACTTGATGAAGGTGTAACAGTAATATCACTTGTAAGAGCAACTGTTCCTGTTGTAGTAGGTAAAGTTAAAGTTCCAGTATTTGTAATACTAGAAATAACAGGAGTTGTCAAAGTTTTATTTGTTAAAGTTTGACTGCCAGTTAAAGTTGCTACGGTTGAGTCAATACTCAAGGTAGCAGTACCACTCGTAGCAGTGCCAGACAGACCTGTACTGGCTGTTACCCCAGTAATATCTGCTTGTGCGTTATCCGCATTAGTTCTAGCACGGGTCATTAGGATATATCTCCAATCACTAGCCAAGTATTAGTATCAGTTTTGATACAAGTTAAAGTTGAATATTGCGCTCTACATTTTGGAGCAGTTGAGGTTGCACCAGTAGAATTAACAGTTACTCCAGATGCTCCCTGAACTGTTATTTGACCTGAACCAGTCTGAGCAATATTAATTTGAGCACCAGTTGCAAACGGAACAGAAGAGTTGGTTGGGATATTTATAGTACCAGCCGTAGAACCATTTGATGCTAACAATAATTTACTATCATCTCCAGATACTAGCGTATAAGCATTTGTTGTAAATGTAGGAGTGCTAGTTCCAAGATTGACTATTGGAGAAGTTAGAGTTTTGTTTGTAAGTGTTTGACTACCTGTTAATGTAGCCAATGAACTAGGGAATGTATTTGTTCCCGATGTTAAATTTTTATTTGTAAGTGTATCTGTACTTGATGCAGTAATTCCTGCAGAAGCAGCCCATTTAACTCCAGTAGTTTGAGTACTATCAGCAGTTAAAACATAATCATTAGCACCTACCGCAAGTCTACCAACTGTATCATTGGCAGTACCTACTAGTAAATCACCTTTAGCATCAATAGTTGTTGCCACCACAGCATTCGCTACAGTAAATGGAGTAAAGGATAATACCTCTACAATATCACTAGCGGTTAATGCTGTAAGTCCAGTAATACTTGTGCCAGTTGAGGCTGTATAGTCACCACCTCGTGATAATAGTATACCATTTAAATATACTTGTTCATAACCTACTGTATAAGATAATGTTACCGCATTATCATCTGAACCATTAAGCGTGGTTTCACCACCTGTTGCAGTTTTACTCCAACGAGTTGCTGTAACTGCTGAAGTAATATTGCCCCAAGAAGAACCAGAATATACCTGCATAACACTTGAAGTAGTATTCCAATATAAAGCACCAGTAAGTAAAGCATTGCCATCATTGTCTAATGTAGGGGCAGATGCTTTAGCACCTAAGTATCTATCATCAAATGAATCATATGAGGTTGCAGCAGCGGAGGCACTAGCAGCAGCAGAAGCAGCATCGGCTGCTACGTTTGTTGCAAAAGAATCTACATAAGCCTTTGTGGCTGCGTGTAGGTTAGATGATGGAGCACCTGATAATGTAAGTGGTCCAGTCATTGTAGAACCAGATTTAAGAACTACCGTATCTGAGAAGTTGGCTGTGTCAGCAAGGGCTGCAGCAATTTCATCTAAAGTATCTAATGTGCTAGGAGCACCAGCAATAAGGTTTGCAATAGATGTATCTACGTAAGCCTTAGTTGATGCATCCGCATCTGCTGTAGGTGTAGCCAAAGATGTAATCTTTTGACTATTAAGAGATACTGAGCCAGTAGGAGCAGCCATCTGGTCAAGACGATTAGTTCTAACGGCTGTATTAAAATCTGAAATAGTTGAGGCAGTTTGAGTGCCAGTATGGTTAGCACGGGCAAATGGGTCAGCAGTTAACTTGGCTGCAGTAATAGTACCATCGGCAATATCTGCTGCAACGATAGTTCCATTAACAATATCAGAAGATGTAATGGTTCCAGCAAGGTCTAACTTGCTATATGAAATAGCAGCAGATGCACTAATATCAGCATTTGTAATTGTGCCATTAGCAATCATTGTGCTAGTTACTGTGCCAGTGTCAGTTGTATATACACCATTGGTTACTGAACCTGCAGAACCTGATACGTTACCAGTTACGTTACCTGTAAGATTACCAGTAAATGTACCAGCGATAGTTCCTGTACCAGTAATAGTTGGGCTAGAAATTGTTGGGCTAGTTCCAAGTACATTTGCGCCTGAACCTGTTGAGGTAGTCACTCCTGTACCACCATTGGCTACTGGCAAAGTTCCAGTTACACCAGTTGTTAAAGGTAATCCAGTTGCATTAGTAAGTACCGCAGCAGATGGAGTTCCTAATGCTGGAGTAGTTAATGTTGGGCTAGTTAAAGTCTTGTTAGTTAGTGTCTGAGTGCCAGTTAAAGTAACTACACCAGTAAGTGTGTTATCGGCTGCACTAATTGTTTTGTTAGTAAGAGTCTGAGTATCTGAAGTTCCCACTACGGAACCAGTTAAACCGTGTACTCCTGAAGATGCTTCAATGTGTGTATTGGCCTCACGGTAATCTCTACCAATTGCCATATGCCGTACTACAGCACCAGCAGAGTGGGCTACGCCAGTTGAGCCATCAATACCACGAGTAATAGTAAGAGTGTTAGTGGAGACCGCCGTTACATCTACAATTTCTTCAAGCGCTGTATCTGGGTCAATCACCACCGTAAAGGTTTGGCCAGATGAAATCGTGGCACCACCTAGTAAAGAAGTTCCTGATACTACAGATGCTGAAGTACCATTAGAAGTTAACGCTGAAGCAAGTGTTGTTTGCTGTGAGCGTGAGGAGTATTTGCGTGTTGTCATTTATTTACCTATCGGCTGTAGTGGACTCGAATTGGATATAGGTTTTGTTGTCTCTGAGTTTCCTCGTTGAGACGTTGTGTATATAGAGCGTATAGTTGCTTTGTTGCAGTTTGTGAAGCACCATAAGGACGTTTACTATCTGTTTCGTCTGCCTGTGGGCTAACTTGTGCAGCACGTGCAGGGTCAAGGTAGGTAAGCAAACGATAAGAGGCGCCAAGAACAATTACATCTTTGCAAGAGTTTGGCAAACCAGTTTGTGTTGAGAAGTCTTGAGCATTAGTAGTAAATGGTTCTGGGTCTGTAGCATATACAACCTTTACAGTTCTACCAGGAGTAATGTAATCTCCGATAGTTATTGTCTGTGCTGTTGAACCAAATGCTGTAGCATCTGCTTTAGAATCCCAAGACCAGCGACGTACAGGAATCCATTCTAAAGATGGACCAACTGATTGCCACATAACTGTAAGAACATTTTGTATATTTAAAGCATCAAAATCATAAGTTGTTTGAGCAGCATTAAATGTAAAAGTAGTTACTTTGGCGGCAAAGATGGTAGAGCCAGCAGCATTAATAGTATCGTTGATAGCCTTCTTAATTACATAGCGTGGGAATGTAGGTGAGATAGTAACCTTAGTATCTGCTGTGTGTGTAGCAGCAGTAGTGCCTAGATAACCACGACCATAAGGAGATACAGTTGCCGTGTTAGCAACACGGTCAAATGAATCTACCCACATTAACTCTTCATCAATCTCAACTATACCTTTACCTAGATTCTCAGTTGAACCCAAAGATAATACAGTAGGAGATGTAGATGATGATGTTAGAGTAGTCACTGCACTGGTTAAGTGAGTTGCTCTATCTTGTTGGTAAGTATATCCAGCAAGGTTAATCTGAACCTCATTGATTAAATCTGTTAATGTAGTTGTCAAGATGCTATAGTCCTTAATGCATCGACTGCAGATTTACCTGTAGTTCCTGCTAGTTCGTTACAGATACCGTTTAAATCTTTATAAGCAGAAGGTGCTCTACCAGCACTTGCCTTTTTATTTAAGGCTGCAATTATTCCAAGCCCAGATGTTCCAGCCCAAGTATTAGCAGCACCTTGCTCATCTTTAAATGCTGTTCTTAATGGGTAGTTACCACCATTGGCTAGGCGATTTAATTCAGCACATAAAGTGCTACCTGCGGTACCTGTTGGCATTATTTATCCTATCTAGGTGTAATGATTTTCTTATCAGGGGTGATAAGTTTTGACTTAGGCTCTTCCTTAGGTTTACCAAAGAATGCCTTGTAATAATGTTCATCAAATGAAAAACGTTTCATATGCGGAGCAGTTGCTCCTGTATGGCAATAAAGTGGAACTTCTGCCTTATCGCATAGCGCAAAGAAAAATATATCTTCGCCAATAAATTTGGCGCCTTTACCCATTTCCATAAAGATTTGACCATCAGGTGATACTTCACGGACTTTAGGTACTATGCTTCTATGCATTAAGATAAATCCCATACCTGCTGCTTCAACTTTAATTAGTTGATTTTTAGGTAGTGGATGTACTCTACTTATTGCAATTCCGCCTTCACCATCGTTAACAAAACTATATACTGTAGGCATTGGAACCATCAAAGGTTCCTCTGGATTATCTGTAGTAAAGTATACTCCAGTAACCAATGGACGCTTTTCAGCATCTCTATTATCCCATAATAACTTAAACTTCTCTGGACTGATAACTACATCTGAGTCTACCCATAGTAGCCATTCATAATCAGTCTTGTCATACCAGTAATCAATTACTGTTTGACGTTGTCTGGCAATTTGATTGCCTTGGCTTCTTAGTGATGTAGCAAATTCTACACCAGACTTTAACATTACATCTGTTACGCCTTGCATAAACTTGCCATCTACCATACCATTATCACACCATACTAGTGCAATAGAATCTTTTTTACTCATAGTCCCCTATGTCCCTATCTGTATTTAGCGGCCTTCTTGGCTATTGATTTAGGTTGTTTAACAAATTGTTTACCCTTAGCATTACCTGCAGCCTTGGCTTTATTAGTAGCAGCCTTCTCAGCAGGGCTTAATGCAGCCCAAGCCTTCTCAGGTAAGTATCTTTTCTTACCTTTAGATGGCTTACCATCAGAAGTTTTCCACTTTTGTGCAGTCCAATCCTTTAAAGACTTTTGAGATTTAGCAAGTGCCATTACTTATATCCTCCGCCAGCCTTCTTATATTGAACAGCAAGTAATTGTGCCTTACGGGCTGACCATTCCCCTGGGTCTCCACCCTTAGAACCAGCCTTAATCTTCTTAAACAATGCAGCCCTCATACCAGGCTTAGTATAGTTACCAGCAGCATTTACTTTAGACTTAGTCTTTTTCTTTGCTACCATTTTACTTTGTCCGCCCAATATGCTGCAGACATTTTGCCTTTAGCAATGTTTTTAGCGTGACGTGCTTTAAATGATTTTTGACGAGCAGTTGGTTTTTTGTCGCCAGTAACACCTTGTTGCCCAAATCGGATAGTTTTAACCTTGCTACCTTCTTTAGCCACTACTACGTGGCTCTTCTTAGGGTGATTAGGAGTACGCTTTGGTTTATTAAAACCAGATACTCCAGCCCTAGTTAATCTTGAATCTTTCATTTATCTCCCCTTAACTACTTCTTTTGTCTTAGGGTCAAGGCGGACTTTCTCCGACCCATCCTTTCGGAGGATAACAATTAAACCGTCCCGCATAATTGATTTATTCCATCCGTCGTGACGCTTGCGTTGACCCGATGACATTAGTCGCCTCGACCTGTGTTTCGCTTTGCTGGCTTCTTAGGGATTCTACCCTCACGAAGATTAGCACGATTAGCGTCTGGTCTCTTTGCTTGCTTTTGTCTACCTGGAGCAGAATACTCAAAGTTAGACTTAGGTGCACCATATAGGTTTAATGTATTTGAAACAGGTCCTGGTGAAGCCTTTGGCTTGTATACAGGATTCATTCTGCTGGTATCTGAGGCTTTGCTGCGAGGCTTTGATGCTCTAGCATTGCTTTCTGAGATAGCCATTCTTACTCTTGCTATAGCGGAATCAATATCTGCATCACCAGAATAAGACCCACTATTTCCTTCTAGAGGCATTCTTGCCATTATTTGCTGCCTTTCTTTTTAGATAGTCCAGCCTGGGATAAAGCGATAGCAACTGCTTGTTTCTTAGACTTTACCATTTTCTTTGACTTACCAATGTTAAGAGTTCCTTTTTTAAATTCTCTCATAACCTTAGAAACTTTTTTTGATGCTGCTTTTTTCATTACTTACTCCTGTATATACCAGGTGTGGTACGAGTTTCAGGTATAAACATATTTGGATATTTCTTTTCAATTGCTTTTTTAGCAGCGGCACTTGCAGAAGCCATACCTTTAGGAGATATTGATTTCTGATATGCATCAACTGCAGCCTTACCTTTTAGTACGGTAGGTTTTGGTGTTGGCTTTGGCGTTGCCATATTACTTCTTCTTGCCCATCTTCTTCATACCCTTACGCATTTCCATTCTCTTTTCAGATTTGGATTCCATCTTCTCACCCTTAGCATAAGCCTTGGCTGCAGCCTTACCTTTGGCTGTGTATGGGAACTTCTTTTTTCCTACTTTTGGCATTAGATTTGTCCTATCTCTTTCATTACAGTTGCGGCTTTTGGAGTTATATCTTTAGTCTTAGGCATAGTGTCCGCATTGTACGCTTTACCTAATACTTCTGAGGCTCTATGCGCTTCTTGTACGTGTCGCATAGTTGTTCCTGCTGGTTGTATTCCTTGTGCTCTTGCGTCCCGATAAGCCTGTAACTCAGCGTTCCATTTCTTATCTGGAATATCTCGTTTAGCATCTCCAGTATTCATCTGGAGTCCTAATCCTTTGCATCCAAAACATCCATCAATTGGTTCTGGATGATGTTCCCAGTGTTTCATATGTCCCCTATACTGCTGTAAAGTTTGCCTCAGTTATTCCTAAGCCTGACGCTATCAGTGCTGCTTTAGTAGTATCATCTACTGTATGTTCATATCCGCCACGATAAAATTCATCATAATCGGCAATATCTTCATCAAGTATATATCTTACTTTAGAATAAGTCCCACCACTTTTAGCAATACTAATACCTCTATCTAATTTATAGAAGTAAAATAATCTATGTCCACCTGCTGGTCCCTCTCGGACTGTTGGTGTTTTAAAAACATAATCTGCCATTGCTCTCCTTAATGAACTTACTGTAAGGCTAGAGTTTCCCCTAGCCCTACCGTCAATCAACTAAGCGATTGATGAACCTGATTCGATTCTGTATAGTGCCTCTTCACGGTAGCGAGCAAAACCTAGTACGCCGTACCAACCCATTGGGCGGTGACGCATTAACTTGTCAACTACTGGTCCAATTACTACGTGTGGCTCTTCTGCTACGGCCTCAGCCAATGCTTGCTGTCCAGCAAGAATTGTACGATAAACACGAGCAGATGAAGCACCGTCAGTAGCATTGTACAGACGTGGAGACTCTACGAAGT
>Ga0214917_10008481_pt1 | contig 10086 bp, 12 predicted proteins | sample LL_1208_BB_MetaG_FD_177983 | JGI IMG/M metagenome (GOLD analysis project Ga0214917, IMG submission 177983) | Freshwater microbial communities from Lake Lanier, Atlanta, Georgia, United States - LL_1208_BB | ecosystem: Environmental > Aquatic > Freshwater > Lake | place: USA: Georgia | collected...
CGCTATCGACGCCTACAGGGCCGCTGCCGAGGACGGGCGCATCGAGCGGGTCGAGGGCAGCAGCGGCTACCCCAAGTCCCTGGGCGTGCTGGTCAGTGGCGTCAAGGACGTCCAGAGCCCGAAGGGTCAAAAGATCTACTTCTTGCGGCGCATGCCTTTGGACCCCATGGTTGCGGACAGCCTGTCGCCCGAGGAAAGGGCGGGGGGTAGCTATGGTTGGGGACTGCGCAGCTATTCCAGCGAGCCCGACACACCATCAGCTGGCGAGGATGTGTTTGACGTGTACTCCACGTCCAAGGGTGTGGGACTGAATCTTGTTCCCTACGGGCAGTGGTAGGCCACAGCATGAAGCGCTCCCTTTACAAACACCATGGTTTCACCTTGATCGAGTTGCTGGTCGTGCTCGCCATCATCACCTCGTTGATGATGTTGGCCGCGCCCCGATACTTTGCCAGCATCGACCATGCCAAGGAGGTGACCCTGCGGCAAAACATCTCGATCTTGCGTGAGACCATCGACAAGTACTACGGCGATACGGGGCAGTACCCCGAGTCACTGCAACAACTGGTTGACAAGCGCTACTTGCGGACCCTGCCGGTGGACCCTGTGACCGAGCGGACCGACAGTTGGATCATCATGGCGCCCCCGCCCGACGCCAATGGCAAAACCAACGGCAAGGTCTATGACGTGCGAAGCGGTGCCCCAGGCAAGACCGCTGCTGGCGTGCCCTACGAGAGCATCTGAGCCCGCCATGTCGCGCACTCAACCAACTCAGCCTGCCCCAAACGGGTTTGCCTACCTCAGCCTCCTCATTTTTCTGGCGCTCATGGGTTTCTTTTGCGCCATGTCGTTGCAGGTGGGTTCCCTGGTCCATAGGCGGGCGGCGGAGCAGGCGCTGCTGGACGTTGGTCTGGAGTTTGCACGGGCCTTGAGCAGCTACGCCGACCAAACGCCCGCTGGGATGGCCGACCAGCCCCTGAGCCTGCAGGAGTTGCTGCTGGACACGCGACAAACCGAAAGATTTCGTCACCTTCGCAAGATTTACCCGGACCCCATGACCGGCAGTACAGAGTGGGGACTGGAGATTGATCCAGACACAAGAAGAATCATGGGTGTATTTAGCTTGTCCACGCAACCGCCTATCAAGGTGGGAAATTTTCCACGAGGGCTTGCTTCCCTGAATAACAAAAAAATGATCAGTGAGTGGGTGTTTAGCGCTGACACTTGGGCCAACAAAGAACTTGGCATTGATCCAAGGGATAACAAAAAATCAAATTTTTTCAACCCCAGCACGATTGGCATTCCCCCCATTGGCCAGCCCGCCATGCCAGGTCAGCCTCCCAAGGGCGGCCTTCTCAATCCGAGAGAGTTGGTTGGCGATTAGGACTTTTTTCATCAGATTTTCACACTGGGGAAATAAATTGCGACGCCCAACTATGACAAATACATCCTTCATCATCAAAACTGGTCTTTGCTTGTGCCTTGCATCTGCGGCCTCGTTGCAAGCGCAAGACGCGGCCCTAGGTGAAACAAATCGGCCAAACTCTGGCGCCTTGGGTACGGCCACCAACCCCAACGCCATGACCGACGGTATAGCTGGCATGCTGATCAACAACATGTTGACCCCGAACGGGCACCAGTTTTTCCAACTTTTCGGTTTGAGTTGGCAGGAGAGCGGTGACGTGGAGGCCTACTCCCTCAGCCTGGTTGAGGTGACCTCCCGACGCAGGGGCAGCCAGGTTTTCATTTATGCAGGCAACAGGCTGCTTTTCTCGGGCGGCCTTCCTTTAAAGTCGTCGCAACTTAAGCTCGTCGTTGACCAAGCCCTTGAGGCTATCAACACCCGTCCGATTTCGGATGCCATGGAGGCAGGAAGCGACGACATAGACCTTGGCAAGGAGGAGTTATGACCCATTTGTTATCACGCAAACAATTTTGTACACCGAACCACTTGCATTCAAGTTTCGCAACAACGTGCCGAATACGAAATCATGCAAATTCCAAAGTTGATCGTCATGAAAAAAATCTTTATTCAAGCGCTGCTTCTTGCTAGCGGATGCGCCAACGTCGCAGCGGAAAACCTGAACTTCTCCTTCCAGAATCCCTCGTTTCTGGGCGGAAATCCGAACAACGCCCCTGGTTTGCTCAACCTAGCCAACGCACAAAACCCTTTTAAAGCGCCGGCAGAATCCGTCGCCGAAAAATCTGCAAGAAGTTATGAGACAGCTGTTTTTTCAAGGGTTCAAGCAAAGTTGCTTGAACTCCAGTTTGGCAAAGATTTCACATTAGACGTCGGGGATAGTTTTAAAACCGAAAATTTCGATATTCAAGTGCGGGAGGTAGACGGCCAACTGGTCGTTATTGCCACAGACAAGCTCACTGGTGCCGAAACCACATTCAAGGTTGGTGAGTGAAAATGCGTATCGACTCATTATTCACCCCAAATATCTCTGGTCTTTGCCTAGCTTGGGTGGTAATGTCTCTCTGCGCCTGCTCCTCGGTCGTTCCGCCCCAGGTGGTGAAGTCCAACGCCAGGTTGACCCCAGTTTCGGAAGTCACCCTGGACCTCAACAATCTTCCGCCGCCGCGGCAAAAAATTCCTGTTGCTGTTTATGGTTTTCGTGACCAGACCGGTCAATTCAAGCCGTCACCAGAAAGTCTGAATTCATCACAGGTCAGCCAGGGCGTGTCTTCTATGCTGGTCAAGGCATTGCGGGACTCAGGTTGGTACATGCCCGTCGAGCGCGAGGGCCTGCAAAACATTTTGACCGAGCGACGCATTATCCGGGCCATTGAAGTACCCGGCGAAAAGGGAAAGCCCTTGATTGACCTGCCCAACCTCACGCCCGCCAGCATGGTGGTGGAGGGCGGCGTGATCGCCTTCGAGTCCAACGTCAGAACGGGGGGCAAGGGTGCCAACTACCTGGGCATAGGCGCCAGTAACAAGTACTCGGTCGATCAGGTCACCGTCAGCCTGCGCATGATCGATATTCGTAACGGGCAGATCTTGAACACCGTGTCCGTCACCAAGACCATCTTCTCTTACGCCTTCGGTGCCAACCACTATGCCTACGTGAGCTATCAAAAGCTGCTGCAGGCCGAGATCGGCTACACCACCAACGAACCGGCTCAACTGGCGGTTCGACAGGCTGTGGAGGCTGCGGTGATTCACCTGACGGTTCAAGGTATCCGCGACCGGGTCCTCGAAATGAAGGACGAGGCTCAGTGGAATGACCCGATCATCCAGAGCTACATCAGGGAACAAGAGGAAGCGCTGGCGGAGATGGCCGAATTCGACGACGACGACATCCCCATGCGTGCCGTTACGCCAGACTCGAGGATCAGCCCTGTTTACCCTCTGTTGGTCAAAGATAACGATGCCCCCAGCTCACCCCGAACTCGCTCACTGCAATCAGACTCTGTCGGGTTCAAGGGCTCTGATCCACAGACCAGTCCTAAGGTACAGCCGGCCCCTGCTCGTTCTGGCAGCGCCTTGAACAAGTCGCCAGACAAGGATGATATATTTGATGCGTATCGAAGGCTAACAAATTAACTAGGGGGTACGGTTTTATGCAGCGGTTGATGCTCGTGCACTTGTTGCTTCTATCGCAGGTCCACCTTGGCGTTCATGCCGCTGACCTAGCGGCCTCAATTGCATCAGATTTGGCTGCCGCAGAGCAGCACATCATTCCTCACCCAGCCGCTTACATCACGCAAACTGGCGACAGCAACACAGGCCTCATCAGCCAAAGTGGCTCAACCTCAGGCAATTTCGCCAACATCGGCCAGACCGGCTTCAACAACAGTGCTATCGCTGTTCAGTCGGGTGACCTGAACTTTGTCAACATCCAGCAGTGGGGCAACGACAATTTCGCCAACGCTGAGCAGTTTGGTCTGGCCAACGCCATCACCCTAACACAGCGCCAGGATGGCAACCAGTTCAACGGTGTTCAACAGGGTAACAACAACAGTTTTAACGCTATCCAGAATGGAAATTCCTTGGTGAACATGCAAGCGCAGGGCAATGGCAACACCATCAGCGCGGACATGCCCGCTGGAACCAACTACACCATCAATGTTGTGGGTGACAACGTCAGGGCCTCCTCCGTCGGGCAGTGACTTTTTGCTGAGATATTGATCAGCACGCTAAGAAGTCTCCGCAAATAGTCCCCTCAATAGTCCATCGTTTCTATTTTATTTATCCGGGTTGAATAAAAATTCCCCGTGGTCAAGATGACCATCACTCGAAACTCAACCTTTAAGGACTTATCATGAATCTAGCTTCTAAATTCATTGCTGCTTTGGCAGTCGTGGCTTCCTCCTCCTCATTCGCAGCCGATATCGCAGGAGTTGTAGAATTGGCTGTCGAGCCCATCACTAACTTCGATTCAATCGCTGACTTTGCTACTCTGGCATCTGACGGCTCTATGGCCGTGATCACACAGTCAGGCACTGACTCAAACGCTTTGATCCTGCAAGATACCCCCAACGTTGCCGTGATCAACCAAACTGCTGAAGCAGCATCTGCTGTCATCATTCAAACAGGTGGTGAAAATAACGTCGCTGCCATCATCCAAAACTAATTGGGTCGAACAATGCGAGGTCGCTTGCCCGCGGCCAAAGCATCCATGTCCAAACCGATACGATGACGTGTATCGGTTTTTTCATTTATATGCAGGAGATTTCATGAATTTGTGCCCCAGACTATGCACGCTTGCCCTGCTGGCTACCTTGTCGCTGTCAATCGCCCAAGCCCAGGCCACCAAGAAGACAGAGGTGCCTGCAGACGTCGCCGCCATTGTGGACGGCGTGGCCATCAAGAAGTCTGTGCTTGACAGGTTCGTCACCTCCTTGGGTCCGAATGTCAAGGCCACCCCCGAGGTACGCATGGAGGTGCTTAACTTGCTGGTGCAACGTGAGGTGCTGGCCGCCGAGTCCTTGCGCCGTGGCACCGACAAGAAGCCCGATTTTCAGCAGCGCATGAACGACGAGAGGCACCGCCTCCTCTCCGAGACCCTGCTCACCGATTTCAACACCCAGAACCCTGTCACCGAGAAAGACATCCAAGCCGAGTACGAGCGTCAGAAGCAGGCCCTTGGCGGCGACAATGCGACCCAATTTCTGCTGAGCCAAATCGTCCTTGGCACCGACCAAGAGGCACGCGACGTGATCGCTCGCCTGAAGAAGGGCGAGGCTTTCGATAAGATCGCCACCGCAGTTTCCACAGACGCAGCCACCAAGGCCAAGGGCGGGCAGATTGGTTGGGTGCTCCCGCTTGAGCTCTCGCCGCTCTTTGGCAACGTGATCGTGAACCTGCCCAAGGGCGCGCACACCGCCGCTCCGATCCAGTTCAATAACGCTTGGCACATCCTGCGTGTGGATGACACACGCCCGTACAAGATGCCAACGATGGAGGAGTCCAGGGCGCAACTGACGGCGGCGCTGCAGGGCCAAAAACGCCAAAAGCTAATTGCCGACCTCCTGAAAAAAGCCGCCATTCAGTTGGGTAATCCGTAATATCAGTATGAGGGCCTTACACGGTGTAAGGCTCTCCTTTTTTCCAGTGTATATCGATCCCTTCTACTTCGACTGGGGCAAGCAAGATCCGTAATAAGTGGCAACTTGATGATGCAGTGCACCCCGAATCGCATTTGAGTAGCAAGTACCCACGCATTTTTTTTGATTTAAAAAAAATTTATGGTCGAGAGAACCGCAGCAGAGTTAAAGGAAAAACTTGAATACGCCTTGCAGTTGTTCTACAACGACGTGCTTGATAAGAAAGATATTCGACATTTTTTCTTCGGCATGGACTTGAAAAAAATCATCCAAGACTGTCATCTGTACAAGGACTTTGTGATGGCAAAGCCAGAGCGTTATTACAAAGAAATGGTGTTACAAACCGCACCGTCTGAAATACAAGTCAAAGTGCCGCAATTTAATGAGATATTGATTTCTTTACAAACCAATATGCGAATTGCCGGGTTCTTGAAGTCTGAAATCCCCAAATTGTCTGTGCATGTGATCGAGGTGATAGAGGAATCCCGCGCACAAAAATCGGACGCTGAAGTCATGGTCTTGAAACCGCTTGAGGTCACCAACCAAATAGTCTGTGATTTTTATAACCGAAACCGCACGGATGCGCGTCTTGAAAAAAACGGCGACATATACGCTAGCCGTGGATTTAAGCATCCATTTTGGACACGGGTTCCATTAAACACCAAGCAAATCATTTTTATCGCCCAGGCGTTTGCCACCAGTTCTCTTATACCTTTGGCCGAGTTACAGGCCTTGTGTTCGCAAATCAACGAAAGAATAACGCAGCTGAATTTTTCTGTGCGTGAAGGTCCTAAAGGTGCAGTACTTTTCGCCCGCCATTCGTTTTCCTATGCCAACGGCTTGCCGCTCCGCATGTTGTTGAATTGCGCCAAGCAGTTTGCCTCCAGTTTTGAAGCTGCCATCCATGTAGATAAAAACGAGCTAGTGGAGAAAAAAATCAGCTAACAACGCTTGCCTTTTCTGTTTTATTCCAGGGTCATGCGTCCAAAGTCCAGCGGCAATCCCACGTAGTTTTCAGCCAGCGACTTGGACAAGGCTTCGCTGTGGACCAAGTAGTCCAACTCAGCCTCTTGCATTTTTTGGCCAAACCCTGCGCTGTCGGGAAAACGGTGCATCAAGGTGGTGAGCCACCATGAAAAACGTTCTGCGCGCCAAATGCGGGCCAGTGCACGCTGCGAATAATGGTCGATGCCCGCACTGCTGTGTTCGTTGAAATACTCGATGAAAGCGTTGCTCAGGTACTTCACATCGCTGGCAGCCAAATTCAAACCTTTGGCACCGGTAGGTGGCACGATGTGGGCCGCGTCGCCTGCCAAGAACAAACGTCCAAAGCGCATCGGCTCGGCCACGAAACTGCGCAGGGGTGCGATGCTTTTTTCAATCGAGGGGCCGATGACCATGCGCTCGGCCATGTCGGGGTCGAGCCTGAGCCGCAGCTCATCCCAAAAGCGCTGATCGCTCCAGTCTTCGACTTTGTCGGTCATGGAACATTGCACGTAATAGCGACTGCGCGTCATGCTGCGCATCGAGCACAAGGCAAACCCCCTGTCGCTGTTGGCATACACGATGGCATGAGGTGACACTGGCGGCACATCGGCCAACACACCCAACCAACCAAACGGGTACACCTTTTCATACTCGGTGATGGCGTTCTTGGGCACACTGGCACGGGCGACGCCATGAAAGCCATCGCAACCTGCGATGAAGCGGCAATTGATGGTGTGACTCACACCATCTTGGGTGTAACGCACTTGAGGATGATCGCTGTCAAAGTCATGCAGGCTGACCTCTTGTGCTTCATACACCGTGTTCAGTCCCAGCGCGGCGCGTTGCGCCATCAGGTCTTTGGTGACCTCGGTTTGACCATAGGCGGTGACGACGCGGCCACCCGTCAACTCGGTGACCGCAATCGGATGCCGTGTGTTTTTGAACACCAGTTCAATGCTGTGGTGCACCGTGCCGCCTTCGCTCACACCAGCACCCACACCGGCTTCATGCAGCAAGTCCACCGTCACTTGTTCCAATATGCCTGCGCGTATGCGACCCAGCACATAGTCGGGGCTTTGGCGCTCTAGCACCACATGGTCGATACCCGCTTTGTGAAGCATGGCGCCCAACAACAAGCCGGAGGGACCTGCGCCAATGATGACGACTTGGGTGCTGCGGGTCGACATGCTCAAACTCCGAGGTGTTGGTTCAACAAGTCGGGTTGGCTCAAAAGTTGGGCGCTGGAGCCATGGAACACCATCTCGCCTTTGACCAATATGACGTTGTGCTGGGAGATCTGGGTCACGTGTTGCCAGTTTTTGTCGACGATGACGGTGCTGATACCTGACTTGGCCACCAAAGCGCAGATGCGCCATATCTCCAAGGCGATCAGGGGGGCCAAACCTTCGGTGGCTTCGTCGAGCAGCAGCAAATCGGGGTTGGTCATCAAGGCCCTGCCAATGCTGAGCATTTGTTGTTCGCCGCCACTGAGTTGTTGTCCGCCATGGCTGAGCCGTTCACCCAAGCGCGGGAAGGTGTCCAGCACCCGTTGGTAGGTCCAGTCTTGTTGACCGCGAATGCCGGGGCGAGCAGCCATCACCAGGTTTTCATGAACACTCAGGTTGCCAAAAATACCGCGGCCTTCGGGCACATAAGCCATGCCTTGATTGGCAATGGCATACGGTGTTTCAGCGTGTATGGCCTTGCCTTGAAACATGATGGTGCCACTGCGGGGTTTGACCAAACCGGTGATGCTTTTCAAGAGGGTGGACTTGCCCATGCCATTGCGACCCATCAAGCCGACGGTTAGGCCCCGTTCAATTTTGAAATCCAAGTTGCGCAGGACATGGCTGGCACCGTAGTAGGTGTTGAGGCCGCTGATCTGGAGCAAGGTGTCGCTCATGCTGTGGTCTCGCCTAAATAGGCCGCTTGGACTTTGGCGTCATTGCGAATGGCCTCGGGTGTACCCGAAGCGATGACGGTGCCGTTCACCATCACGGTCAACACATCAGCCAGCGCGAACACGGCGTCCATGTCGTGTTCGACCAGCAGCATGGCATGGTCTTTTTTCAAGGCATGCAACAAGGCCACCATGGTTTCTGCTTCTGCTGCACCCATGCCGGCCAAGGGCTCATCCAGCAGCAGCACCTCAGGCTCTGTCGCCAAGACCATGGCGATTTCCAGTTGACGTTGGATCCCATGGCTCAGCACCGCAGCGGTTTTGTCGCGCACCGAGGCCAGGCCTGTCATTTGCAAGGCGCGTTCTGCACGCGCTTGGACAGCTGGGTTCTGGTCGGCGCGGGTGAACCACGATAAGGGGTTGTAAGGGGCATGTGCGTCACGCGCTTGGGCGGCCAGCATCAGGTTGTCCCACACACTCAAGGGTAAAAATACATTGGTTTTTTGGTAACTGCGTCCCAAACCCTGCAAGGACAAACGGTGGTGTGGCCAGCCCGTGACCGATTGACCTTTGAGCCACAACTCGCCACTGCTGGCTGGGATGTCACCGCTGAGCAAATGGGTGAGGGTGGTTTTACCCGCGCCATTGGGGCCGATCACGGCGAGCAGTTGGTCTTTGTAAAGCGACAACGACACATCATTGACCGCCAACAAACCGCCAAAGCGTTTGCTGAGAGATTGGGCTTGGAGCAAGGCTTCAGTCATCTTGTGAACTCCGTGGACGCAGCAAACCCATCAGCCCTTGGGGTGCAATCACAACCACCAACACAATCAGTGTGCCCATCCACAACTGCCAGTGTTTGCCCAAATCGAACTCGCCCACTTTGGGCAGGTCTTTGAAGAAGTGCAAAAACAGCTCGAAACCAAAAGCACCCAAGAGGGCGCCAGCCACATTGCCCATGCCGCCCAAAATCACCATCATGATGGCGTGGGCGCTCATGTGAAAACCCATCAATTCGGGGTTGACATAACCTGATTGCGCGGCCCACAAGTAGCCGGCCAACCCGGCCAATGCACCCGCCAAGGTGAAGGCGGTGAGCTTGTAGCTGAAACTCGCATAGCCCAAGGCTTGGGTGCGGTGTTCGTTCAAACGAATGCCGTTGAGCGTTCTACCGAAAGGGCTCCACAAAAGGCGGCGCAAAAACGCATAGGTCAGCACCAAGCAGGCCAAGGTGAAGAAATACATCACCTGTTTGTTTTCAAAGTCCAAGCCCAAAGCGGCAGGGCGCACATTGACATACAGGCCGTCAGAGCCACCCATAGCCTTGTTGTCAAAAAACAGGAAATACACCATTTGCGCAAACGCCATGGTGACCATGATGAAGTAAATGCCTTGGGTGCGGACCACAAAAAAACCGATGGTCAGAGCCAGCAAGGCTGACGCCAAGACAGCCAAAGGCAAGGTGGTCAGCCAGCTGGCCCCTGCATCGGCGGGGGACAAAAAAGCCAAGACATAGCCAGCCACCCCAAAAAAAGCCGCATGCCCCAAAGACACCAAACCAGTGATGCCTTGCAGCAAATCCAAGCTCATGGCAAAGATGGCCAAGATCATCATGCGGGTGACCATCTGGGTGTAGAAGTCTT
>Ga0214917_10008483_pt1 | contig 10084 bp, 8 predicted proteins | sample LL_1208_BB_MetaG_FD_177983 | JGI IMG/M metagenome (GOLD analysis project Ga0214917, IMG submission 177983) | Freshwater microbial communities from Lake Lanier, Atlanta, Georgia, United States - LL_1208_BB | ecosystem: Environmental > Aquatic > Freshwater > Lake | place: USA: Georgia | collected...
GGGCCGGCCAGCTCTGCCTCCTCTCCTGATCACTCCCCCAATCACTCCCTGAGCAGCTCGCGCACCAGCGGCTCCAGGCAGGCCGGCTCCGCCAGCAGCCGGTCGTGGCGCAGGCCCGGCAGGGGATGGCTGGGGCCCACGGGCAGGACGGCTTTCCAGCCGGGCACCACCGTGAGATCGGCGGGGCAGTAAAAACTGCTGCATTCGATTCGGCGCAGCGGCTCGAGGTCGCTGTCGAGCTCCCGCAGCAGCGGGCTGCCGGGTTTCATGTCGGCGATGCCGGCCAGCCAGCGGCGCGGCCAGGGAAGGGCCGTGAGCGTGCCTTGATGCGGGCTGGCCACGCTGGTGAAGCGGCGGGTGCGCCTCCAGCCCCCCAGCAGCTGGATCCAGATGCGGGCGATCACGCCGCCCATCGAGAACCCCAGCAGATCGAGAGGCCTGGAGGGGCCGAAGGCTGTCTCGATCTCCTCTCCGAGTTGCTCGGCGAGCTGCGGCAGCGGCGTCCAGCCCAGGCCATGGGGCAGGTGGGGCACCAGCAGTGGCCTGCGTCGCTGCGCCAGCTGATCCTCCAGCCTTCGGAACAGCCTGGGCGTGTCCCAGAGTCCGTGCACCAGCACCAGTGGCACCGCTTCGCTCGCTGGTGCCTGGCTGTCCGCCTTCGGGGTCTCCGCCATCGGCTTCGCTGTGCTGGCGTTCCCATGCTCTCTCCGCAGGGGAGGCCTCAGCCGACCGCCGGCGCTGCAGGGACGTTCAACCCCAGCGCCGCTGACGGCAGACCGACACCGTGCCGTCGAACCCCGGGATCGGGGCGTGGCACTTGCGCAGCTCCAGTCGGATCGGGATCGGCCCGTAGAGCTGCTCAAGAGTGCCCAGGATGCGCTCGCTGAAGTGCTCCAGCGTCTGGCAGATGAGCGTGCGGCTCAGCTGGCGCAGGGCCTCGATGGCGCTGACGTAGTCGTAACTGGCGCCCAGATCGTCCGCGGCGGCGGCGGCGCTCAGATCGCCCCCAAGCCAGAACTCCAGCTCGAACCACTGCCCCAGCGCCCGTTCGTGCTCCAGCACCCCCACATGGGCCCACAGGCGCAGCCCCTGCACATGCACGGCATCCGGGGCGCTTGCTGGCGTCACAGCGGCAGCTCCCGGTGCGTGAAGCGCCGATTGCCGCTGGCGTAGTCGGCGGCGATGTGCCCGTCGCCACGTAGCCGGTAGCGATAGGTGATCAGCCCCTCCAGCCCCACCGGCCCCCTGGGCGCCAGGGTCTGGGTGCTGATGCCGACCTCGGCGCCGAAGCCATAGCGGAAGCCGTCGGCGAAGCGGGTGGAGCAGTTGTGATACACCCCGGCGCTGTCCACCGCCGCCAGGAAGCGCTCCGCCGTCTGATCGTCGGTGGTGCAGATGGCGTCGGTGTGGCGCGAGCCGTAGCGGGCGATGTGGGCCAGGGCCGCCTCCAGGCCATCGACCACCCTCACGCTCAGGATCAGATCGGAGTACTCGGTGCTCCAGTCCTCCTCCGTGGCGGGGTTCGAGACGCCGAGGCCGCAGGCCTCGCTGTCGCCGCGCAGTTCGACGCCGGCCGCCGCGAAGGCGGGCACCGCCTCGGCCAGGAAGGCGGAGGCGATGGCGCGGTGCAGCAGCAGCGTCTCGATCGCGTTGCAGGCGGCCGGGTACTGGGTCTTGCTGTCGATCGCCACCCGCAGGGCCTGCGGCAGGTCGGCGGCCGCATCCACATAGAGGTGGCAGATGCCGTCGGCATGGCCCAGCACCGGGATGCGGGTGTTGTCCTGAATGAAGCGCACCAGGGCGTTGGAACCGCGCGGAATGATCAGATCCACCAGCCCGTCGAGCTTGAGCAGCGCCAGGCTCTCCTGGCGGCTGGTGAGCAGCTCCAGGCAGCTGGGCGAGACGGCCGTGCCCTCCAGTCCTCGCTTCAGGGCGCTCAGGATCGCGGCGCAGCTGCGGCTGGCCTCGCGGCCGCCCTTGAGCAGGGCGCCGTTGCCGGAGCGGATCGCCAGCGAGGCGATCTGCATCACCGCGTCGGGCCGCGCCTCGAAGATCACCCCCAGCACCCCCAGGGGCACGCTGACGCGCTCCAGCACCAGCCCCTGATCCAGTTCCCTGTGCAGCTGGCGGCGTCCCAGCGGATCCGGCAGGGCCGCCACCTGGCGCACCCCCTCGATGGCGCCCGCCAGCTTGGTGGCGTCAAGCTTGAGGCGGGCCACCAGGGCCGGCGCCAGGCCCTCGGCCGCCGCCGCCTCCAGGTCCGCGGCATTGGCGGCCAGGATCGCCTCGGCGTCCGCCGCCAGGGCTCCTGCCATCGCCTCCAGGGCGGCGCGCCGCTCAGCATCACCGAGCTGGCCGAGCTGCACCGCCGAGCGCCGCACCGCCGCGGCACGCTGCAGCAGCTCAGGCGAGGGATCGGGGACGCTGCCGGTGGCGCCGGGAACCTGGCCCGCGCTGGCTCGGATGGCAGGGGTGGAAGGGACGGCGGCGGTGGCGCCGGAACCGGCGGCCGCAGCCGCGTCGGCGGCAGAGGACATGGGGGAAACGCTGGCCAGAAGCGATGGGTGAAGCGGTGGCAGCCGAGCCGCTGGGCGGTGCTGAGGGTGGGGCGGCGGCCGCGAAGCCGGCTGGGTTCAGCCCCGCAGCATGGCCGGGAGCGGAGGCGGCGCCGGCCGCCCTGCCCGGGCAGAGACGCACCGGCGCAAAGGCAGCCTGACGCATCTCTCCATCATCCCAAGCGCTGCAGCGCCAGGCGGGCGGCCCCGAGGCGGCCGGCGCCATTGCCCAGGGCGCAGGGCAGGATCTCAAGCCCCTCGCGCGACACCGCCAGCACCCGTGCCTCCAGCTCGCGGCGCAGGGCCGGCAGAAAGTGTTGGAACGCGGCGCTGAGGCCGCCTCCGACCAGCACCCGCCGCGGGGTGAGCACGTAGATCAGGGAACTCAGGCCGATGCCCAGCAGCTGCCCGTAGCGATCCCACACCGCCTGGGCCTCGTGATCACCCGCTTCGGCGAGGCGGCTGAGCTCGCGCGGCTCCAGCGGCGACAGACGTCCCAGCCCCGCGATGCTGCAGTGCTGCTCCAGCGAGCCGCGGTTGCCGCTGCGGCAGGGCGGACCGTCGGGATCGAGGGAGATGAGGCCCAGTTCGCCGGCGGCGCCACCGTGGCCGCTGAACAGCTCGCCATTGAGCAGGATCGCGCCACCCACGCCCGTGCCCAGGGTCAGCAGGATGGCGTCCTCGCAGCCGCGGGCTGCACCCAGCCAGGCCTCTCCCACCAGGGCGCAGTTGGCGTCGTTGGCCAGTGTGACGCGGCGTTCCAGCCGCGGTTCCAGCCAGTCGGCCAGGGGCACATCCACCCAGCTCGGCAGGTTGATCGAGAGGCGGGCCAGGCGGGCGGCGGCATCGGTGGGTCCTGGCAGGCCGATGCCCACCAGGTCGGCGCGGTGCTCCGGATCCAGCGCATCGATCGCCTCGGCGATCACCACGCTCACCGCGCCGGGCATCGCCGGTTTCGGCGTCGGCACCTCCGCCTCGGCCAGCAGGGTTCCCCGGCGGTCAAACCGTCCCAGCTTGATGGCAGTGCCGCCCAGATCGACACCGATCAGCTCCCCACCTTCCGCCATGGCGGCCGCCGCCTGATCCGTCACGGCAGCTCCCGCCTGGGCAGGGGCAGACGGCTGGAGCGGTGTGTTCATGGGGAGAGGGTGGGGATCCCAGCGGCAGCATGCCTGTGCGGCGACCCGTTCAGAAGCGGAAGAAGAACTGCAGCACCGACTGCCAGGCCCCCTGGGTGTCGATCGAGGCGCCGATGTTCCAGTTGTTGGAGGCCTTGTAGTTGAGATTGATCTGCGCCGGCACATCGGAGCGGTTGGGAGCCGCCAGCACCGAGGCGTTGAGCCGATCGGTGATGTCGAGCCCCACTTCCCCGGCCAGCACCAGCTGCGGCGGCACCCGACCGGAGAGGCGCTCCTGGCCGCTGGCGACCGACTGGTTCACATACGTGGGGTAGAGCGCCAGGCTCACCCGCTGGCCTAAAGCATCGCTGAGCGAGGCCAGCAGCGGTGACAGCAGCGACTGCCCCAGCGCGGTGGCGAGGGCCGTGCCCGCCTGCCCCCCCTGCAGACCGGCCAGGGAGTTGCCGCCGATCAGGGCCACCAGCCGCTCCTGCGGCAGAGGCGGGCTGCTGCGCAGGCGCAGGTTGTCGGCGATCCGGTCCGCCGGACCGCTGACGCTCACCGTCACCAGGATCAGATTCAACTGACTGAAGGAGGAGAAGCCTGTCCGGCCATCGCGCTCGCCCGGGGCCGGCAGCGCCTGCAGGCCCGCCTCCCCGAGACCGCTGGGGGCCAGCGCGGTGAGGTTGTTGGCGATGCGGGTGCGCAGGGCGATGTCCAGATAGGGCACCAGTCCCAGCGAGGGTGTGAACACCGCCACGTTCGGGGCGTCGGGATCGAGGCTGAAGGTGGTGGTGAACAGGTTGAGCCGGCCCTTGAGCAGCCGCACCACCCCGGAGGCTCGCAGCGAGGGGTCGAGCCGGCCGCTGATCCACAGCGACCCGCCGGTGGTGAAGTTGGCGATGTTCGGCAGCACCATGCGCAGATCGGGCCCGAAGGCCAGGCGCAGGTTCTCGAAGCGCAGCCAGGGCAGATTGGGGATCGCCTCCTGCAGCGACAGGTTGGTCGTCGACTCGAGATCCGGCCCGAGCAGCAGCAACGGCTGGCGGAAATCCCACTGGCGCTGCAGCAGCTCGTTCATCGAGGTGGGCTGTACGACGCCGCCGCCCGGGGCCGGCCTGTCGGGGCTGGAGCCGCGGCTGGGCGGGGCGGCCGCGCCCTCGCCGGAGGGCATCGCCTCGGATGGACCCGCGGCAAGGCGGCGTGCACGGCTGCCGGCCTGCTTGGTGGCCGCCGTGGAGAGGTCGGCGCTCCTGCCTTGGGGCCCACGGCTGGCTGTCGTGGTGTTGGCTGTGGTGGAGCTGGCTGGGGGCGGGGCAGGCTCCACCGGGCGGCCGGTGGCCGCCGGACCACCGCCCTTCTCCTGGGCCGCCTTCGGCTTCACCCGCGCCAGCTGGCCCGGCTGGGCGTTGATCACGCCATGGCCGATGGCCACCTTGCCCCCCAGAACGGGCTCGGCCAGGCTGCCCCCCAGCTCCAGGCGCCCGTCGGCCACCGCCTTGATCCGCTCCAGGCTGAAGGGAACCTGCTTCAGCTCCAGCGCCAGGGAGGGGGCGTCCGCCAGCGGGCGCACCAGGCCCAGGCGCCCTTCACCGCTCAGGCGGCCCTGGCGGCCCACACGGGCCCGCAGCTCCTGCACCAGCAGCTGCTCGAAGTCGAACAGCACGGTGGCCTCCACCCCCTGCAGCGTCTGGCCGATGAAGTCGTATTCCCCGTCGCGGAAGCGCAGGAAGCCGTTGGCGATCGGATCCTGAAGGCTGCCGCGCACCAGCAGCCGCAGGTCGACGCTGCCCTTGCGCCAGGCGATCGCCTGTCCGACCAGGTCGGTGAGAAAGCTCAGGCCATCGCCGCGACTGGCGAGGCGCAGCTCCAGGGCTTCGCTGCTGGCCTCCAGCGGCAGCAGTCCGGAGAGATCCACAGTGCTGGAGGCGCCTTCGGCCTGCAGCGCCAGATCCATCTGGAGACCCTTCTCTTCCAGCTCCAGCAGGCCCCGCTCCAGCCGCAGGCCCCGGCTGGCCAGCTCGGCCTGATCCAGCGCCAGCTCCAGGGCCAGCTCAGGCCGGCTGCCGCCCAGGCGATACCGCCCGGTCACCGAGAGAAAGCCGCGCAGGCTGTCGGGAACGGGTGTCAGCAGCGACAGCAGCGACAGGGTGAGCCCCGACACCGAGAAGCTGCCGCCACCCTGAAAAAGTGGTCCCTCCAGCCGCACCTCAAAGGGATCGCGGGCCAGGGACAGATCGCGGTTCTCCTGGTTCAGCCACAGATGGCCGCGGCCGTCCAGGGTGGCGCGGGCCCGGCGCAGATCCGGTCCCTGCAGGACCAGATCGGCATCCACACGCATCTGCAACCGCGCCAGCCGCTCGGCCCGCGTGGCGCGCTGCTGCTGCTCCTGCCAGGCCTGCAGGCGCTCCCGCGCCGCGTCCAGTGCTGCGATCTGATCCTGCAGCGCCATGCCGAGGGTGGCGATCGCTGGCTGGCCCAGATCGATCGCCCGGCCGCGGGGGGACACGGCGATGCCTCGCCAGCGATCCCAGGCGCGAGCCATCTCCTGGAAGAGCAGCGAGGACAGGCCGCGCGCCTGGAAACGGCCATGGAAGGGGCCCCGCCACTGGCCGCTGAGTGCGGCGTCGATCGTGCCTCCCGAGATCGGCTGCACCGTGCCGCGCAGGGAGTACTGACGGTTGCCGTAGCGCAGGTCGGCCGTGAGCGAGCGTCCGCCCAGGCCGAAGAAGCTGGGTTCCCGCAGGTCCACGCGGCCGTCGAAGGCCAGCGGCTGCAGCCCCAGCCGACCGCGGCCCGTGAGCAGTCCCTCCAGTGGCTGGGGCGGATGGGACCCCGACAGCAGCAGCTCCAGGCCATGCAGGGGGAGGTCCCGTGCCTGCCAGCTGTAGAGCCGCGGATCCCCGTTCAGCGACAGGGTGCCGCCATCGACCATCAACAGCACCTGGGTCGGACGCCAGCGCCGGTCCAGCCGGGCGTTGATCCGCCCATCCAGAGCGGGATTCAGGGCCTGCAGGCGGAGCAGGCCGCCGCCGGCGGTGGCTCCCTGCAGGCTGCCGCTCCAGGCTTCCCGCAGTCCGAGCGGACCGGCGGCCGGGTTGCGCAGCGCCAGGGTCAGATCCGGCACCAGGGCCGAGAGAGGACCGCGCAGACGCCCGCGCGCGTCGAGACGTCCCTGCAGCCGGGTGCCCACCAGCGGGCCGACGCTGGAGAGAGGGAAATCGCGCAGCTCCACCCAGGCCTCGAGCGGGCCGGCCTCCAGGCCGTGGCCGGGGCGCGGGCGCAGCGGCAGCGTGGCGTGGGCGCTCAGATGGGCCGCCTCCAGACGCTGCAGCACCAGTTGGCCGCGGCTCCACTGCAGCGAGGCCTGCAGGGGGCCCAGCAGCGGCTGGGTGGCCTGCAGGCGGGTGGCGATCTGCAGCTCCGGCGAACCCAGGGGGCCGGCGAGGCTGAAGCGGCCGCTGATCGGCTGGCGTCGCAACCAGTCCGGCAGCCGTCGAACCCCGGGGAGATCGGCGGGATCCAGCCGCCACCAGCCGGCCAGGTCGACACCGCGGCCCACGGTGCCCTGTGCCTGCAGTCGTGAGCCGCCGCTCTCCAGATCCAGTCGGGTTTCTCGCAGGGCACCCGACTGCCAGCGCCCCCGCAGCAGCGCCCGCACGTCACCCGCGGGCAGCCCCGTTCCGGCGGGGGGGCGGGCCCTCAGGCGGACCGCCAGGGTGCGGTCCCCGTTCAGCACCGCCGACACGAGGCCGCGCCAGGGGCCGTAGCGCACGGAGCTGGTGGCGACGCTGAGGCGGGAGTCGGCGCAGCTCAGCGGCAGCCGCTCGCTCGCGATGGGGCCCGCCAGACCCGGCTGGCGCCAGCGCACCCCCCGCGCCTGCACCGTGCCGCCGCAGCGGAAGCGCCCCTGCTCCAGGCCGAGCCGCAGGCGGCCGTCGGCCCGGCCCTCCAGCTGCACGCTCCGCGGCAGCCAGCGCAGCAGCGGCCGCAGCGACACCTGCTCGGCGACCACGTCGACCCCCCACAGGCGCTGCCTCCAGCTGCCGCCGCCCACCAGCAGCGCCGAGCCTGGGGTGCCGGGCAGCCAGGCGCGTGCCCGGCCCTCGAGGCGGCGCTGGCGCGGCAACACCCCCACCTGCCCCGCCAGTTGCAGGCGCAGCGGCTCCGGGCGTGATCCCAGTCCGTGGAGGCTCAGATCGCCCGGCTGCAGCAGTCGGAAGTGCAGCTCCAGGGGCGGTGGTTCACCGCCGGCGGGGAGCTGTCCCAGCACCCACACCTGGCCATTCCGGTTCGGCCGCAGGTCGGCACGGGCCCCCGTCAGGCTGAGGTCGAGCACCAGCTGCCGCCGTCGCCAGCTGGCGAGTGGATGGATCAGCAGCCGCAGCGAGCGCACCGACGCCGTCGAGCCGTCCTCGGGGCCGCTCAGAAAGCGGCTGGACCCCAGCCGCAGGCCGTCCGGACCGAGGCCCTGATACGGGCCCAGTTGCAAGGGCCGCCCCATGATGCGGCCCACCTGACGCTCCAGACGGGGGCGCCAGCTCTCGTAGATCCGCTCCAGCAGGCGGTCCGAGCCGACCACCAGTGCGGCCACGCCGGCCAGGCCCGCGCCGAGCAGGGCGACGCGACGCACAGGCGGGGAGAGGTTGGCGGAAGTGCGGTCCCCGGGCAGCCCTTTCATCTGCCCGGTCGGCTCCTCCTGGCTCGGCCGCAATATAAGGAGCGTCACAAGCCCTCCCCGCCGCGATGTCAGCCGATCCGTTCCTGTTCCTGGCCGGTCAGTGGCTGGGTGCCGCCAGTGGTCTGCTGGCGCTGCTGACGGCGGCCGGGTTCGCCCTGCGCTGGGGCCTCCGCTTCCGCCTGGTGGGCGTGACCAGCTTCACGGCCCTGTTGTCTCTCTCCTGCCTGGCCTTCGCCATCAGCTACACCCCCAGGGTCACCATTCCCGGCGCCGTGGTCGCGCCGGTGGTGTACGACGGTGGCGCCGATCTGGTGATCGCCGCGGCGCCGCCCGATCTGGCGCCGGAGGCCTACGGCCCCTCGGCCCTGCAGGTCGCCAGCAACCTGCGCGGTGGCGGTCGCACCAGTCCCGATGGCCTGCTGCGCGTGCGGCTGCGCCGGATCGAGCCGACAACTGAGGGCGCCGGCCGGCCGGTGGTGCTGGCCGAGGCGGTGCGCGATCTGAGCACCGGCGAGGTGCGTCTGAGCCGATGAGAGAAGAGCCGTTCCGGCCAGCCGCCCACTTCCGCCAGGAGCAGCGGCAGCTGGAGAGGAGCGGTCTGGCCTCCTGGCCCGCCCTGGCATCGCTCGCGGACGCCGATCTGCGTCGGCTGGCGGCCGATGGCCAGGCCAGCGAGCAGCGTCTGCGGCGACTGCGGGGTCAGGCGCGGCTGATTGAGGAGGTCGGGGTGACGGCGGGCGAGGCCGCGCTCCTGCTCCACGCGGGCATCCCCAGTCGCGCCGCGCTGGCCGTGGCCCAGCCGGAAACCCTGCTGCGCCAGCTGGGCCGCTTTCAGCGCCAGCTGCTCGGTCGCGAGGCCGCCCCGCTGGATCTTCCCCTGGTGCTCGGCTGGATCCGCAGGGCCCGCGGCGCTCCCGGTCGCTCCCCGAACTGACCCCGCCCGGGCAACGGGTGATGTGACGTTTCCCTGAAATGGGGAGATCTTCGGAGGGGCTGCGATGCCACGCCGTCTTCTTCTGAATCCTGACGCCGCTTCCGGGCCGGCCCGCGACGTGGCCGCCTCCCTGCGGCGCGGCGCCTCCGCCGGTGGTCTGGCCTTGCTGGTGGCGCTCGCACCTGCCGCTGGCGTGCAGGCCGCCTCGCCGCTGCTGGAGTCGGTCAAGCAGAACCCGGCGCTGGCCCGGCAGATGTGCTCACGCTTCAAGAAGCTCAACGCCCAGGGGCAATCCGCCACGTCGAGGGAGTCGATCGCGGCTGTCGCCTCCGCCCAGGGCCTCAGCCCGATGGACGCCGAGGTGCTGATCACCTACGTGATCGGTCTGAACTGCCCGGACATCCGCTGAATGGGGCCCGCGGCGCCCCGCCCGTCGCGGCGCGACCTCTGGATGCCCTGCCCCGATGGCATCCGTCTGGCCACCCGTGTCTGGGCACCCCCGGGGGAGGGGCCCTGGCCGCTGCTGCTGATGCGCCAGCCCTACGGCCGCGCCATCGCCTCCACGGTCACCTTCGCCCACCCGAGCTGGTACGCCAGCCAGGGCTTTCTGGTGGTGGTGCAGGACGTGCGCGGTCGCGGCGATTCCGAAGGGGACTTCGGCGGCTTCGCTCAGGAGGCGGCCGATGGTGCCGTGGCGGTGCGCTGGTGCCGCCGCCTCGCGGGCGGCAATGGCCGGGTGGGCTGCTATGGCTTTTCGTACCAAGGACTCACCCAGCTGCTCAACAGCGGTGGTTCG
>Ga0214917_10008484_pt1 | contig 10083 bp, 8 predicted proteins | sample LL_1208_BB_MetaG_FD_177983 | JGI IMG/M metagenome (GOLD analysis project Ga0214917, IMG submission 177983) | Freshwater microbial communities from Lake Lanier, Atlanta, Georgia, United States - LL_1208_BB | ecosystem: Environmental > Aquatic > Freshwater > Lake | place: USA: Georgia | collected...
GTTATCTGGACAGTCTTGATGGCTGGCTTCATTCCTCGTCAAATCATGCACATCTTTGGAGAGTAGTCATGGCCATAGTTATTGAACAACCAGATGCACCGCGCTCAAGAAAGAGCGCTCAGTGGGAGAAACGCGCTTGGATCTTCATGCGTATTTCAGGTGTCCTACTTCTAGTTCTTATCATCGGTCACCTTTCAGTGAACCTAGTTCTTCCTGAGCGTGGAGTGAAGGCAATTGACTTCGCATTCGTTGCAGGTAAGTGGGCTGATCCGTTCTGGCAGGTCTATGACGGTCTAATGCTTTGGCTAGCTCTTATTCACGGAACTAACGGCATGAGAACACTAGTTAACGACTACACCGAAAGAGAGTGGCTTCGTAAAGCTTTGAACATCACTCTTTGGGTTACCGCAGGACTACTAATCCTTCTAGGAACTTTGGTTATTTCAACTTTCGATCCTTGCATCGACCCAGAAGTCCACACCTACCTACCTGATCTTGTTTGCAAGGGCTAAAGGAAAAAATTGTCAGAAGTAAAAGTTCATCACTATCAGTATGACGTTGTAATTGTTGGCGCCGGTGGCGCTGGTATGCGTGCAGCTATCGAAGCTGGACCGCACGCTAAGACCGCTGTTATCTCAAAGCTCTTCCCAACCCGTTCACACACCGGTGCAGCTCAGGGTGGTATGGCAGCAGCTCTAGCGAATGTTGAAGAAGACTCTTGGGAATGGCACACCTTCGACACAGTTAAAGGTGGCGACTACCTAGTTGACCAGGATGCAGCAGAAATTCTTGCTAAAGAATCTGTTCAGGCTGTTATCGATCTAGAGAACATGGGGCTTCCTTTCAACAGAACTCCTGATGGCAAGATCGATCAGAGAAGATTCGGTGGTCACACCAGAGATCACGGTAAAGCACCAGTTAGAAGATCTTGTTATGCAGCAGACCGTACCGGTCACATGATTCTGCAGACCCTGTATCAAAACTGCGTAAAGCTAGGTATCGAGTTCTATAACGAGTTCTATGTTCTAGATCTAGTAATGAACATCGTTGATGGTGTTGAAAGACCAGCAGCTGTTGTTGCTTATGAACTCGCAACCGGAGAACTACACGTCTTCCAAGGTAAGTCAATTGTTTTTGCTACCGGTGGTTTCGGAAAGATCTTCAAGACCACATCTAACGCACACACTCTAACCGGTGATGGCGTTGGCATCATCTACCGCAAGGGTCTTCCCCTAGAAGACATGGAGTTCTACCAATTCCACCCAACCGGTCTAGCTGGTCTTGGCATCTTGCTTTCAGAAGCTGCTCGTGGTGAAGGTGGAATCCTTCGTAACGCGTCAGGCGAAAGATTCATGGAGCGCTATGCTCCAACCATCAAGGACCTAGCTCCTCGCGACATGGTGGCAAGAGCAATGGCCAACGAAGTTCGTGAAGGCAGAGGTGCTGGCCCTAACAAGGACTACGTTCTACTAGACCTAACTCACCTAGAGCCTGCTGTTATTGATGCAAAGCTTCCAGATATCACTGAGTTTGCTAGAACCTACCTGGGTGTTGAGCCATACACAGAGCCAGTTCCAGTATTCCCAACCGCTCACTATGCAATGGGTGGAATTCCAACCAACATCAAGGCTGAAGTTCTAAGAGATAACGACACTGTTGTTCCAGGTCTTTATGCTGCTGGTGAATGTGCTTGTGTTTCTGTGCACGGAGCTAACCGTCTAGGAACTAACTCACTGTTGGATATCAACGTCTTCGGTAAGCGTGCCGGTATCTATGCAGTTGAGTATGCCAAGGATGCAAAGTTTGTGGATGTTCCAGAAGATGCAATTGCTGAAACTGTGAAGCTAATCGAACACATGAGAAATGCAACTGGAACAGAGAAGATTGCTGTTATCCGTAAAGAACTGCAAGACACCATGGACAAGAACGCTCAGGTTTACAGAACTGAAGAATCTCTAAACGAAGCGCTTGACAAGATCAAAGAACTTCGTAAGAGATACGAACACATTCAGGTTCAAGACCGCGGTATGAGATTCAACACCGATCTACTAGAAGCTATCGAACTAGGTTTCTTGCTTGACCTAGCAGAAGTTCTTGCCTTCACTGCCCGTGAGAGAAGAGAGTCACGTGGTGGTCACTTCCGTGAAGACTACGAGACTCGTGACGACGAGAAGTTCATGGTTCACTCAATGGCATACAAAACAGAATCTGATATCAAGATTGACTGGAAGCCAGTAACTATTACCAACTACCCACCAATGGAGCGTAAGTACTAATGAGCACTGCAGTTGAATCAGTAAAGGAAATCGCAGAGGTTCCTTCTTTTCAGGTGACCCTGTTCGTTCGTCGCTTTGATCCAGAGAACGATGCTGAGCCTAAGTGGCAGGACTTCGATGTCACTGTGTTTGGAACTGATCGAGTTCTTGATGCACTGCACAAGATCAAGTGGGAACTAGATGGCTCACTAACTTTCAGAAGATCATGTGCTCACGGTGTCTGTGGTTCAGATGCTATGCGTATCAACGGTAGAAACAGATTGGCTTGTAAGACTCTGATCAAGGATCTAGATATCACTCAGCCAATCTATGTTGAACCAATCAAGGGTCTAAAGGTTGAAAAAGACCTAGTAGTAGACATGAACCCGTTCTACCAGGCATACAGAGATGTGAAGCCTTTCCTTATCGCTTCAGACTCCCCAACCAAGGAACGCATCCAGTCACCAGAAGACAGAGCTCGATTCGATGACACCACCAAGTGCATCCTCTGTGCTGCCTGCACAACTTCTTGCCCAGTGTTCTGGACTGACAACCAATACTTTGGTCCTGCAGCTATCGTGAATGCACACCGTTTCATCTTTGACTCAAGAGATGAAGCAGCAGAGGTCAGACTAGACATCCTGAACGATAAAGAAGGTGTCTGGCGATGCCGCACAACCTTCAACTGCACCGAGGCTTGCCCTAGAGGTATTGAAGTAACAAAGGCTATTGCCGAGGTCAAGCAAGCCGTTCTTCGCGGTCGCGCCTAGCCTGAGAAATTACTAAAAACGTAACTGTTTTTAGTGTTGTTCTCAGAGCCTAGGCATAGAGTTAAAGCATGTCCGAACACGATTGCAATCCGAATGCTAGAGAAGCCAAAGAAACCCTAGGGCTTTCTCGTCGCAACTTCTTTGCAGGTGTCGCTCTCGCAGCCTCCACACTTGGACTATCTACTATCGCAACATCAGCTCAAGCAGCCAGCAAGAAATACAAGGTTTGTGCAACTAAAGACATCAAGGTCGGTGGTGGAAGCATCTTCACGATTTCTGCAGCAGGCGGTCGACAAGTCTTGATCACTCAACCAAAAGCCGGTGTCTTCAGAGCGTTCAACCCTGCCTGCACCCATGAGGGTTACCGTATCGGCAGCATCAGCGGCACCAACATTATCTGCAAGAAGCATGGCGCAACTTTTGACACCTCAACAGGCAGAGCCACTAGAGCCCCCGCGAGCATCCCGTTGCAGAAATACACTCTGACAGTTGAGAACAAGAATATTTTTATAACCCTTAGTTCCTAAGGGCTCTGACCAAACTAGGTAATAGAGCTGGTGACAGAGACAAACTTGTCACACCATATTCAATAAACAACTTGGCTGACTCTGGATCTCCTGCAGCCTCACCACAAATCCCAACTGGTTTAGACGCTTCTCTTGAACTTGAAACAACTCGCTCAATCAAACCCAGTACTTCTGGTTTCCTAACATCGCTAAGTGCAATTGCTGAGTTCACTCGATCTAAGTTCAAGGTGTATTGAGTTAGGTCGTTAGTTCCGATACTGACGAAGTCAACAGTTTCTAATATCTCATCAAGCACCTCTTGCTGACAGACTTCAGGAACCTCAATCATCACTCCGACATTTTTCAAGCCATAGCTCTTAGCCAAATCAACAAACGCTTTTGCTTGCTTACTGCTGGTAATCATCGGAGCCATCACCCAAAGCTCTGTTTCTAGGTATCGTCTTGAACTCTCAGCGAGTGCTTCCAACTGAGTTTCTAAAACTTCAATGTTTGCAAGTAATGCTTGGAATCCTCGGTTCGCATACTTACCGCTTTCGGTAAGTGTCAGGAAAGGAAGTGGTTTATCGGTATCTAGATCTAGTACTCGAACAATTACTCGCTTACCAGGAAATGCAGAAAGCAATCTTGAGTATTCAAGAATCTGCTTCTCAAGAGATGGTGCCTGCTTCTCCCCCAAGAAAAGTAGCTCTGTCCTAAATAGACCGACCCCTTGAGCCCCAAAGGCTAGAGCAGATTCTGCTTCAGAGGAAGAACCTAGGTTTGCATAAAGATCAACTGGTAACCCGACTGTGCTCAGCTGATCTAGTTGTGAACTCTTCGTTACAGCTTCCCTGTATTGCTTCAGTTCAGCCTGATCTGGATTCACTAAAACCTGGCCACTACTGGAATCAACAATTACCTGATCCTCAGGTTGGATGAACTCTGAACCTAGAACTGAAACAACAGTCGGCAGATTCGCAGCCCTCGCCAAGATGGCCGTGTGAGAAGTCGCACTGCCAGTACTGGTAATCAAACCAACAATTGAACTATTTGCCAGTCTGCTCATTTCCAAAGGTCCAACAGAATCTGCTACCAGAATAAAAGGTTCGGTTGGGAAATCCACTTGACCTTCGCCACTCAAGACTTGAATTACACGATTCCCAAGTTCTTCGATATCTGTCGCTCTAGCTGCAAAGTATTCGCCTAGTGATGCGAGTGCTTTTGCTGCGCCTGCAAAAGCACCTGAAACTGCGCGCTGAGAGTTAGCGCCATCAGCTAAACGCTCTTTTATTCCAGCAAGCAGTGAAGCATCACTCAGGGTGAGTTTCATAGCTTCAAGAATTGAAGCTGCTTCTGGATCAGCGTTTTTAGCGCTCTGGCCTAAATCTTTTTCAACCTGGGCGATAGCGGCACTAATTGCCATCAACCCTCTAGCGCTACCAGCCTTATCGCTATCCCAAGGCACATATTTAGCGCTGGCGTATTTGAAAGCACGGCCAATGGCAATGCCTGTGCCAACACCGGCACCAACTAATACGCGTTCACTCACCAGACAAGTCTAAGTTCACCTTAAACTTGTCCCATGCCTAAAGCCTTAGTAAAAGTAGCGACCATCAACGTCAACGGTGTTAGAGCCGCATACCGTAAAGGCTTTGCTGAGTGGGTGGCAGCTGAATCTCCAGATGTCATCGCCCTGCAAGAAGTTAGAGCAGAAACCACAGATCTCGAAGAGATCTTCGCTGAGATGCCAGGTGGGCCTTGGCACATCCTGCACGACAACGCTTCAGCTAAAGGCAGAGCTGGTGTTGCTGTTGTCTCTAAGGTTAAAGCCGTTTCCTCTAGAACAGAGTTAGGCCCTAAGGCTTTTGATAGTGCAGGCCGTTGGCTTGAAGCAGATTTCAAGATTGGGGCTAAGACCTTCACAGTTATCAGCACCTACGTTCACTCAGGTGAAGTCGATACTCCTAAACAAGTTGAGAAATACAAGTTCTTAGATGCCATGACTAAGAGAATGGCAACACTTAGAAAAGAAGATGGGCTAACCGTTGTGGTTGGAGATCTAAACGTTGGTCACACCGAACTAGATATCAAGAACTGGAAGGGTAACCTCAAGAACGCCGGTTTCCTTCCAGAAGAACGTGCATACTTTGACACCTGGATGCACAAACAGGGCTGGGTAGATCTAGGTAGGCAAGCTCATCCTGAAACCCCTGGACCTTACACCTGGTGGTCATTTAGAGGTCAGGCTTTTGATACTGACACTGGTTGGCGAATCGACTACCAGATTGCAACTCCAAAGCTTGCAAAGCTAGCAAGTAATTACAAGGTGCACAGAGCAGCTAGCTATGACACCCGTTTCACAGACCATTCCCCTGTAGTTGTTGAGTACGCTATCTAACATGACTGGCAAACCGAATCTTCTAAGTGGCATGCAGCCAAGTGCGTCTTCACTTCACCTTGGCAACTACCTAGGCGCACTAGTCAACTGGGTAAACATGCAGAGAGATTTCAACGCCTTCTATGTAATTGTTGATCTTCACGCCATCACAGTTCCTCAAGACCCTAACGAACTTAGAACCAACACCAGAAGAACTGCTGCTCAATACATCGCAGCAGGCATTGACCCTCAGGAATCAGCACTATTTGTGCAAAGCCACGTTCCTGCTCACGCAGAACTAGCTTGGGTTCTTAACTGCATCACCGGTTTCGGTGAAGCAAGTCGCATGACTCAGTTCAAAGACAAGTCACAAAAAGCAGGAAGCGATTCTGCTTCAGTTGGACTCTTCACATACCCAATCCTGCAAGCAGCAGACATTCTTCTTTACCAACCAAAAGCAGTTCCAGTTGGCGAGGACCAAAGACAGCACCTAGAGCTAACCCGTGACCTAGCCGAAAGATTCAACTCAAGATTCGGTAAGACCTTCACAATGCCTGAAGCTCAAATCCTGAAAGAAACTGCAAAGATCTACGACCTGCAGAATCCAACTGCCAAGATGTCTAAGTCTGCAGCGGACCCTAAGGGTCTTGTAAACCTAATGGACGATGACACCACTATTGCCAAGAAGATCAAGAGTGCAGTTACCGACACCGAGGCTTCAATCAGAGTCGACTGGGAGAACAAGCCAGGTGTCTCAAATCTCCTTTCTATTCACTCCTCAGTCAGCGGCGAATCCTTACTCTCCCTAGAAGAGCGTTTCGCTGGAGCTGGCTACGGAGTTCTCAAGTCTGAGGTTGCCGATGTAGTCGTAAACGCCTTAGCCCCAATCAGGGACAGGGCTAACGAGCTAATGAGTGACACAACTGAACTCGACCGTTTGCTTGCCTCAGGAGCCGAAAAGGCCCGAACCGTTGCGGAAGCGACCCTCGCGGATGTCTATGAAAAAGTCGGGTTTATCAGAGCCAAGTAGGCTGTTTTGGCTTCAGCTTCGCTGAATTATCCAAATCGTTATCTCATTTATTGAGAACGATACCGCTATCTCTGGAAATCTTTACTAGATTTGTTCGGGGGCGTAAATGATGTCCCACAAATAACCGAGGAGATAAGTAATGAGCTTTAATTCAAAGCGCGCTGTAGCTGCTGTAGCAGCTGTAGCTCTATCATCGCTATTCCTAGCAGGTTGTTCGTCATCGAGCGACAATGCAGGAGGCGACTGTGACGCGTACTCAGAGTATCTGGGTCACGAGGGCACAACAGTAGAAATCTATACAACCATCATCGATCCAGAAGCTGCTCTTTTCCAAGAGTCACTTGTTGAGTTCGAAGAATGTACTGGAATCACAGTTAACTGGAACGGAACTCAGGAATTTGAAGCTCAGATTTCAGTTCGCGTTGAAGGTGGAACTGCTCCAGACCTAGCAATTTTCCCACAGCCAGGTCTTCTAGCTAAGTTTGCTGACACTCTAGTTGCTGCACCAGATGCAGTTAGCGCGTCAGTTGACGAGAACTACTCACCAGACTGGAAGAACTACGGAACCGTTAACGGAACCTTCTTCGCTGCTCCTCTAGGTGCAAACGTGAAGTCATTCGTTTGGTACAACCCGAAGGTATTCGCAGACAACGGCTACACCATCCCAACCACTTGGGACGAACTACTAACCCTGTCTGACAAGATTGCCGCTGATGGCAAGATTCAGCCTTGGTGTGCTGGTTTCGGTTCTGGTGAAGCTACCGGTTGGGTCGGAACTGACTGGATGGAAGACATCATGCTTCGTACCGCTTCAGCTGAGACCTACGACGCGTGGACCACTCACGGAATTCCTTTCAACGACCCAGCTGTTGTAACCGCAATTGGTGAAGCTGGCAAGATCCTGAAGAACCCTAAGTATGTTGGTGACGTTGCTTCTATCGCAACAACCACATTCCAGGATGGTGGAGCAGGAATTGTTGACGGTACTTGTGCAATGCACCGCCAGGCATCATTCATTGGTGGAATCTTGGCTGCTGACCACGGAGCAGAAATTGTTGAGCCAACAGACACATCAAAGGAAAACGGAATCTCAGTGTTCTACTTCCCTGGTACATCTGCTGACAACAAGCCAGCTCTTGGTGGTGGAGAGTTCGTTGGAGCTTTCTCAGACAAGCCTGAAGTTGCTGCAGTTCAGCACTACCTAACCACACCACTATGGAACAACAAGAAGGCTGCTCTTGGTGGATGGTTCTCAGCAAACAAGGGACTGGACGAGGCTAACGTAGCTGACCCAGTAAACAAGGTTGCTGTGCAGATCCTAAAGAATGCAACTACCTTCCGTTTCGATGGCTCTGACGTTATGCCAGCTGCTGTTGGTGCAGGTACATTCTGGAAGGAAATGACTGCTTGGGTCGCTGAAGACAAGTCCGACATGGACGTGCTTGACGCTATCGAAGCTTCATGGCCAACTAACTAATTAGGATAGAAATACCCTAGAAATGGGGTGTGGCGGTCACTTTGTGAAAGCCACACCCCATCTTCATTAAGTCAGGAACACATGCTACACATCCCTTTTGCGGCGGGAAGAAAAACACCTTGGGAAGTCATCTACCCAAACCTCTTCCTACTGATCATTTCGCTTGTTGTCTTCGCAGCAATCATTTATCTAGTTTTTCTAATCGCTTCTAGAGCATCAGTCAGGGTTCAGGAATGGCTCAAGTATGTGGTGTTCCTGGTGCCGGCAACCCTCTTACTTGTAATTGGTTTGGTCTATCCAACCTTTAGAACAGTTCTAATGTCATTCATGAATGATGACAGCACTGAGTTTGTTGGCTTAGATAACTACGTCTGGTCATTCACAATCCCAGAGATTCTTATCGTGCTGAGAAACACAGCCATCTGGGTATTTGTTGTCCCTATTGTTTCAACCTTGCTGGGACTAGCTATCGCATACATGACCGACCGCATGAAGAGAGCTGCTGTCGTCAAGTCACTTATCTTCTTACCAATGGCGATTTCATTCGTTGGTGCCGGTGTGATCTGGAAATTCATCTACGACTACCAGCCAAACCTAACTAAACCAGACATAGGTCTTTTCAGTGCCTTGTCTAAATCAATTGGCATAGACCCGCCGAACTGGCTTCTAGAAGCTCCGCTAAACACATTTCTTCTTATCGTTGTTATGGTCTGGATCCAAACCGGTTTCGCAATGGTTGTGCTTTCAGCTGCAATGAAGAACGTACCTGAAGAGGTCGTTGAGGCAGCAATGCTAGATGGTGCCGGAGTATTCAAGACCTTCATTAGAGTGACCATCCCGATGATTAGAGCAACCATCGTTGTTGTCTTGACCACCATCTCTATCGGAACACTAAAGGTATTCGACATCGTTAGAACAATGACCGGTGGTAACTTTCAGACCAACGTTATTGCTAACGAAATGTATTCGCAGACTTTCAGACAGATGAACTACGGTCACGGTAGCGCTCTCGCGGTTATCCTCCTGGTCTGTGTGATCCCGATCATCGCATACAACCTGCGACAACTGAAGATTGAAAGGACGGAGCGCTAATGAAAGCTCCTAAGAAAGCAAGAGACGTCTTCTCATCTCCAATCGCTTCAGCTGCTGCAGTAATCATTGCTGTTATCTGGACTATCCCTACCTTTGGTCTTTTAGTTTCATCTATCCGCCCAGAGCAAGACATCAACGCAAACGGTTGGTGGAACTTCTTCCTGCAACCAAATGTCACCTTTGATAACTACGCACAGGTGCTATTTGCAGGAACTGGAACAAACCCTCCCCTAGTTCTCTTCTTCTTCAACAGCCTGGCGTTGACACTTCCTGCTGTGATCTTCCCAATCACTCTGGCTCTGTTTGCTGCCTATGCTCTAGCTTGGTTTGATTTCAAAGGTAAAGACCTGCTGTTCTCAATCATCTTTGGCCTTCAGATAGTTCCACTGCAGCTAACCCTTGTTCCACTGCTTCAGCTATTCGCTAAGGGATTGAGCATCAACGGCTTTGTGATCATTCCAGATCTAGGTATTACTGGAACCTTCATTCCGATCTGGATTGCTCACACCATCTACGGTCTACCGTTGGCCATCTTCTTGCTGCACAACTTCCTAAGACAGATTCCTCGTGAACTGA
>Ga0214917_10008485_pt1 | contig 10082 bp, 7 predicted proteins | sample LL_1208_BB_MetaG_FD_177983 | JGI IMG/M metagenome (GOLD analysis project Ga0214917, IMG submission 177983) | Freshwater microbial communities from Lake Lanier, Atlanta, Georgia, United States - LL_1208_BB | ecosystem: Environmental > Aquatic > Freshwater > Lake | place: USA: Georgia | collected...
AAAGGCTCCGCCGACCTGCCAGAAAGACCATGGAGCACGGACGGTTCCTGCCAGAGGAATTAGTTCAAAAAGGCGAAAACCTGGAAAAAACATATACACTACTAAAGCAATCACGAAGGTCGGCCACCTCCACCGTCCATTGGGCCAGATTAACGCAAGAACAACGATCGGCCCCAAGGCACTGATCCAAAAAATAGGCAGCACCCAGTCCTGAATCCCCTGAGCCGACTTGAGAAACTCTAGAATTCCCCCGAATCCGCTTCGTGGCCCTAAGCTGAACCACTGAACGAGAAGAAAGAGAGCGATAAAGAGTTTGAGGGGACCATCAAGATTCGATTCCGACCCACGCCGACGAACCTCGAGAGCTAAAGCTGTGGCAAGGACCACAATGATCCCCAAGTAGAAGCCACCCTCATCCACTGTGAAGTTACCGGGCATCCCCTGCATCAGGAGGCCCCCTCGGTCAAACCAGGAGAGTGGCGCTTTGATGGAAAAACTGGATTGCCAACCGAGGAGAGGGTCGCTGGAAAAAAGAGTCATTCGACTTGCCTCTCGAAGCCCAGGGAGCTGAGGAAAGATGCCTAGGACTAAAAATATGCCTGATGCCAGAAGACAACCCCTTACCAGTGGCATAGTTTTGTGGGGATATTTGTAGTGCAGCCAAATAGCCAATCCAAGAGCCACTGGAGCAAATACAGCTGTAATTTTATTAAAAGTAAGGCTCATTGCGGCCACCGAGAGGGCCAAAACCACGACTCCCCTTCCCGAGCTACGAGTCGCAATTTCCAATAGTCCCCAACCGATCAAAGGCGGATACGGCATAGAGAAAATAACCGGCATATGCTCGTTTCCAGCGAGACGGAGGGCGGCCTGTGGTCCGAGGGCATAAAGAAAAGCGGCAATCCAACCCGCACGTTCATCACCAGTAAGACGTCGGATAAAGGCTGCCATCAAAGCACCGGAAACTGCGAGCGAGAGGAACCCCAAAAGTTTGCACCCTAGGATTGGATTATTGAAGGATCCGCCCAGAACCATCCAGAACATCGTCAATCCAGTCCCTGCCAAGGGTGCGGTGGGGGCTCCCCCAAGATAGTTGGGCGTCCACCATGCAAAACCCTTGTTCATCACCATTAAGTCCCACAAATCCTTTGCCTTGGCGTAGTTCGCCAGAAGCTCTTGATTGGAAGGCCCATTAACAACCCAACCTGCAAAAAGCATCCCTAAAAGCACAAAGAAAATCCCCGCCTCGGCGGTGAGATTAAAATTCTTGGAGTACCTAGGCATTAGAGAGTTAGATTAGGTGAATGGACCAAGCCGACAAGCACCAGATCCAAGGAACGAAAAAGATCTATCTCGCTGGGTTACGGCATCGAGTTACCCGTACTTTCGGACTGATTGTATTAGTTACCTGGGCATCGCTCTATCTTCCTAATATCGCCAGTACTCCTCGTTGGTATGGAGATGAAACCATCACGCTTGCTTGCGGCCAAGATTTAGCTCAGGGAGTCTTCGCAAATCGTGCCGTATGGAATACTTACATCAACCCACAATTCTGCTACCAACCAGGCTACGTTTTCATCGTGGGAATGCTCAGTAACCTGGGCGATGGAAACATTGCTTGGCCAAGATTATTCAATACTTTTTTGGCCTTAGGAATTGCATGGACATGCCTTTTTTGGTTTGGGCGTCGCGTGGGTTTTACAGCGGGACTCACGGCTGCCTTATTGTTCTTAACCTACGAGCAAAGCGTGATTCACTTCCGGTGGGTCTACGCTCACAATGCCGCAGCTTTGGGAATTCTTCTGTGCGCAAGTTCACTGACCCTTCGTAAGTGCAGCCGCCGGGAATGGCAAAGCGGATTGGGATTGGCAATCGCGGCAATATCCCACCCACTTGTCCTGCATGGCGGAATAGCCGCTTGGCTAAATCGATGGAATCAACCCAAAAGCTGGATCAGAATTCTACTCCCTCCTCTCTTGCTTGGAACCCTTTGCATTCTACCCATCTGGATTTGGAATTTTTCTTGGTGGTGGAGCGATCTTCATGACCTGAGGGATTTTTATACAGGTTTCTCCAAAGAATTAGGGGCTGGGATTCAATGGCCTTTAAATTTTTGGTCTTTTTTTACCCATGACTACTTTCATGCGCTATCAGGATGCTCGCTTCTTATATGCCTGTTCACCCCAATGCGCCCCATAGCCCTGACAGGTATCGTTCTCGTCGCCTTGTTAACGCAGAATCGTCAAAACTTACCTGTTTTTTACTATCAGGCGGTGGTAGCTCTACCACTGCTTACAGCCTGCCTTGGATTTAGCCTCGTAAAAGTATGCAAAAAGTGTTTTAGAGCATTTTCTTTTAGGAGATTGATTCCCTTTTTATTACCCACCGCACTTTTGATTCACGTTGGGCCGAAGGTTTGGAGCAGCGCGCTCGTTTCCCGCAATGACCCTTGGGTCATCCAATCAAATCACGATCACGCCCAGGCTATTGATTGGGTCAACGATCACACAAGACCGAGTGATCTAGTCATCTGTCACTGGAATGTAGGGTGGCGATTAAAATGTCAGAATGCGGATCTTATGATGTGCGTAGGTTGGGATGGACTACCAACTTTTACCTACGAACACGGTCTTCCGAGGGATCGCTTTCGTTATCCTGCCGATATTCACAAGGCAAAGTTTCTTGTTCTCACGGACATCGACCGCATTTGGACACTTGCCCAGCCTAATGTTAATGCTGTGTTGAATGAACGATCTATTTCGGCCTGGATTCCCGTTTATCAAAGCGGAAGTTGCCTTGTACTTAGATCACGTGCGGACCAGCCGGACGCAAAACAATAGCTGCCTGAATCCATAGATCTCTAGGACTGAAATCATACTCAAGAATCTCCCATCCAGCTTGGGCGACCAACCGTTGCGCTTCAGCTCGTGATTTGAGAAGACTGGGTTCAGGAGGATGAAGAGGCTCATGGATTCCCAACCAGCCTCTTATCCATGAGGCCAAACGTAGGAAATAAACAGAAGGTGCATTCCGATATGGCCAAAAGATAATGGCTTTCCCTTCAGGATGTAGGCTCCGTCGCATATTCTGCAGGACCTTGACGATATCTTGATGGGAAAAATGTTCTACCAAACCCAGGGAGTATATACCTACCAAAGGCGGAAAAAGCGGTGCATCTAGAATATTGCCCTCGCGAACTTTGGTAGTTGGGTGATTTCTGGAATACAATCGTCTTGCCTCAGGTGAAATATCTACACCCACAATATTAAAAAAACGGACTGCACGCGCATCCACCTCTCCTCCACCACATCCAACATGATAGAGATGATCGCCACGTTGGAAGTGTCTGCATAATAACCGCTCTAACCTGCTAACAATAAAAGCCTGTCGATAGAAAGAAGCAAGAATCGCATACCAATTCCGGCCATTAGACTTACCAGCTTTCCAGTATTCATCCCAACCTTCAGCATTGTTTTTCGAAGTATTAGACATTTGCGGATAAAGATATAACCGAGTTAAAACCATCAAGCTACGCAAGGCCTGAATGAAATTGAGCTTTGATTCTCCATACACTCTTTTAGGGAGGTGGATCGATATCTCACTGCACAGAATTCCTACCCTTTTAAGGGTTACCAGACTTTCAAAGAAAAAAGCGTAGCCAGAAGATGTTACCTGCCCCCAAACATCCCTTGGAATCATACCAAGCCGATAAAGCCTAAAAGCACCGGTGGCATCCATCGGTAATTGAAGAAGATTCCGGGTCAACCAGTGCCCAAAGTGCGTGAGGAACTTGCGGCTGATATTCCAATCAGATAGCGATTCGGTGTTGAGGAATCGGGAACCCACTACCAAAGGACAGGGCTCGGAAACCGCGAACAATCTCGGAATATCCTCCGGTTGATGCGAAAAATCACAGTCCATCGTAACCAAGGTCTCGTAATTATGCTCGTACGCATAACGGATAATCTCCAGATGGGCGGATCCAATTCCCCCACCTCTAGGTCGATGCAAAACGGTCAAGCCCCGGTGAATTAAGGCAAGGCGATCAAGAGTCTCACTGGTGCCGTCATCCGATTGATCGTCCACAAAGATGAGATCCATAGGTAATGGGACTTTTAGAAGCCGATTGATCATAGGCTCCACGTTCTTAGCCTCATTGAGTGTCGGGATGCCCACGAGAATGCGGTTCATGATGAATCCTGAAAGTCTCTGACCAGACGTCGCGCAAGATCGGGTAGATGCGTAAGAGGTCTGTTACCGGTTGCGTGGAAAAGTTTCTGAGGATTCCCTACATATTTTCGCTGAGGCTTAGTGAGAATCGATGCATTGACTTGCACGTGCTTCCTCCAATCCAAGTCGTACTCGGCGAAGATTTCTTTTGCAAAATCAGAAACTTTTGCAGGATGCCCTGTGGATATGACAAAATCATCAGGATCTTTCAAGGCAAGAATATCACGCATGGCTTGGGTGTATTCGGGGGCGTAACCCCAGTCCGCAACCGCCTCAGGATCCCCAATCCAGATGGTGTGCTTTGAATTTTGGGAAGCCTCTCGGGCAGCTAAGAGAAGCTTCTTCGACAGAAAAGCACTAGACCGATAAATGGATTCATGAGGGTAAAGAATGGCATTCGAAACATACAGGTCATAGGTACTGCGATACCATTCCCCTGCCTGCATTCCCGCAAGTTTGCTACATCCATAGGGGCAATTCGGCCTAAAAGGGGTGTTCTCTGTTTGTGGAATCTCTGGCGGAATTCCGAAAACATGCGCCGATGCTGCGTAAAGCATCCGAGCCTTTGGACAATGTTTCCTAACAGCATCCAAAACATTCAGCCACCCATGAAGATGAGTCTGAAAACTACGATCCCATTCAACCACGTCAGACTTAGGGGGTTCCTCGCTGGATCGATGATAAGCGGAAAAATAATAAACCTGGTCTGGAGCCTCACTCTCGAGCATTGATGTAACCCCTTGCGCATTGATTGGGTTGGCAGAATCCGAGGCGCTAATACACAGCACCTTGTGCCCCTCGGCTCTGGCTTGATGAAATAAGATTGTGCCATCCTGACCCTTTGCCCCGAAAATGACTAACTTCATCAGGCAGTTACGATTTCGATTTCTGGCATCGGAAAGATCATCCTCCCGCCCTGAGCTAGATAAGACGACTCTTTGCGCAGGATAAAATCTCGAAAATGCCAAGGCAAAACGAGATAATAATCCGGATTCATCTTGCGACCATCCTCCTCCGAAATAATTGGAATGCGGGTTCCTGGCGTAAAACAGCCATGCTTTAGAGGGTTAATGTCGACAACCGCCTCAATCTCATTCGGGCCGAATCCGCAGAACTGAAGAATGACGTTTCCCTTAGTGGATGCCCCATAGCCAAGAATCCTCTTACCGTCTGCTCGAAGTTCGAAAATAAGCCGCCGAAGAGATTCCCGATGATGAAAAACACGGTCTTCAAAAGCCCGAAAAGGGGCAGGACTACAAAGCCCCAACCGATCTTCTTCAGACAAGATCCAATCAATCATACGATGATCAGTTGGAATAGGCGTCTTCCCTTTCGTAGCAGTGACGGCAAAGCTTCCACCATTGGTTGCATTCATCAATACCTCGACAGCCGTTAAACCAGCGTCCTTTAAAATCTTTAACACGGGGTGGAGTGAGTAGTACTCTAAGTGCTCATGACAGATAGTGTCGTAGGAGTTCTGTCGCAACATGGTAGGCATATAGGACTGTTCAAAATGCCAGACCCCGCCATCGGGCATAAGTTCCGAAATTTCCTGCGCGAACTTTTTCGGATCCTCCAAGTCATAAAACATCGCAACCGAAGTGATTAAACAGGGTCGTTTGCCAGAAGATTCCCTCAGGAATCTCTGCGAAGAGAAGAAATCTGGAATCAAATGGATTCCCCGATCATAAAAGGCGCGAAACTTTTCTGCTGAAGGATCCATGCCGAAGCGATGGATTCCCGATGTTTGATATGCCTTCAGAAGAGTCGCGTCGCTACTTCCTATATCCAGGACAACATCACCCGATTTCAGTCCGACCATTCGCTCGAGCCTTCGAGCTTTTGCATTCAAGTGCTCTACCATCGAAGCATTGAGACCTGATCGATATCCATATCCATCTCCATACATTTCAGAAGGATTAAAAGAGTGGTGAAGTTGGAGTAGCCCACTACTAGGACACCAAACCAACTCTAAAGGACCAGAACTAATAACTTCCGTGGGAGACCTCGGAAAAACACCGGTTAACACTTGCACGCCGAGATTTAGAACAGGAATGAGGTTGCTATCGCCGCTCATCCTGCAGCGCGTGACCTCACGGCATTTATGACTTGGCGCCATCTGTGGATTCATGAAAGTTTAGGAATCCAAGTGTCATTCAATAAAGGTAGGGCAAGAGTCTCTCGAGTCAGTTTTTGTGCAGCAGAAAACACCTGAGAGCCGGCCTTAAAGCAATCCTGCTCATGCATTGCTCGTGGGTAATAGATCTCGGTCTGAACCCCCTTTGCCGCCAGTTTTTCGCGAAGGGCATCTCTTCCCCCTTCTCCAGCCACTCGGATCACAAATTGGTTCCAAGTGTGTTCGCCCACTCCAGAATGGCAGGAAAAGGGCAGAGATATAGTTCCGGGGCTGGCCTTATTCGGGGTTCGCTGCCCTTGGCATACACAGGAATCTATAGGCATGACCGCACCCCACTTATCATGTAACGCTTTGATAAGACTTTTCGCATTAAGGCGTCTTTTTTCCAAGGCTGGATTCAAGTGCTTCAACTTAACCCGAAGGAAAGCCGCCTGAAGTTCGTGAAGACGGAAATTCCCTCCTATCATTTCATGAAAATACTTCTGCTTGGCTCCGTGCACCCGAAGCTTCCTGACCTTCTCAGCTAAATCCGGATCTGCGGTCGTGACTAATCCCCCCTCACCCAGCGTTCCGAGATTTTTTGTCGGAAAAAAAGAGAATGTTCCCAAGGTTCCCATGGTTCCGGCCTGCCGGCCCTTATCTTTGGCCCCCAACGCCTGAGCCGCATCCTCAATCACCGGAATACCGTGTTTTTTTGCGGCCGTCAGAATCGGATCCATATCGGCGCATTGACCAAAAAGATGAACGGCAATGATGGCCTTCGTTTTAGGTCCAATCTTGGCGACTACCTGATCCGCACGAAGGTTGTAACAGCACTCAGCGCTATCCACAAAAACTGGCTTCCCACCTAGGCGAGCTACGGCCCCTGCTGTGGCAAAAAATGTGTAAGTGGGACAGATAACCTCATCCCCAGGTCCAACTCCCACCGCCTGCAGGGCCAACAGGAGTGCATCGGACCCATTCGAGACCCCAATAGCATGAGGCACACCAATCCAAGCGGCAATCTCACGCTCAAACGCCTCTACTTCCGGTCCTAAAACAAAACGCCCACTATCCAAGACACGCTCAAAGGCTCCGAGTAACTCCCCTCGGTAGGAAGCATGTTCAGCCACTAAGTCGAGCATCGGAACCTTCATAAGTCTCTTATAGTAGCGAGGGAACCCCAGGACTAAATCCTAAAAAGAACACCTTCAGAGGGTTGCCCTTATCCATAGTTCTAGGCAGTTTCTGCATATGGCTACATCCAACGGCGCAAAGTTCATCGTTCAAGGAGGAAAACCGATCCAAGGCGAGATCGAACCCCAGGGGAATAAGAACGAGGCCATGCCCCTCATGGCCGCTGCCTGTATGACTGATCAATCGGTCGTCCTACAGAATATTCCACAAATTGAAGACGTCCGACTGATGGAAAAAATCCTTAACGATCTCGGCTTATCCACATCGGAATCCGACTCATGCTCCACACGGCGAACGCTAACCCTTCAAGCCAAAGCGAATCCCAAGTCGACCATTCATCCAGAACTAGGCTCACGTCTGCGAGGATCTGTCACTTTGGCTGGTCCTCTCCTCGCCCGCACAGGCGAAGTCACCCTGCCCAGACCTGGTGGCGATCGAATCGGTCGTCGTCGCCTCGATACCCATCTTCAAATCTTTGCCGCTTTAGGGGCAAAGATAAGTGAGTCGAAAAATGGATTACAAATTCAGGCAAAAAAGCTCCATGGGGCTGATATCCTCCTTGATGAAGCCTCGGTCACTGCCACCGAAAATGGACTTTGTGCTGCTTCACTAGCAGAAGGAACTACGGTCATTCATAACGCCGCCAGTGAGCCCCATGTTCAGGCCTTGGCAAATCTCCTCAACGCCATGGGTGCGCAGATCAATGGAATCGGCACAAACACCCTTACCATTCAAGGAGTCAAATCACTGAAAGGCGCTACCCACCGAATCGGACCTGACTATCTTGAAGCTGGATCTTTTCTCGCCTTAGCTGCTGTAACGGGAGGAGCGCTGACAATTCGCAACACTGCCCCGCAACACATGCGAATGATTCTCCAGACTTTTGCACGGCTAGGGATTCGAACTGAAATCAAGGGCGAAGATATTTATGTAGCAAAGAACCAGTCCCTCGAAGTTGAAAAAGAGTTCGGGGGTGCAGTCCCCCACCTCGCGGACGCTCCTTGGCCTGGATTTCCAGCCGATATGACCTCTGTAGCCCTTGTCACGGCGACACAGTGCAAGGGCACGGTCTTGATTCACGAAAAGCTGTTCGAATCACGCCTCTTCTTTGTCGACGGGCTTCTCGAAATGGGCGCCCGGATCATTTTGTGTGACCCTCACCGGGCCGTCATTCTTGGCTCCGACAAGCTTCGAGGAGCTAAGTTAGCCAGCCCGGACATCCGTGCAGGAATGGCGCTTCTTATTGCAGCCCTCTGTGCTGAGGGTGAATCAGAAATCCGTAATGTCACACAGATCGACCGTGGTTTTAGCCACATCGAGGAACGACTTCAGTCCCTCGGTGCTCAAATTGAGCGTAGATGAACAATCTTACCCTAAGAAACTTATCCTAGCGCAATTCGAACTCTTTCTCGCTTTCGAAAACAGTTTACCTCGCGATAGCCTACCTCTTTCACTAGGCATAACGCCCGACCAAATTCATACCCCACCTCCTGTGGTGCGTGCGCATCGGAAGAAATGAGGATTGGAATATCTCTTCTGAATGCCTCCTCCAAAAAAACTTTTGATGGATAAATTTCCATTACCTCTTTACGTAATCCAGCTGTGCTGACTTCCATTGCGATTCCCGCAGCCTCAATCGCATCGAGAGTCTCTTTATAGTAAGGTCGGAGATCTCCTTTGGGGCGATGGCCGAATTTTTTTACTAAATCAGGGTGAGCCATGAAATCAAACAGACCGCTACCCGCTGCTTGGGTCATGGCCTTGAAATATTTGGCCCACACTTCCTCCACAGGTTGATCCTTCCAGCGGGCTAGTTTTAAAGGGTTGTCCACATCCCAATCGGGAGTGATGTAGTGAACCGATCCGATGAAGTAGTCGAAATCCGCCTTTTTGGCCAACTCCCGAATCCATCCTTCTTTTCCCGGGATAAAGTCACACTCGAGTCCGAGGCGTATGGGAATCTGAGGAAATTCCGCCCGTGCTTCTTCCACAAGGCGGATGTATTCAGGAAAGTCGATCAGATCCATCCGCCAGTCGTCGAATTTGGAGGGCATGGGATTGTGCTCAGAAAAGCCAATCTCACCAAGCCCCTTACGCACGGCCTCCGCTGTATATTCGCGAGGGTGACCCGTCGCGTGACCACAGAGGGGCGTGTGCATGTGGTAGTCAAAAAGCATCTCGTATTACTATCTCCTTCTCGAAGATCCCCAAAGCGGGATTTTGCACCTACTTACTTTCAATACCTAAGGACTACAGAGTTAATTATATAAATAAATGCTCTTCAATTACTTGTGGTATTTTTAAGTACCTATATGCTTGCTTGAGGTGTAATTTTTATGGGTCTATTTCGGAGGGATGAAGTGCTGGCTCAATAGAAGTGTGCGTTGCGATTTAGTGGGGCTTTTGGCATTGTCTAAAGATGCCCGAGCTTAACCTCTCCCCCGCAAAGTTGAAATCCGCCCTTACTCGCTTTCGGCGTGTTCGTGTCCTTGTTGTCGGAGATTTAATGTTAGACGAGTTTATTTATGGACGGGTTTCA
>Ga0214917_10008486_pt1 | contig 10081 bp, 8 predicted proteins | sample LL_1208_BB_MetaG_FD_177983 | JGI IMG/M metagenome (GOLD analysis project Ga0214917, IMG submission 177983) | Freshwater microbial communities from Lake Lanier, Atlanta, Georgia, United States - LL_1208_BB | ecosystem: Environmental > Aquatic > Freshwater > Lake | place: USA: Georgia | collected...
GTGTGTACTGTGTATTCTCCTATCTATTGACAGTCCGGCCCTGTCAGACATACTCCAGCATCTATCCCGCGTTTGAGTTGGTGGAAGATGCGATTGAGAATTTTCGCTCAGTCTTGGAATGCTTTCGCTTTTGGAGCGGTAAAGAATCGCAAAACAACGAACTACAAGTGGAAGCCCGCCTTTTAAAAGCGCTACAAGCCAGACCGTACTCGATTGCTACACCAGAAGGTACCGACGCCTGCAGAACGCTGATTCCTAGAAACTGTCCAAACGCACAGAAAGCAGTTTTCCGGTCATACCATCTACGCAACGGACACCGCGGGAGGTCACACACATTCTCCGATATATCCTCCAAGTTTTATCTCGAAGGAGGAAATCGAATCGGAAAAGCGGTTACCCAGAATTGCCTCATTTGCGCAAAAAAGTTGGCAGAAAGAAAGCGAGTTCAGGCGTTACCAGCGGCAGTGGAAAGACGAGAGCTAAACGTACCCGTATTTAGTCGGGTGGCGATAGACCACCTTTATCTTAAGCCGACTTGTTTGTCGGTGATGTGTATCGATACTGGCATGTTTGCCCTGATCCCTGTTGGCGACATCACGACTGATTCCGCGGCTCGGGCCCTACAACGGGTCTCGGCGAGGTATGCAGTGCGCTTTACGAAAATACACGCTGACGGCTACTCAGCCTTCACAAGCCCGAAACTTATCCAACAACTAAATGGTTACGGTCATACAATTACCGAAGTCACGATAACGGACAAAGGTGCAAGCGAAACAAACCCGGTGGAACGCCTTCACAAGGAAGCATGGTCCATCGTTCGTTGTAAACAGTTTGACAGACTGCGTGGACACATTGAAGAACAAGATCTAGAGGAGATTGCCTCGATCGTGAGTTCAAGACCCTTAGGACTCGAGGACAATGGCTCCATTATCACCCCCGCCACTCTCGCTTTTGGACCGGTTCAATCTGATAAACCGATTAGTACTCGACTATCGGGTTTATGTTTGGATACCAAAGTTGCTGCAGAGCAAAATCGGTTCAAGATGGGAAGGCCCATACAACATTGAAAACAAGATAACAGAGTCAGGGACGATTTGGATCGTCAATGGAAAGGCAGAGCATGCTTACAACATGAAGCCTGTAGACAGCTCCGCTGTCTAGAGGGGAAAAAAAATGGCTGCATCACAACTCGGTCAAGGTTAATCAACAATCTCTACTTCCTTCAGGGGGGTTGTGTCAGATCGCACCGATGTGTATGTTAGCTTCCAGACAGTTAAGTATATAGAGAAGAAAAAAGTATATGAAATTTTTACATGTCGAGTTTCACCATAAATCAGGAAAACTCACACCCCCTGTTCTGATCAATGCCATGCATACCGAAGATGTAGCTCAGGACCAACGAGACTTCCTGAAGACGGTGGAGTTACAATCCCGCGTACCACGTAGGGCTACTCTGAAACGCTCACGAACATAGTGAGTCGAACGAACTTGCTGCAGTAACCGGTGATTGACATGTTGCTACGGCGCATCGATTTTGAAAAAATATTCAGCGGAAATTAATTGCATGCGAAGTTAGGTCGATTCAACAATGTGAAAATCATATAATCCCGCGGAGAAGTTCATTGTCGGGATCTTCAGAATTGTGGAGTGTTCACTGGGATTGGAAAGAAGGTATTGTCGAACACGGTATTCATCCCCGCAACGTTTTCAGGGTCTTCCTCGACAACTTGGGAGCCTTGGGATTTAACCTGCGAAAACGTTCCATTGATATTAGCGGTAAATCGTGTGACACAGTCGGTTATGGTTTCGACATAACCACTAATACACATATGCAAGCTCAGAGAAACCCGGATTCATTGATAAGATCGATGGAAAAGAAGGTTCGCCTGATGGACATTCCATTGGGTAGCTCCTTTATAAGGCTTCAGAGCAAAGATCTTCATGTTCATATCAAGTTTCAGATTGAAAAGCGATCTCCTGGGGACTACTGCTTCCTAGAATACGAGGTGAAAGTTACAGAGCGTTGCGCCAAATCCGGTTGCAAGCAAATGTTTAAGATTAAGCAGCTGTCGTTCGAGAAAAACGACTGTGAAGAAGCATCATGCGTGAATGCTTTCCTCTGTTCTGCGCATCGTAATCTCGCCGATCATGGTTGATTAAACGACTTGCGCGCAGAAGTTTATCTGAACGACTCAGACGACTTGAGCAGTTCGATTCAAAACGACGCAAGACCGTCGTCCCATCTAACGATGGGGGACTTCGATAGGTCGGCGCCTGAGGTATCGTGTCGCAACAGAAAAACGAGAAAACCCTCACGCTGGCAGAGTCGCGCTAACGATTTTTTGTAGCTGTGAGCTGAATTTCCTAGTGCAAACGACACCTTCTGATTGGCATTAATATTTCCTCGAATATTCCGAAAGATTTCAAGATGATCCCCCAACCGCAATGCATGTGCAGTAATTTCTAGAGATTCTAAAGATTCAGTCGAACCCGATGAGGACTGGATAATTATACACGACGCCTAGGTTGAAAATTGAAGTTATATTCTGAGTTCTTACCGTAGACCGCAAATCGATCCAAAACTTGACATAGCTAGCTTTCAGCACAAAATACGGACTAGGGACCAATTCGACCCCTATAGCTACTCTCATCGATCGAATCTCAAGATGCAACTGAGGAACTTTTTAGTGCACTTATCAACATCTATCGACCGGTAAAGTTTCATCTTGAGTTCTTACCGTAGAGTAAAATCGCGATCAAGCTGACCATTGAAGAAAAAATGGCAGACCTCCGCCAGCGATCGGAGGTCGTGGAGGAGAGATTGCAAGAGAGAGCGCGTTCACCAGTCCTAGTCAATGCCGAAGGGGTAACATCTGCTGCGTTGGTACCCGTGAAAGTCAATGTTGCTTCGCAATCTGGTTACCCTGTGCGAATTGACACCAGCGAGAGTTGCAAATTTACCCCTGCCTGAGGGGACCATCGATGGCTTGTTGGAAAACGACTCCTTCAGGCTTTATCCAAACGTTTTGTTCGAAGCGTCCAGAAATTTGAGGGTCAATCGGACCCCAAACAATCGAAAATTCGACATCGATGTCTCCGGGAGGGGCTAACTCCTGGAATATGTTGCGTGAAAAAGGTTCACATATCAAACAGAGATCAAAACAATCCAAAAAGAATTGATGAAACGAATATAGCCAGTATAATGCTCTTGTTGAGGATTATTGTAAATTGGCCTCCAAGTTCACACATTTGTGGAGATATTCAACAATCATCGTAATGATCTGCCAAAAAGTAAGGCGAACTCAACGCCACCGAGGCGACGGACGCCTACTCTAACATGGTCGCGTTTGAGGTTGAAGGCAACTGGTTCCAAAGCACAAGGATGTTTCGGTACTCGAACTACTGTTCGGAGGTTCCGAGAGCGCCCGACTTATTGATGTCCTGGCTTCAACTACACGGTCTGCATGATGGTTATGATTAAACAGCTCTGTGTACACAACGTTCCTCAAAGCAGTATTGTCCACGTTGTTGTCCGAAGATGGAACACCCGTGTAAACGAAATATCTTTCAGGTTTCCTAATCCTGGAAAGAGCAACCTATAATTGACCATGCCCGAAGCATTGATTGCCTAGATCCACACCGACGAAGTCGAATGTTTGGCCTTGCGATTTGTGAATAGTAAGATTGCCGCTTGGTGCAATATGCGAAGGTGCATGTTGACGATATTCTCATTATGGGGAATACGACCGTTGGAATGGGAGTCAAGTGACCCAACGTGAATCGGTTACAGCTTCGACCCAGGAATTGTAACCTGTTGTATCGTGACTACGGTAAAAACATAATATATAGAATCAAGAACTAAGAATCATAAACGAACAAAAAAATTTTCGCTGAATCTTCTTCGCGTTGCCCGAATGCAAACCACTCATATATTTGTTCATTCCATCAGTTATCTTTCGGCGAAGAAACTAGACGCAATTCTCGATCATTTGCTTGAATTGCGTTTGAAGTACAAGAGCTAGGTTGAGTATCTCCAATTTTGTATGTACCTTAATACTTGCATTAATGAAATTGTATATATGGAAAATCCAAAAAAACAATCCCAGAAGGAAAGTTGCAACTACAATCAAATCGTTTGGAGCTTCGTGGGGCGTTATATATTCCTTAACCGAACACTCGTTCCGTGCACGATATACACGAATACCACTGGGACTGCTTGAGTCAGATCCTCCTATAAGCGCAAAAATCATAATACGATGATTTGGAGAAGAAACCAATTAGCGATTATACGTGTCGGCAGGGGCATAAATGGATGCGCAAAATCTCAAAATGCCACTTAAACTTCCCCGTGTACATTTTGAGGCAATAAATGGGATATTGAAGCTCAAAAGTGTACACGATGATAAGAAGATATGCTTATTGTTTTCTTCTATAAAACGAATTCATAGTCGTTCATTTATGAACTACATTGAAATAATGTCAAAACGTTATCTTCAAGTAATACACATAATACACAACAAATACATCAAGATTGAAGTTGTGAAGTGACGGGCATTAAATGAGCTTTACAGTACGAATATGGTACCAATCGACCAAACACCTAATCATGGTTATGTAATGTGCTGAAAACGTTTTCGCCGTGCATGTAAGGTTGGTCCGTCTACCGCAGTGACCGCAAAGGTCATCCCCGAAGAAGGAGATGTCAAGATCCTGAAGTATAAAGGTCAGTATGTCGTAGAGGACTCTTGGGGCTATTGAAAGGCCAAACGGTAAGGCGAACCTCTTCAACTAAGATAGAAACTTAATTCCCGCTAAAACTGCGTTGAGATCGTGTGGTTTATTTGTCAAAACTCCGGGATTGATTGTGTCACGTCCTCAACTGTAACTCCTTTGGATCTCAAAATTGCGGATCGCCGACCTTCCCACTGAATCGCAACGATGACGATACATGAAGTCGAGCATCTCCACGTCTTTTAAAGTAACTGCACCGAATTGATCTGCCACAATCGGGAAAATGCGGCTTCCTCGCGGATCACGGTGACGATTTTCTTGCCTCAGATTCTTCAATGGGTGGACTATCAGTTTTACAGCAGGGCCATCGAAACAAGTAGCTATCGAATATTTGAACTTCTCGACCCTCACTGAGAATAATTAAGGCATTACCTCGTTGATATTCATCATAATTCTGACGGAGATATGTCTCAGCTTTCTCTGTAACAGGGCGAAGCTTCAAACGGACTTATCTTGGATGGTGATCGACTGTGGGGAAGAGCATTGTGCACGTAGCTGGCCCATAGTATGCGATTTTGCTAATTTTCTGTCGAACAAACGATTGCACAGCAATTACCACCGCCGAGGTAATTTTGGATCGTCACCTATCCTCGAAGTCTCGCCTGCTCAACTTCTCAGATGAAAGTCTTGATTGAATATCCCCCAAGCCGAGTAGCGCTTTTGTAAGATTAGGAGGGACAACAACGAGGGAGCTCGAATTGAAGACGGAACATGTGCGGAGGAACTTGATCGCTTTAAAACCGTTATAACAACCCGATGCATGGCGTTGTTCATCATAAGTCCATTCAGCGCGTCAAGTTATCTCTTTCAGTAATGGACGAAACCCTAAGACAATCAGTGTTCTTAAATGTTATGTGTTTGATATTCGAAGGTCATCCGATTACAGGTGAAAGTGATTTCCTACTACCGGTTAATTAGGTTTCATCACGTCGATTACATATCATTGGATCCGCAATGTACTAACAGACGTGGTTGATAATGAATTTCTGGTTGAGATAATTAGATTCATTTATGGTAAAAAATCTTGAGTGATTCCAGATTGTCTTGAGGATACAGGGTCCTCTGTTTCATTCGTGCATCAGCCGAGTTTGGCTTGCATGTCCGACGCTGGGGGCGCTCAGAGAGCCCCAAGGGCCATGTTTTCGGTGTTATTTAGATTCTCCAATTCTTTCCGATATTTTCGGTATACCTCTTGGAACAGAAATGCGAATCCTGATTCAGGCCGACGCCTCTCTATTAGATGAAAGACTGCGACAACGAGAAACGTTCGTACGCTCGTGGCTGTTTATTCTCAACTATATTTGAGAAATTTATGCACCCTACAGACAAGCAAAAAGCCTCCTCAAAATTGACAGACACTTCTCCCCAGTCGCGTTCCCACGATGCGTTCCTACCGTAGAGCGAAAATCGATCCAAAACTTGACATAGCTAGACTCAGCGCAAAATCCGAACTCAGGTCCGATTTGACCCCTATAGCTACTCTCATTGATCGAATCTCAAGATGCTCATGAAGCACTTTTTAGTGCTCCAATCGTCATCTATCGACTGGTAGAGTTTCATGTTGCGTTTCTACCGTAGAGCCAAAATCGATTCAAAACTTGGCATAGCTAGACTTAGCGCAAAATCGTAAGTCGGGTCCGTTTTGACCCCTATAGCTACTTTCATCGATCGAATCTCAAGATGCTCCTAAAGAACTTTTTAGTGCTCCAATAGTCACCCATCGACTGGTAAAGTTTCATGTTGCGTTTCTACCGTAGACCAAAAATCTATCCAAAACTTGACATAGCTAGACACAGCGCAAAATCGTAAGTCGGGTCCGTTTTGACCCCTATAGCTACTTCCATCGACCGAATCTCAAGATGCTCCTGAAGAACTTTTTAGTGCTCCAATAGTCACCAATAGTCACCCATCGACTGGTGAAGTTTCATGTTGCGTTTCTACCGTAGAGCAAAAATCGATCCAAAACTTGACATAGCTAGACTCAGAGCAAAATCGTAAATTGCCTCGTATACTCTTTAGTTACTTAAGACATTTCGTTATTACAGTTCACATCTTACTCTGTTCTTTGCTTTTCGATCTTCATTGGTGTCTCGATCGTTGTTTTCCTTGTAACACAAAGATCGTCAAAGACATCTGGTAACACAGCTTCAATAGCGAATAAAACCGCTCTCTCGGCCAACCTTGCGATCGTAGCTGCAAAGAAACCTCACTCAAACCTGACATGCGAATTCGCCAATACGATCTGGCCAAAGCTTCATACCGCATTGGAGAATGTATTGCGTTTCTGAGATAAAATGATTGAGCTGTTTGACTACAGACTCAGCACTTTTTTAGCATGCTCAAGGCACGTCCAATCTTCTCCTGCGACATTGCATCAGCAAAGGGTGCTTGCTCCTCGGACGAAGATTTTGTTACCTCTGTTACAGCCCAATTAACTAACGAAGTTTGCAACAAATTTGAGCTCGACTTCCCATCTATATGAGTTCTTGTCTACCCTTTTTCTAGTGGGTATGAAATCGTCTTTCTCAATGACTACGTCGTCGTTTTCGGTTGCCGCGCCGATAAAGTGTTGAGTTTCTTTTTCTCATTCAACGATTTGGTAGGCAATTGACTTTAAGGCTCCAATTTCTGACCCGCAGCAGCTCTCGGATGATCTCAATCCGATTCTTAATCAACGTTTTATTTTGTGCCTTGGTTCTTGTAATCCATCCACGTTGGGCAGCCTCTGTCCAGCGTACAGCCTCACAACAAGTTCATACTTCGGTGAGAAAGGATGGAAATCCAAATGGTTTGCCGGATGCTACGCAGGAGGAACATCTGTCGATTGTGCGCGGTCAAATAATGCCATGGAGGGCATGAATAAGCGGTTAAAAACCTGCTTATTTAACAATGAAATTGCAGACTGGATATTGATAATCGGGAAAATCAGTTCAATAGAAACAGCTGGATGGGCCGATTCAACGTTGTTGCTTTGAAGGACGCTACCGTGGAGAAGTTGAACTACATCCTGTCGTTGAGGAAACAATTCTATTCTCTCATCCGACAGGAGAGTAATAGATTGTGGAGAGTTCTTCCAGTCCGAGACATCCCGCTGGGGTCCGGGAACTTGAGGATCACGGATTCAACTCTCCGAGTATCTTCCGAGTTCAGGAAAACAAAAACCTGTGATGGAGTGCTAGCTTTCACACACTACACTTACAATGGCTCAGAAATCACCAAGAACAAAGTGTATGAAGGAACATATACTAATCCAATCAAGATACACTGGAGAACACTCCGTCTGCGGACTGTGGGCTACGTTCACTCTTGTCCCTTTACTCCTGCATCGCAACACCTTCTGGTGGTCCGTGTCGACGGCAAACTCTACCAATACAAGACAGCCTCACAAGGCATAAGCTCGTCTATTTGACTCAAACTTTTCCGTTTGGAAAAGCTTCCACGTCCGAGGAGAGAGAAGACCAAGTAAGTCAAGGTCGTCCGGAATGCAAGACTGATCTGATCGTCTTCGTGTACAGGGATGGCTTAGCATCGATTTACGGAGATGGTTGCTGGTGATTTGCTGTCTGATTGGATCTATGCAGTTGTAACGAAACTGTGCTCAGCTCAAGTATCATTCAAGCGCAATTGGGAAAAACAAAGTGCTCCTGGAAGCGACTCACTGGAAAATCGAGCTTTTCGCAAGTTATGTGGACCCGTGAGGCCCACGGTCTTGGGGGTAAGACTCTCCACATTCGATTGGTACCAAACGCAAATCGAACACAGTCGGTTCATACTGATTCCACTTCCGTTGTCACTTGGGTCGAGACGGTAAAGCAGGTCGAACCACGACAGTCCACTCTCGAGGGATGAGTCATAGGAATTTGTCAATACGAACAGTACTCACATTTTTCTACTTTGCTGAACCATTTTCCCAACAAAGGTCCTTCGGGCCATCAAAAGGCGGAAAAATACAACCAGCGTTAAAGTTAGGTCAGAGTTGTCCCCCTGTGTGAACTACCGTACATGATACAAGGCAACAAATTTTCCCCATTCTCGCATCTCCGTAATCTGGAAATTTTTCGCGACTCCCTCGTCTGGTATTACGACAAAAGCCTCTGCGTCGAACACTTTATGCCCCAGGTGCCGTAATTGTTCAACAAAATTGGCCAGTGCCCACATCTCCAAATCTTGCTCCCGTGCAACTGACGTTTGGATGAACCGATTCAATCATGTATCCAAAGGTACCTAGTCTTGAAGGGTTTGTGGACGAAAGACTTCTACCCTGTTTGTATAAGGTTTGGAGCAGTAACAAAATAATTGCATCGCGCGAGATTGTTTGCACGACTATGTCCGGCCGTCGTGTAGCGGTGGCGAGAAAAAGGGCCTCGAACACCCATCCGCGGGCTTCAGGATTCGTCTGCAACGTACACTCCTTCGGAAGTGATCGGATCGCGTCCGCTGCATAGCACGTCCCGAAAGCCCGTGCAGCGTGGTGACTAACAAAACCAGTTTGGTAAAACACACGATTTTGTCCATACAAAAAGCTCAACAGAGTATATTTAGAAACATTCAACAATATGGATTTAGTTGAAGTACGGTCACTTGTCCTGCGTGACATTGACCCAATAGCTTTGGAAATCGTATCTTTGATTTCATCAATCGATGATCCAAACATAAAACAAGGACATGTCCCTGCATAATAAAATTTCGATTCGACCAACTTTGTACGTTCATCCAACTCAGTTCCGTCACCTTGAAAAGTATGGCTTACACTTTCCCAGAATTCATCATTCTGAATCGCCATCAAGTACGTCTCAAAAACCAATAAGGCCCCGTCGAACTCACGGTAATGAACCGCCGATTTTCACGATCCTCGCTCCACCAATCCTTGACCTCCTTTATAACTCGTCCTCCTCAGGGTTTGCAAAGAGGAACCCGTCAAAGACCAAAATAGTCTTCGACGACCGTTCCGCTTTGTCGTTGATAATCTGTGGAAGTGTCTCCACTGAAAGATGGTCCATTTCGACCCTCAGCTTTCCCGCAACGTTTCCTTGGATAATTACAATTTTCACGCATGACCACTAACAGACTCGAGGTGGATCCATACAATATCAAGCTCACGCCGCCAACATAAAACGTTGTGGTTGACTTGCCTGTACTTGGTTGGCCGTGAATGAAACCGTGGTACCATCCTTAACGACTGATTCCATGATAAACTCAACCTGCTGTTTGCGATTGAACAACACCAAATCTTCTTCATCGTCATAAGAATCCAAACCACTTCTCTTCAAAATATAAAACGGGATACGCA
>Ga0214917_10008487_pt1 | contig 10081 bp, 8 predicted proteins | sample LL_1208_BB_MetaG_FD_177983 | JGI IMG/M metagenome (GOLD analysis project Ga0214917, IMG submission 177983) | Freshwater microbial communities from Lake Lanier, Atlanta, Georgia, United States - LL_1208_BB | ecosystem: Environmental > Aquatic > Freshwater > Lake | place: USA: Georgia | collected...
TATTGGCACCATCTTCAGTGTGCTGAAAAAACCAGAAGGTAATATTGCTGTTCAGGAAGCTGACTTCTTACAAGCAGGAAGCTCACAAGTGGCCGCTGGTTATTGCGTCTACGGCCCGCAAACCACGCTGGTGATGACGGTGGGGGACGGTGTAGCCATGTTCACCTTGGACCGCGAACAAGGCTCTTTTGTGCTCACCCAAGAACATGTGCAAATTCCTGCTGACACCAAGGAATTTGCCATCAACATGAGCAATATGCGCCATTGGGATGAGCCTGTGAAGCATTACATCGATGAATGCTTGGCAGGTAAGTCCGGTCCACGCGGCAAAGACTTCAATATGCGCTGGGTTGCCAGCATGGTGGCGGATGTGCACCGCATCCTAACCCGAGGCGGCGTGTTCATGTACCCCTGGGACAAGCGAGAGCCAGACAAGCCTGGAAAGTTGCGCTTGATGTATGAAGCCAACCCCATGAGTTGGTTGGTTGAGCAAGCCGGTGGTGCCGCGACCAACGGAGAGCAACGTATTTTGGATATCCAACCGACGCAATTGCATCAAAGGGTCAGTGTCTTTTTGGGTTCTAAGAACGAAGTTGATCACGTCACAGAACTACACCGATCCAAACAGAAGAAATAACATGTCCAAACAACCCAGTGAATTGATTCACGCCATGGTTTTGCGAGAATTGCAAGACGGTATTGTTCGTGATGGTTTGTGGGCGCAAGCCATGGTTGAGAGCGGTTCAAACACTGCCATGACCCAAGCTGTCTACATCAGATTGCGCGCAGCAAGTATGCAAGACGAAGCAAAAAATTTGCTGCTCAAACAAATTCAAACGGGCATTAAACAAGACAACGTCAAACCAAAGGATTTTTTATCTGCTTTGGATTTGAAGAAAAAATAAAAAGTCCTAGGCGGGTTGCCCTAAACCTTTGAGCCTCGCAGCCTCGACAATTTCAATCCAATAACCGTCTGCATCCTTAATGAAAGCAACGTCTTTCATCTTGCCTTGTTCGGGTCGCTTCACATAATTCGGGCGTTACAGCTTGGATGTTTCGGTTTTCATGGTTGTCTCCTAGTGACCTAAACGTTTTAATTAACCAACTAAAGTATTTCACTCAAGATAAAAAATAGGTGGTATCTCTCTACACACAAGGAAAACCCTCCCCCTAAAACGCCTTATTAACAGGTTTTTCTTCGGTATTTACCCTTGACAGGGTGGTGCATCTCGGACTTTATTGACACAATGACCCAAAGGGCAAAATACACATATTTGTACCGCCCGACAACTTATGAACGGACTAGCCATGAACATTCATGTGTCGCCACGGCTCTTGCCTAGCTTGAAGTCCCCCATCAAAAGTTTGTCTGGTCTTGCCATGTCAATTTGGGGAAAGCAATCTGCTGCTGTGTCCACAAGCTCGGCAGCCAATGATGCCAAGGGGTCTATTGACCTTTGCAAAACATCGCTTTTGTCGGTGATTGAGTCGCAAATCATCCCCCGCCTCCTCGATGCTCACCCAAGCGCTTCAAGTTCAATCCTTGATCAAGTTCAAGGCGAACAAGTAGCAGCGTCAGAACAAGACGTACTGGATTTCGCACAAGCCTGTCTTGACACCGATCCCCAAGCTGTTTTCATTCATCTTGATGCCTTGCGTGATAAGGGCTTAGTTACTCAAACGGTCTTTTTAGATGTCATCACACCCGCAGCCAGGTACCTGGGTGACTTGTGGGAGCAAGACAAAATGGACTTCACCGTGGTTGCCCAAGGCCTGCTTCGTATGCACCATGCCATGCGACACCTTGGCTATGAAACCCAAGATGGTCCCCAATCAGCGGGGGATGTTCGTCGCATCATGCTGGCCTCTGCACCTGGCTCACAACACATTTTGGGATTGGCCATGGTGTCTGAGTTTTTCCGAGCCGACCATTGGCAAGTGGTGGTTGAAATTTCAACCTCCGAACAGGCTTTGTTGCACACAGTCTCCCATGAGTGGTTTGATGTGATTGGTTTATCAGTCGGTTTGGTCGAACAACTGCCTGCCATCCCCGCCCTGATTGCAAGACTTAAGACTGCTTCACGCAACCCCAATGCTTTTGTGATTTTGGGCGGTCCAGCCTTGCTTCAAACCCAAATGGATGGCGTAGCACTCGCTGCAGATGCAGTTTCCGTCAATGCGGCAGAAGCTGTAAAATTAGCTGGAGAGTTACTCACTAACAGGTAAGCATTACAACCTACATCATGGCTTCTAAAGAACCTTCGCTTATTCGCAGTACAAAAGCTTTTTCAGTTGAAATACCCGAAGGATCCACCAGCGCAAAAGCCAAGAGAAGCGATATTGTTGCCGGCGAGTTAGGTGAAATTGGTCAAAGTGATACCCATTTTGAAGATCAGTTAGCGCATAACGCACTGAAGCAAACTTCTGATAACGAAACTGTTGATACTCAAGAGGCTTTTGCTGCGGACCAAGTAAAAGCAGATGTTTACGCCCACGCCCAAGAAGATGCATCGCATGAAACCATGGCTGGTATCAGTCCCGATCATCTGCACAGCCCAACCGGCATGGGTATTGCCTCTGATTCGCATAAAGACCATCTTGTCGGCTTAGCCGATGAACACGCAGAAGATCGTTTCATCGGTATAGCGGATGAACATGCCGAGGATCATTTGATCGGTGTAACTGAAGACCATGATCAAGATCATGTGGTGGGCATTGGCAATGATGCATCAAATGAGCATTCGCTTGCCATTTCAAATGAAGGTTTGCACGATACCCATGCTGCGCTGCCAACTGAAAAGGTGGAAGACCACCATGCCTCCATTGCCAAAGACAAAATTGAAGATCATCTGTCAACGGTGCCGCAAGACAGTATCGGCGACTCCCATGCACACCTGCCTGACAGCGCCATAGAAGATCACCATGTCGCTGTTGCAGCAGCAGAACCTGCTGCGCCCATACCTTTGTTTGTCAGCTCAAACGATGATTTCCCTGACGATCACATGGAAATCGAAGATCCCCCAGAGCAAGCTCTCAATGCCCAGGCCTTGGCGGACGAAGACTTGGTTGACCACATCGAGCATGTCAAGGAAGGCAAAGCCAAGCTTGCAGAAGCTCATCTCTCAGCTGATTTGCCCGACCCGCTGCTCACACCAAAGGTAAAACCAGTCGCCCAGCTAAAGCAGCCACAGCTCGTCAAAAAAGCACCGGCTGTTCTTACCCCTGACATGGTCAAACAGCAGCAAGAAGCGCTTCTTGCGAAACAGCACAAAATGGAAGAGTTTCACGGCAGGGTGGACGCCATTCGCAAAACCGTGAACGATATCAATTCAAAGCTTGATCACATTTCTCCTCAAGAGAAAAAACCCCACTAAAGCCGCAATGAGCGACAGGGATTAGGTATTGGGTCCCGTGTCCAAACCTTGTGGCTGGTAACTGGCCAACACCTTGTCGATACGCCTGCCGTCTAAGTCCACCACTTCAAAGCGCCACCCTTCAGCGTAGATTGCCTCACCCACTTTAGGCAATCTGCCAGACACGGCAAGCAGCAGCCCTGCCAGTGTGTTGTAGATGGCATCATCCTCTTGCGGCAGCATTTTGATATTCAAACGCGACTTGAGTTCTTGCACAGGCATCATGCCATCGAGCAACCAACTGCCATCTTCTCTCTGTACCGCCCACGCGTCATCTTCTGCATTGGTTTGAACCAATTCACCGGTGATGGCTTCAAGCAAGTCACGCGGCGTCATCAAGCCTTGCACCACACCATACTCGTCGACCACCAACACCATGCGCCCACCGCCGCTAGGGGTTGGGGCGTCAGTACTTTGATGGGGATGGCGAAACTGGGCCAACATATCCAATCCGCTGAGCGTTTCTGGCACAAAAACAGCGGGCTCCATCCATTGCGTAATCGGCTCAAGAGAAGATCGGTTGTGCAACAAACTGGCCATGCTGACAACGCCCAAAATCTCATCCAAACCCTCACGGCAAACCGGATACCAAGAGTGTGCATCCAGTTCAGACAAAGACTCCACCGCTTGCTGGGTTGAAAGTTGGCTGTCAAGCCAAACGATATCTGTGCGAGGCACCATGATGGAAGGCAATTCCCGTTCATCCAAGTGAAATACATTTTTCACCATTTGATGCTCGTGGTGCTCAATCAAACCTGCGTCCACACCTTCGACCAAGCTGGCTCGAATCTCCTCCTCTGTCACTTGCCGAGTTTGATGCGCATCTATGCGCAACAAATGCAAAATGACAGCAGTCGTTTTAGAAAGCAAGTGAACCAAGGGTCTGGTCATCGTGGCCGTGGCAAGCATCAAAGGCGCAGTCCAGCGTGCTGCTGTTTCAGGAAACAACTGGCCTATGCGTTTTGGAACGAGTTCGCCAAACAAAATCGTATTGAAGGTGATGATCGTTACCACCACGGAGGTCGCCAAAATACCTGCTACTGGCTCAAGAACAGGCCATCCAGACAACCACGCAGACAAGCTGTCACTGAAAGCTGCTTCACCCACAATACCGTTGATCACACCCAAAGTGGTGATACCAATTTGAATCGTGGACAAAAACTCTGTGGGTCGTGTTTGCAGCGCCAAAGCGGCTTTGGCACCATAGGCACCTGAAGCTTCAAGCTGTGAGAGTAAAGTTTTTCGACTCGATGCCAACGCCATCTCTGACATGGCAAAAATGGCATTCAGGAAGGTCAAAAAAATAATCAGCAATACATCCATGGCATCAGGCAGTCAAAAAACCGCAAGGGTGAGGCTTAGAAGAATCTATGACAATCATGCCATGGCACTTTACTTGATTGGCGACATACAAGGCTGCGACAACGCATTGTCGCAATGGCTTGAAAAAGTCCATTTTTCGCCAAGCCGCGACACCGTCTTCCTGCTGGGCGACTTGGTCAATCGCGGGCCAGACAACCTTGGGGTCCTGCGCCGCTTGCACAACTTGGGCAGCAGTGCGCGGTGCTTGCTTGGCAACCATGATCTGCATTTGCTGGCCATACACCTCGGCGTTCAAGCCCTTAAGCGTGGGGACACGGTTGACGATATTTTGCAAGCCCCTGACCGCAACGCTTTGATGGACTGGCTGCGTCTGCAAAACTTGGCGATGTATGAAGAAGGCGTGTTGATGGTTCATGCGGGGGTGTTGCCGCAGTGGGATGTAGCACAAACTCTCTCTCTGGCCCAAGAGGTACAAACCGTTTTGCAAGGTCCCCACTGGCAAGCATTCATCACTCAGATGTATGGCAACTTGCCCGCGGCTTGGATCGATGAACTCGAAGGAATTGAGCGTTTGCGGGTGATTGTGAATGCTTTGACCCGGTTGCGTTTTTGCACAGCCATGGGCGAGATGGAGTTCCAGCACCATCTTGACGCCACGCAAGCACCGCCAGGTTTTATGGCTTGGTTTGATGTCCCTCTGCGCCGCACACAAGATACCTGTGTCGCTTTTGGCCATTGGTCTACTTTGACGCCTATGCATCGCCAAGACGTGATCGAACTTGATACAGGTTGTGTTTGGGGTCGGTGTTTGAGTGGTCTGGAGTTGAACGCACACGGACCGGGGATTCACCAACGTCACCAGATTGACTGCGCTGACTTTGCTTTGGCGCGGACCTGATAAGGCACGCCCAGTCTTAAGTCGTGGTTTTGAAAAGAGCAGCAACTTTGCGCTTGGGTTTGATGTTGGGAGAAATACTTCCCCGCACGGGAGCCATATCCGCCTGGGATGAGGCGTCATTCACATCCGATGAACTCGGCTGGACACTTGCCTCATAAGGTTTATCAAAAAATGGGTCAGCAGGTGGTTTGACAGGTGTGAAACGACTGCGTGACGGGCCTGATCGCTCATCCGAATCACGCCTTGGGCGTCCATCATCGTCTGAGCGAGAGCGACGGGGAAATGCGCGCTCTTCCTCTAATTCCAACACAGTGAAATCGATTTTTTGCTTGGTGAGTTTTTCTATGTCGGCAACCAAGCGCAAGTCTGAAGCTGAAGCAAAACTCACTGCCAATCCCTCGGCACCTGCGCGTCCTGTGCGACCAATGCGGTGAATATAGTCTTCGGCGTTGAAAGGCACATCAAAATTAAACACGGCAGGCACGTCTTTGATGTCTAAACCACGCGCAGCCACATCTGTGCAAACCAGTAAATCCACCTCGCCTTTTTTGAAGGCCTCTAAAGCTTTCAGGCGTTCATCTTGGCTTTTGTCGCCATGCAGGGCAGCTGTACGCAAACCATCTTTTTCCAAGGAACGCGCCAGTCGCGCACAACCGAGTTTGCTGTTCACAAACACAAAAGCTTGGGAAATTTCCTTTTGCTTGAGGATCAGTTTGAGAGCGCGGCGCTTGTCATCTTCATTCACATTGAAGAACAACTGGGTGACTGTTGATGCGGTTTGATTGGGACGAGCAACTTCAATCGTGACGGGGTTTTGTAAATAACTTGAAGCTAATCGCTTGATTTCAGGGGAGAAGGTGGCCGAGAACAACAAGGTGGTGCGTTGCTTGGGCAAGTAACTCAGGATGCGCTGCAAGTCTGGCAAGAAACCAATGTCCAACATGCGGTCGGCTTCATCAAGCACCACATACTCGACCTGGTTAAGTACAGCTGTTTTGGCCTCAATGTGATCCAACAACCTGCCAGGCGTGGCCACCAACACCTCTACACCTCTTTTGAGCTCCGCCGTTTGCGGTTTCATGTCCATGCCGCCAAAGACCACGGCACAGCGAAGCTGCGTGTATTTGGCGTAGAGCTTGACTTGCTGGGCCACTTGATCGGCCAATTCGCGGGTGGGAAGCAAAACCAAGGCTCGCACTGGATGGCGTGCTGGGGAAGTGGACGAGTTTTCGTGCTTGATCATGCGCTGCAATAAGGGCAGCGAAAACGCAGCGGTTTTGCCAGTGCCGGTTTGGGCGGCACCCATCACATCTTGACCTGAAAGTACTACCGGAATGGCCTGCGCCTGAATGGGCGTCATCGATTCGTAGCCCATTTCGGCAACGGCTTGGGCCAAATGGGGATCTAACTGCAGTTGCGAGAATGAATTCATATAGAGCGTGATTGTCGCACTCTAGGGTGCAGGCCCCCGAAACCATGAGGTTGAAGGGTTTCAGGTCTTGGGCAGTGTCACACCCACCTGGCCTTGGTACTTACCACCACGGTCTTTGTAGCTGGTTTCGCACTCCTCGTCGCTCTCGAAAAACAGCACTTGGGCGCAACCCTCACCCGCGTAAATTTTCGCAGGCAAAGGTGTGGTGTTGCTGAACTCCAAGGTGACATAACCTTCCCACTCTGGCTCGAACGGTGTGACATTCACGATGATGCCGCAGCGGGCATAGGTGCTTTTACCCAAACAAATCGTGAGTACGTTGCGAGGAATTCGAAAGTACTCCAGTGTTCGGGCTAAGGCAAAGCTGTTGGGAGGAATGATGCAAACGTCACTCTCAATGTCGACAAAACTCTTGGGATCAAAATTTTTGGGATCGACAACGGTGCTGTAAATGTTGGTGAACACCTTGAACTCGGGCGCACAACGAATGTCGTAACCGTAGCTGCTGGTGCCGTAGCTGACAATTTTTTGGCCTGCAGTGTCTTGGCGAATTTGGCCAGGTTCAAAGGGCTCGATCATGCCGTGCTGCTCTGCCATGCGGCGAATCCATTTGTCGCTTTTGATGCTCATGCGTCCACCTTATTCATATGAGCCTAATTGTATGAGCCGCACCAAAGGTGTCAGGGTAACTGCCCCTGAACACCTTGGACCAAAAAATTCATGTTCAAAATTTCTTTGTCACTCAAGGACTGACCCCGCACAAGAATCACTTGGTCTTGGTTATCCAAGATGGGGCCGGCAAAAGGCTGCAAACTACCCCGCCCAATGGCACGTTGTAAGCGCATCAACTCATTTTGAACCCGCATGGGCAACTTGGGGCCAAAGTCACCCACTTTGACCATTTTGTCTCTCACGCCACCCCATACATTGCCGCTTTGCCAAGTGCCATTGATGACTTGTTCGGCACGCTGGCTGTAGTAGTCACCCCAGTGATGCGTAACAGACAACAGCTGCGCTTGGGGGGCTATGTGGCGCATATCGGAGTGGTAGGCAATGGCCAGCTTACCTCGCTCTTGGGCAGCAACCATCACGGCTTCAGATGCAGTGTGAAAAGCCAGCACATCAGCCTTTTGGTTCATCAGCGTCATGGCCGCTTCGCGCTCACGCGCAGGGTCAAACCAGTTGTTAAGCCAAATCAACTTGACCTCTGCTTTCGGATTAACCGATCGCATGCCCAAAGCAAATGCGTTGATGCCTTGAATAACCTCTGGAATAGGAAAACCCGCCACATATCCTGCGATGCCGGTTTTACTGACCCGCCCAGCGGCGATACCTGCCAAAAAACGCCCCTCGTAGTAACGGGCATTCGCCGCTGACACATTGGTGGCGGTTTTGTAGCCGGTGATGGACTCGAACTTCACATTGGGAAATTCAGCAGCCACTTTCAGCGTGGGCTCCATGTAGCCAAAACTAGGGGTGAATATCAGGCCGACACCTTGCTGTGCCATGTCTCGGATGACGCGTTCGGCATCGGCACCTTCAGCCACATTCTCTGCAAACACAGTTTGCACCTTGCGGCCGTTTTTATTGAGCTTGTCCTCCATGGCCAAGCGCCCTAACTCGTGTTGATGAACCCAGCCACTGGGCAGACGTGGGGTGACGTAGACGAAACCTACCTTAAGGGGCGAGGTGGAAGGCTGACCCTTGGCGTCACCCTGCCTCTTGGTGTCACCCTGAGCTGCGAGCGTTGGGCCTGAAAACAAAGCAAACGCAAACAGCGCTGCGATGAGGTTTTTGTACATGGTGTTCCTCGACATGGCTCTCAATGAGCGGGATTTTCAAAAAAAACGCCCCGTGAGGGGCGTTTCTACGAGACTTCTGGCGGAGTGGACGGGACTCGAACCCGCGACCCCCGGCGTGACAGGCCGGTATTCTAACCAACTGAACTACCACTCCTGGTAGATAGCTTCGTTTCAGCGTGAGCTAAAACCAAGTGCTACGAACTTGGCGACCCTACGGGGATTCGAACCCCGGTACTCACCGTGAAAGGGTGATGTCCTAGGCCTCTAGACGATAGGGTCAAAACCTTGTGGACTTGTCCATTCTCGACGCCTTGTGTGGTGGAGGTAAGCGGGATCGAACCGCTGACCTCTTGCATGCCATGCAAGCGCTCTCCCAGCTGAGCTATACCCCCATTGGGTGTCGAGCCAAGGAGTATAACCAACTTTTTCAAGCAACTTTAAGGCGTGCCAAAACTTTTTCCAAGCCACACAGGTGCAGCAACGCGTCCACGGACGGTGTTTGCGGCGTGCCCATCACCAACACCCGAACAGGCATGGCCAGTTGCGGCATCTTGAGGCCTTTTTCACTCAGCACTTCTTTGAAGGCCGCACTGATAGCGGCCACACTCCACTCGCTCAAAGCACTCAGCTTATTACCCAGCAATTCAAGCGCAGGTTTGACCTCTGGGGTGACGTGTTTGGCCAGGTCATCGGCGTTGGGGTGAACGTCGGCATAAAAAGCAGCAGCCCAGTTGGCCAGCGCCACCGTGGTGTCGCAGCGGTCTTTGAACAAGCCGCAAATGGCAGGCAACCGTGCATCCGATTGCAAGCCATTCACAGCCAACTGCGCCTGCACCAAGGGTGCCAAAGCATCGTCAGGCATGGCTTTGAGGTGCTGCGCATTCACCCAACGCAGCTTGGTCTCGTCAAATTGGGCTGCACTTTTGCCTAAGTGGTCCAGATTGAACCATTGCACAAACTGCTCTCGGCTGAAGATTTCATCGTCGCCATGGCTCCAACCCAAACGCGCCAAGTAGTTCACCATGGCCTCGGGCAAAAAGCCCTCGTCGCGAAACTGGGTAACCGGCTTGGCACCGGTGCGTTTACTGAGCTTGTCGCCTTGCTCGTTGAGCACGGTGGGCAAGTGGGCGTACACCGGCGGTTCATGCGCTAAGGCGCGGAAGATGTGAATTTGACGCGGCGTGTTGTTCACATGGTCGTCGCCGCGAATCTC
>Ga0214917_10008488_pt1 | contig 10081 bp, 7 predicted proteins | sample LL_1208_BB_MetaG_FD_177983 | JGI IMG/M metagenome (GOLD analysis project Ga0214917, IMG submission 177983) | Freshwater microbial communities from Lake Lanier, Atlanta, Georgia, United States - LL_1208_BB | ecosystem: Environmental > Aquatic > Freshwater > Lake | place: USA: Georgia | collected...
GGCGGTCGGCGCTGATATTCTCCGTGCCCATCCCCCCTCACCGAGACGAGGCCCGACATGTCCTCCCGCGCATTCGACAAAACCGCCTACGTCGTCGTCTGTCGCGACGGCCCGCAAGGGGATGCGGTGCGTGCGGCCTACACGCCGCAACATATGCAATACATCGAAACCGTGCTCGGCGATCTGAACGTCGCAGGCCCTCTTTACGATGACGCAGCGCAAAAGCCGATCGGCAGTTTGTACTGTCTACACACTTCGAGTCTCGCTCGGGCGCGCGAGATCATCGAAAACGACCCGTATCATCGGCACGGCGCGTTCGCGAGCGTCGAATATTTTCCGCATCTGCCCGCTGCGGGCAAATATATCGGCGGCAAAATTTGGTGAGCGTGAGCGCCCGCGCGGGCGGTCACTCGGTCGTGGCGCCCAACAAGCGATCGACGAGGCGCGTCATGTGGCCGCTAGGCTTGGTACGACGCGCCACCAAAGAATAGACGGCCGGCACCACCAGCAGTGTGAGACACACCGACAACAGCGTGCCGTAGAAGACTACGATACCGATCGGTTTGCGTTGCTCGGCGCCAGCGCCGGTCGCGAGTAGGAACGGGATCGCGCCGAACGCGGTGCATAAGCTCGTCATCAACACCGGCCGTAGCCGAGTCGCTGCGGCTTTGACGATCGCTTCGCGAAATTCCATGCCGCGATCGCGCAATTGATTGGCGAATTCGACGATCAACACACCGTTTTTAGCGGCGATACCGATCAGCATGATCACGGCGATCTGGCTGTAAATATTGATGCTCATGCCGTGCAACTTAAGACCGAACACCGCCCCGAGTAGCGCCAGTGGCACGGTGGTCATGATGATGGCCGGGTGCACGAAGCTCTCGAATTGCGCAGCGAGTACCAAGAATACGATCAGCACCGCGAACAGCAGCGTGACCCAAAGTTGTCCGCCACTACGCACGTAGTCCGCCGACTCGCCGTCCCACATCAAGGTCGCACCGGGCGGCAATTCTTTGCGCACCGTGGTTTCGAACCACTTCACCGCCTCGCCCATGGTGTAATCCTCGGCGAGATTGGCCGTGACCTTCACCGACCGCAGACGATCGAAACGGCTGAGCGTCGTCGGCGTTGCAACTTCGTTGAGACGCACGATGCTGGCGAGCGGGACAATCTCGCCGCTGCGATCGGAACGCACCGTGAGATTGGTCAGATCGGTGGTGGTGGCGCGCTCGTCGGCCCGACCTTGCAAGATCACGTTGTATTCGCGGCCACGATCGATGAACGTGGTGACGATGCGCGATCCGAGCATCGTCTCGAGCGTACGGCCGACGGTCTGTAACGAAACGCCGAGGTCGGCAGCTTTGTCGCGGTCGATGGCGACACGAATCTGCGGCTTACGCGGTTTGTACGATTGGTCGACGCCGATCAAACCCGGATTGCTTTCGGCGAGCGTGGCTAGTTTTGCCGACCACTCGCCGAGTTGTTCGTAGTCCGGTCCGCCGATCACCGCTTGCACCGGTGAACCCCAGCCGCCGCGTAACGCATTCGGTATGGCGGTGTTGGTGCGCACGCCCTGTAGCGTGCCGAGTTGCTTGGTGAGCGACGCGGCAATTTCTTTGGCGCCGCGCTTGCGTTCCGACCACGGAGCGAGTGTCAGAATTAGGCGCGCATTGTTCACCGAGCCGGACGAATCTTGCATCGCCGGCACGCGCAAAGTCACTCGGGTGATGTCGCCCTTTTCGACTTCGCGCGCTGCGATCGCTTCGAGTTTGCGGCCGTACTCCTCGGTGTATTCGAAGCTCGCACCCTCGGGGGCTTGCAGTGTGACGAACAGTCGGCCGATGTCTTGCGACGGCGCGAATTCTTCCGGCAAAAATTTGAACGTCACCCCACCGACGACACTGAGTCCGGCGACGATGCCGACGATCAGCAGCGGCCGCTGCATGACGTGCCGCAAGTCCGACTCGTAACGCGCCGAGAGCTTCTTGAAAAACTGCTCGACGAGTTTCGCGAATTTGCCGTGCTGCATTTCGCGCTCGGGCGGCAAGCGCGAAGCGAGCATCGGCGTCAGCGTCAAAGCAATCAGTGCCGAGAACAGCACGGCGGCGGCCAGTGTCAAACCGAACTCGCGGAATAAACGTCCGAGATCACCCGGCAGGAAGGAAATCGGCACGAACACCGTGACGAGCGTCAGCGTCGTGGCGACGACGGCGAAGCCGATCTCGCGACTGCCGCGTACCGCGGCGACTAAGGGCGGTTCGTCGAATTCGGCGCGACGGTGGATGTTTTCGAGTACCACGATCGAGTCGTCGACGACGAGCCCGATCGCCAGCACGATGCCGAGCAGCGTGATGACGTTGATGGAATAGCCGAGCACGTTGATGGCGATACACGCAGCGATCACCGATACGGGAATGGTGATGGCGGGAATGAACGTTGCGCGCAGCGTGCCGAGGAAGCCGTAGATCACCACCAACACCGAAATGAAGGCGAACAACACGGCGATCAGCACTTCACGAATCGCCGCTTCGATCGACACACCGTTATCGACGTTGATGACGAGTGCCGCGCCTTTCGGTAACCCCTCACGTAGACGATCGACTTCGTGTCGAACGCCACGTACCACTTCGAGAACGTTCGCTTTCGATTGCGCTTCGATGCCGATGCCGACGCCGGCTCGACCGTTGGTGCGCAGTAAAGAGCGATCGGACTCCGGTCCGATCCGAATTTCTGCCACATCGCCCAGACGAGTGACTCGGCCGTCCGCGCTGCGCCCGATGACGAGACGACGAAAGTCCTCTTCGGTGTCGAGACCGATTTCGGTGCGCAAAGAAAATTCGCGGGTGCGCGATTCGAGTCGACCGGCCGGTAATTGCACGTTCTCGCGACGCAGTGCGTTCTCCACGTCGACCGCGGTCAGCGAACGTGCGGCGAGCGCCTGACGATCGAGCCAGATACGCATGGCGGCGCGCCGACCGCCGGTCAGCGCGGCGCGTGATACGCCTGGCACGGTCGACAACCGATCGACGATGTAACGCTCGGCATAGTCGGTCACTTCGAGCGGCGTCATTTGATCGGAGTTGAAACTCAGATTCATGACGGGCTCGGCAGACGAGTCCGACTTGACGATTTGCGGGGGATCGACTTCTTTTGGCAATTGCCCCAACACGCGCGCGATACGATCGCGTACGTCGTTCGCAGCGGCATCGATATCACGATCACTGTCGAATTCGATGCGAATCGACGATCGTTCCTCTTCGCTATCGGACTCCAGCTTGAGAATGCCTTCGATGCCGGCGACGCGATCCTCGATCGCCTGTGTGACCTTGTTTTCGACCACGCTCGCCGAGGCGCCGCGATAGGTGGTGCTGATCGACACCACGGGCCGCGAAATATCCGGGTATTCGCGCAGCGCGAGCCGCTCGAGCGCAACCACGCCGAAGATCACCAGCATCATGCTGAACACCGATGCGAACACCGGGCGGCGGATGCACAGTTCCGAAATATTCATGAGCGCGGTTTCGCGACCACCTTGCCGCCGTCGCGTACGCGCTGCGTGCCCTCGACGATGACGTCGTCGGTGTCGGCGAGCCCTGTAACGATCGCCACTCGACCCGGCTCACGGCCACCGAGCTTCAATTCTTTGCGGACCGCTTTGCCGTCGACGACCACGAATACGTAGTTGCGGCCTTGCTCGGGCACTAGTGCTTCTTCGGGCAACAATAAGGTCGGCCGTTGTTTGCCGCGCACTGTGACCGTCATGAACAGGCCCGGACGCAATGCCCCGTCGGCATTCGGTAAATCGGCGCGTACCGCGATCGAACGCGTCGCCGGATCGATCCGCGAGTCGATGGCGGTGATTTTGCCGCGGAACACGCGATCGCCGAGCCCCTCGGTGCGGGCCTCGACGGGTAAGCCGGCCGCGAGTTCCGCGAGAAAAGTTTGCGGTAGCGTGAATTCGAGTTTGACGCTCGAGGCATCGTCGAGCGTGGTGATCACCGTACCAGGATTCACCAACGAGCCGAGGCTCACGCGACGCAAGCCCGTCGTACCGGCGAACGGCGCTCGGATCACCGTGTCGTCGAGCCGCGACCGTGCTGCTGCGACCCGCGCCTCGGCGGTTTTGACGTTGGTCTCGAGTTGGTCGAGTTGTGCGCGCGACAACGCTTGCGTGACCGATAGGTCGCGACCGCGATTGCGTTGATTGCGGCTCTCGGCCAGCTGCGCTTGTGCTTCGACGAGCGCAGCTTCGGTTTGCGCGCGATCGAGTTCGACGAGTACCGTGCCCGCTGCGACGCGCTGACCTTCGTTGAATCGGATCGCCGTGATCGTGTTGGCACTTTTGGAGGTGATCACCACGGACTCGCGCGCGAGCGCGGTACCGACGGCTTCGAGAGAGCTGCCGAAATCACGGCGCTCGGGACGCACGGTGGCCACTTGGGCGGGTGGCGGACCGCCACGACCCATGGGTTTGTCGGCCACGTCTTTCGGCTTTTCGCCCTTCGAACAGCCGGCGACGGCCAAAAGCGTCAGAACGAGGGCGGGCAGGGCGATGCGCAGGCGAACGGGCATGGTCGAAATCCGGGGAAAAGTCCCTCGTATCGTGAGGGAGCGATGTTTTATTTTAACGTAATTAACCGTTTGGTTAACGAATTCCCCGTCAAGGATCGTCAAGTGACCCGGCCACGACGGCCTCCGGCTAGAAAATCCCTGACGTTCGCCGCCATTTCGTCCAGGCAACGCTGCCGTGATTCGCGCGCCGCCCAGGCGGTATGCGGCGTCACGATCAAATTGGGCAGATCTGGTGCGAACAACGGGCTGCCGTCGACCGGCGGTTCTTGCGGCAACACGTCGATCGCCGCACCGCCGAGTCGTCCGGCACGCAACGCGCTCGCTAACGCTTCGACGTCAACCAGTGCACCGCGTGCGGTATTGATCAACACCGCGTCGCGTTTCATCAAAGAAATTTCGCGCGCGCCGATCATGCCGGTGGTGCGTTCGTTCACCGGGCAATGCAGCGTGACCACATCCGCAGTCGCGAGTAATTCGGCGAGCGGCACCCGGCCCTCGATATGCGCGGCACCGATACGATCGGCGACGATGACGCGCATGCCGAGCGCCGTTTCACAGGCCTGCGCGACCGCTTTGCCAAGCACACCCCAACCGACGACGCCCAGCGTACGCCCGCCGAGTTCGCGGATCGGATGACGCAAAATCGTGAAGTGCGGACTTGAGGCCCAGGTGCCGTCGATGGCATCGCGCGAATAGTCAGCGAAGCGGTGCGTGAGCGCGAGCAGTACGCCGAGCACGTGTTGCACGACCGACGGCGTGCAATAGTCGCGGATATTGCAGACTGCGACGCCACGTTCACGTGCGGCCTCGAGGTCGACGTTGTTCGTGCCGGTCGCTGCGAGCGCGATCAGCCGCAAAGATTTCGCGCCGACGATCAAATCGCGGGTGAGCTTCAGTTTGTTGAGCAGCACGATTTCGCAATCTGCGATCCGCTCGGCGACTTCGTCTTGGCGCGTCGCGTCGTGCAACACTAGACCCGGCGTCGCGGCTTGCAACGCGCCCGGATCGAGATCACCGACACTGACGGTCGAATAGTCGAGAAAGACGCTTTTCAAAACATCAACCGCATCACGCTTTCTGCGATGCAAGCCGGTTTCGGTTGCCCGTCGATTTCGGCGGTGTATTGCTCGGTGATTTGTAGTGCATTCGGCGCGACGGCTTCTACTTTGAGGAGCGTGAAACGTCCACGAATGCGAGAGTCGACGCGCACCGGATTCGGGAAGCGCACTTTATTCAAACCGTAATTAATCACGTTTTTGACGCCCGGCGCCACGGGCGTATCTGACGACACGAGACCGCGCAACAGCGTGTGCAAAGAAAGTGTGAGATAGCCGTGGGCGATCGGAGCGCCGTATGGCGACTCGCGGCGTGCGCGCTCGACGTCGACGTGGATCCATTGCGGGTCGCCCGTCGCATCGGCGAACGCGTCGATGCGCGACTGCATGATCGGCTGCCAGTCGCTCAAGTGCACCTCTTGACCGACGCGCGCAGCGAGGGCGGTCAGAGCCGCCGCCGCCGCGCTCGTCAGGACAATTTCGCTCACGATTTTCCGGCCATGCGCTTGCGGACCACCTCACCAGCTTCTTGGTAGTTAGCCGGCAGTTTTTCGAGGAATGCGTTCGGACCGAACACCGGCTGATATTGCTGCAGTACCGGCAGCAGCAGTGCCATCGGCAGTTCCTGCACGCGACGCGTCTTGCGGAACGAGGCGATCGGAATCGTCGCCCGCACGATTTCTTCGTGATGATTTTCGGTTTTCGCGAGTACCGTGCCACGCGGATCGACGATCACCGTTCCTTCGTCGCGTGTACCCGAGCCTTCGGCGAAGCCGATGTTGTCCGGCGACACCGAATTGCCGACGCCCACCGTGTACAGCCGACCCTGACGCGCGGTTTGAATCGCCGACTCGGCGTTGCTGCCGCCCGTCACCGAAAGCACGATGATTTCGGCGCCTTTGAGACCGAGGCAGGTGTAGAGCAGCGGTTCGTTGCCTACCGCGGTGGTCGCAATGTTGCCGATGTCGGTGCGCGCCACGGGCATGGTTGCATCCCAACCGTACATCTCGACATAGCGGTCGAGCACGTCGTAAATCGTAGTGCCGATCAGCGCACCGTCACCGAACAGGCCCAAAATATTTCGTGCCTTCCATTGCTTACTGACGATGTTGCCGTCCGGACCGACGATCACGGACATGTTGATGACGTGATCCGGCCAGTCTTTTTCTTTGGCGTAGCAACCGAAGGAGATGTAACAACCGTAGCGCTTGGCGCGCTCGCCGATCGCGGCGACTTCCGGTCCCGGCAACTCGAAAGCGATCTGGTTGAGTTCTTTGCGATTCCAAGGTTGAAAGCCCTGCACCGGGAATTCGTGCATGCAGATGAGGTCGACTTTCGAGCCCCAACGACGTTCGTAATTCCATTCTTCGGGCGAGTTTTGGGCTAGATCGATTAGCCGTAACACGCGATCGAGATTGCGCTTGGTCGTTTTCGCTTTGTCGCGCAAGTCGATCGACATCAAGCGCGATTGAATCGCCGCGACGTTGATGGTCTCTTGGCGCAGCGGCACCATGTCGTAGACGCCGCGTTTCGAAACGGCGACCGGCGTGACGGCTGGCGTGGCGGCAGCGACTGGCTCGGATGTCGTCGCTGCTGCGGCGACGCCGACCGCGGCCGCACCCGTGAGCAGCCGACGTCGATCAAGTTTGGTTTTACCGTTCATTTCTTCCCCCTAGATTGCTTCGGTCCGAGATCGAGTGACGTGACGTCCATGACGTGCAGTTGCAGGCCTTGCATGAAGCCGACGCCGGGACCCGCGCTACGCGAACTGGTCCACACCATTTTACGGCCATCTGGCGAGATAGCGGGAAAGCCGTCGAAACCCTCGTCGAACGTGATGCGCTTCGGCGGCGTCTTACCGTCGAGGTAGCCTAAATAAACTTCCCAATTACGTTGGGTTTCGGCACGTACGAATAAAAAATGCTCGCCGTCGGGTGTCGGATAAGGTGCCCAGTTCATGTCGTGCGTGAAGGTGCGAGTCTTGCGATCGGTGCCATCTTTCTTGATGGTGTAAATGGTCATCGGCGTCGGCTTGAGATCGTATTCCGACGCTTTCCATGCGCGAAAGATGATGGTCTCGTTATCGGGCAGGAAATAGGGTGCGCCTTCTTGATCGTCATCGGTGAAGGTCAGTTGCCGCTCGCCGGTGCCGTCGGCTTTCATGATCCAAAGATCCATGTTGCCGTCGGTCATGCGACCGAACACGATCCACTTGCCGTCCGGCGATACGGTCACCTCGGCTTCGTATTGCGTGTTATTGGTCAGGCGCGTGACGTTCTTCCCCTCACGATCGGAGGTGTAAAGCTCCGACCCTTGCGGATAGTTACGCCAATCCGACCAATTGCCGAGCGGCATGTCGAGATGATCGCGGATCGAAGTCCAGATCAATTTTTTTCCGTCTGGGAAAAAGTACGAGCAAGCATCCCAGCCCTTGTCGTTGATGAGCACGACGTCGGTGCCGGCGTCGGTGAAAGTTTTGGTCAAAAACCCCGCCAAGCCACGCGGACTTTTGACGGCTAGCGGACTTTTTACTTGTGCGATCAGATGCTCGCTGTCCGGGCCGTAATACGATTCGGCGGCTTCGCCGATATTCGGAATCACCCAGGACGGCATCTCGCCCTCTTTGGTCGTGATGGTCACGCCGCTGGGTGGAACGACCGGCGCCAACCCTTTAGCCGTGACCGATGTCGGTGTCGTGACACCGATCAGCAGCGTGGTCAGCGCCAAAAAGCCTGCACGCCGCGATTCTGAATTGCGAACTATTCTCATTCCAACCCCCCGCTCATTACGGTCAGTTTTGACGTTATGCCGATCCGTCTCTTCCGTCCCGACGTTATAGCGGGTAGGTTTGGCATAGCACCTCTCAAAATTCAATACCGGTGCATGACAGGGGAGCACTCCATGAAATCGACTCGAATTCGTTCACACGTGACCGTCGCGGTGCTGGCATCGCTGGCAACCGGGTTAACGGCTACGACTGCGTACGCCCAGAGCAAAGGCGACGACGGCTTGGCCTTGCAAGAAATCGTCGTCACCGCCCGCAAGGCGGCAGAGCGACTGCTCGACGTGCCGCTCGCGATCACCGCGATTTCGGCCGAAGCGATCGAACAAAAAGGCATTCGTAACCTCGACGACGTCGCGGCGGCGACGCCCGGTTTGACCTTTTCGGACGTGCAAGCTGGCTTCTTACCCGTGCCCGTCATTCGCGGTTTCGCGCCGATCGACGTGCGTGGCGAGAACAACGCGGCAGTGTTCGTCGACGGAGTGTTCGTCTCGGGCAAAGAAGGTTTGAACTTCAATCAAACCGATCTCGAGCGGATCGAAGTCATCAAAGGCCCGCAAGCTGCGCTCTATGGCCGAAATTCGTTTAGCGGCGCCATCAACTACGTGACCGCAAAGCCGGGCAACGTGGCCAAAGGTAAAGCCGAAGTGCAAGTCGGCTCCAGCGGCAAGCGCCTAGTGTCCGGTTCCTGGAGCGGCCCGCTGATCGACGGAACGTTAAAAGGGCGTATCGCGATTTCGTACGACAACTTCGATGGTTCGTACGACAACCAATACTCCGGGCTCGGGCGCCGCTCCGACATCGGTGGCTACGAATATCAATCGGCGCAGGGCACTCTGTATTGGACGCCCGCCGATTCTTTCGAAGCGGAACTGCAGGCCTATATCTCCAACGACGTCGTGGGCAACTCCGCGATCAGCCCGGTGACCGCGAACTGCGAAAACACCAATTCTTTGTTGTCGGTGCAATCACCGGTGCCGGCGGCCGGATACCTCAACTATTGCGGCACGTTTCCGGCCGTTGGTCGCAACGGACTGTCCGCCGTGCCGCAGGCGACCGGCAACAAACGTGACATCGAACGCGCCCACTTGAACCTGACTTGGAAGACGGGTTTCGGCACGCTGACGTCGCTCACTGGCTATTCGAAAGTCGGTCAAGGATTTTTGGTCGACGGCTCGCGCAACTCGGGCGAGACCGTACCGTTCGTGTACATCGCGCGGCCTGCGGCCGGACTCGCGACGCTGGTACCGGGTACGTTCTTCGGAGGCGAACAAAAGACGATCCGTACCGGCCTCTATCAAATCGGTGGTGGCGGTGTAACCGAGGAGCTCAGCACCGAGCTGCGGCTCTCGAGCAATACCGATCAAAAAGCTCGTTGGGCTGTGGGTGGATATTTCTACGAAACCAAAACGCACGGCGGTAACGACGGCGTGCGAGCGACGCAACCGCTGCCGGCCGATTTCTATGCTTTCTGTCTATCGTGCCGCAGCGCTGCGGCGTTCGGTCGACCGACCTTGATCTACGATCCGGCGAACGATCCCGCTGCGACGGGCGGTGTCGATACGACGGGCTTCAAGAATTGGTTCGTCAATCCGACCGGTGACGCGATCTTCACCGACACGTATCGCAACAAGGTCAATGCCAGTTCGGCGTTCGCTTCGCTCGAATA
>Ga0214917_10008489_pt1 | contig 10079 bp, 8 predicted proteins | sample LL_1208_BB_MetaG_FD_177983 | JGI IMG/M metagenome (GOLD analysis project Ga0214917, IMG submission 177983) | Freshwater microbial communities from Lake Lanier, Atlanta, Georgia, United States - LL_1208_BB | ecosystem: Environmental > Aquatic > Freshwater > Lake | place: USA: Georgia | collected...
TCGATTTCTAACCCGTCTATTATGGTGTAAATTGGTTGACTTTGGTAACGGTCGACTTTTGAATCCTGAAAGTGATCAATTCCCAATGTATCTCTATTCCCTGCTACCTCTGCGTGAACGCCCGATCCACAATGAGTGTTCGGGTGATGTCGTCCGCGCCATTATTAATCACTTTGATTCCAACACTATCCAAGAATCCTGTGATGGTGTTTTACTCGAACCTCCTCCTGGTACAAGCCAATCCTGTGTTAATTTATCTTCATTCCAGTTCTCGAAATTGAACCTTCAAGACGCAATCTCCATTAAACGATTCATCGCGGGATATTCCCACGGTGTTTCGCGGGCCACTATAGCAAATCAATTCACCTGTTTTCTCTCAAGATATTTTGACTCACAAGACATCAAGTATGACCATGGGTATACCATATATTTCGACAAATTTGGACGGAATAAATCGACCCAACGTATGGGGGATGTATACGGTGACATTCTTGCCCAAAAATATCTAATCTGTAGTCAGGATAATTCAGGATTCCGATTCCTCAAAGAAGAAAACTATGAATATATGCTATCGTTGTGGCTATTTTTACGAGAATTGGGGACTTGTACAGGAGGTGATAAATTTGATCCAAACCACAAACGGTTTTCGCAAATAGAGGAAGAAGTCAAACAGGAACTAAGTCTCGTGGAACCGGAGATAGCAGGAGTCCGCGATCGATGCGAAGTTCAGGCCGGGGATGTAATGGTGTTGATGCTCGAGAAGCTAACTGATCCGAAAGATCCACAAGCACTGTCACTTGCGAAATATAGAACTATGTTGGAGCGATCCCCTGAAATCACCCATGATAAATGCCCAGATGTGAGATCGAAGACGATTGAATACCTTCCTATTGATTTCGCTCACGTTAAGCGAATCCTTGCATTGCTCCTAAAGACAGACTCGACATCTCGTACAAGTATATCACATATCGCAAAGAATTTGTTCGATCATATCCCAATCGTATACGATAGCGATCTGATCCCGGTTGCTGAGATGTACGACGTCCGCAAACCAGATGGGAGAGATATCCCTCAGGAGACGGGTGTAGGGTCTGAATTCCTGGAATCTCTATGCAAGCACGACCAGCAAATCCAAATACCTGACAATATTGAGTCATTATTTGAGTGGCCTTCGGGGTTAACGGACGTGAAAGCCGGACCGGCAATAATCCTCGCCAGAATACTTCTCAAGTACATGAATGCGGAATGTGTAAATCATGCAGTGAATGTGGAACAACAAGCTCAACTAGCTCTACAGGAGGCAAAACGGCAACTAGATTTTGCTCAAAGATTAGCAAATGTCGCCTTAACCATCGCAAGGGCGGGGATCGAAGGGGTATATGCGGCGATTCATGTCAACACCCTAATTGCTTACGTTGAGCTGATTGAGCAAAGCTTAAGTCATATACAATCACATCGAAGGAATCATATGTTGCTAGAATCAAAATTGGAATATGTTTACCAATTAGTCGAGAATTCCGTCAAGGAATCTATGACTGTCAAATAGCGTATATTGGACTTCCCAAAGAGGTTTGTCGATTCATTCAAAATATTGTAAAAGTTGCTTCGATGTGCCTGATTTTCTCTCTAGCAAATTTTATGCCACATGATGATCCGATCCATGAGCGGTATTGATCGGTCAAACTCATCGTGCAATTACGTGGTTTTGCCCCCAGGCATGCCAGTAGTTGCAACAACACCTGGTCCACAACCTTCTAGCGGTCCAGCTATAGCGGACAATGCAATCGTCACTTCGGGGATACTGAGCTCTATTCTCGTTTTTTTTATGTGGGTCGGAGCATGGGGAGCTATCGATAGTATTGTTCAAATTTCAACAGATATTGTCCTCTACCAATTGGGTATTTATATTGTGGTTTTCCTTATCGGAGCTGTAGCATTATGGTTGCAGCTTGAAGATTGGAAGAAAGCCCAAGAATTGGGATCAAGTGATTTCCCGGTTTAATATATCTTCCGACGGTAATTCAGTACGTAGCTCTTAAAAACATTAAGATATTTTTTTCAGTGATCTTTCCTAGTCTCCATCATGAAGAATGTGCTGTTCGTTGTGGCAATTCAAATAAGTTGTTTGGCAGGGTCTTCACAAGTCGTTGTGGTTGATGGTAGCAGTTCGCTCGTTACTCGCGACCCCATTCCGCATGAACAATTGGGCTCCACTGATCTTGGCAAAGATATTGTGTCCAATGTAGTTAAAGCGATCCAGATCACCACGGAGGAGAATCTGTTTCTCGCAAATTTGTTCAATGTAGTCTCGAAGATCTCCACTCTTTCACTCGAAGCAACAAATGCCGCGGTACATCTACAAGCATTAAAGGCATACGTGGATCTCATGAGTAAATGCTTAGAATTGATTCATATCCATCGAGGCAAAGGTTCGCGTTTCGAGAAACTGATAGAACAAGCTTTAGCCGATGCGAATACCATCATGAGGACATCACCACAACCATCATAATTCAATTCATTTTCAAAACGATGAGCCAAAGAGCCCTTTTCTAGGATTGATCAATGTGCTGCGGTACGATTATACAGTATCTCTGTGACAATCATAACGAAGGTGTCATCTATTGTGTGGCTAGTCCTATTGTATCATATACGACTTGGGGTACGTCGCCGGCATTGCCCGCGACCCAAGCAAGGTTTCCGTGAGCCATAAAATTTGAGGTGTAGCAGAATCTCAAATCCATACACGCGTCCGGAACGTCCCCCACCAATCCGAATTGTTGGTAAACCGACAGATACCCCTGTCCTATGTTCGACCAAGTATCGACGAGTGATTTGGGAACGTTGCCAGTAAGTGAATTGTACGAACCGACGGATGATGGATGCGGCCCGGAAATATCGAATATTAACGGATCGAGACTGCGGAGGCAGAAACTGGAATCGATCAACTGCCCTGTGAGACTGTTGTTTCCAACGTTGAATATATAGAGAGAAGCGAGGTTGCAAACTTGAGAAATGGGGAAAATTCCTGCAATTTGGTTGTCCTCCAGTTCCAAGATTCGAAGTTTGACCAGATTCCCCAGGCCGTTAGGTAATGAGGTTATCCGATTCCCAGTTGCACTGAGAACCTCGAGATTGGTATTGCTGTGAATATCTACAGGAAGACTTTCAATTGAGTTAAGAGAAATATCCAGTACTCGTAGAGACGACAGACCACCTAGATTCGGCATGGGTCCTACGATGTCATTAGCATACGGATTCATGTATCCTGGAGATGCTTTCACGGTGTTGTGAAGATAGATTTCGGAAAGACTTGTAATCTGACCTAGTTCAGCGGGAATCGTACCTTGGAGTGAGTTATCTATCAAGCTTAAACGGATAATATTTCCATGACAGTCACACTCCACCCCGTACCAGCCCTGGAAACAAGGATCCCCCACTCCCCAGTTATCCTTTCTTCTCCACTGATTTCCTCCTAGTGCAGCGAATAAGGACATAAGACGTGAGTAAACAGGACCACGTGATCCATCCGCCGTAATATCCATCCGCGCGTCAATCGAATAGGATCTCGGAACAGTGTTTAGGCATCCAGAGAAAGAGATATCATCTCCGCGATCCATAAACCACGTACTAAGAGTGTTTCGCAGAATATAATCCGACGGAGTAATGATCGCAGCCGAATAAATCATCGGAAAGATTTGAAAACCACCAATGGCGCGCATATTATTCTGGAGCTACGTCGGATAAATGAAATGAATTTGCATGAAACAGACATTTCAAACCACAAAAAATCCACCTCGCACGAAATTGTTGAAGCGATTAGTTAATCTTCTAAGTACCGGAAGTATATCTTCCGATATAGAAAACCGCAGCCAAACTGACGTTCGCGATACGAAGTCGCTCCAGGATGGATTTGATGCAATGAAGATTACTAGATTCTCGGAAATAATCGGGAGTGATATTGTTGACATGATCAAGCTGCGAGAGATAGTTTGGTCTGGTTGTCCTTGCGGGAACCCTGCCATTCGCGCTGTCTCATGGAAGATTCTTCTCGGTGTCATTCCCCCACGAGTCCATCGCCACGAAGAGACCCGCTTAAAAAGGTCCAAAGAATATCAAAATCTTTTGCATGAACATAAATGCAATATCGACGCCTCGTCATCAAGAGAATCTGGGATAAATGATGTAGTGCACCAAATCGAGATCGATATCCCGCGAACGGTTACTCTGGGACAAGAATTCGTGAAATCCGACCCGTTTTTGAGCGTTGTTCGGAGGGTTTTGATTATATGGTCGCTACGCAACCCTGCATGCGGATATGTACAAGGGATGAACGATATAGCGGTTTCGTTATTGTTGGTATTACTGGAAGGAGCTGCTGGTCATCCCTTAAGTGGCTCACAGGAATCTGAAATCTGGCGCTTGGATCTGTTTCCAATCGAAAGTGACCTATACTGGACGTTTTCTCGTGTTATCCAGGGTGTACAGGATCACTATACTTCTTCACAACCGGGTATCCAAAAGATGATGAAACATTTCAGAGACGTCATCCTTCGCATAGACAGGGACCTTTTTAACCACCTCGAGAACGCTCAAATTGATATACAGCAAATTTCGTTTCGATGGTTCAACTGTTTGTTTACTCGAGAGTTGAGTTATCAGTGCCTTGTTCGTTTATGGGACACCTGCATCGCTGAAGATGACGGGTTTTCCGTTTTTTTAGTATATTTCTGCACCGTCCTGGTCACACGCCGGTCACAACAAATCAAGAAGATGGATTTTCAAGAAATTATGGCTCTCTTTGGCAACTCGCTCGATTCATTCGGTGTCACGAACGTCAGAGACGTGGAGGCTATAATATCAGAAGCCTTTGTATTGAAAACACTTTTCCACTCATCTCCCAATCATCTCAATAGCTCTTAGGCAGGAAACTCAATTGGCGGAATGTACGGTATGAAAATAAATACATCGTTGTGAGATTCAACATTCTGCAATTATATGCATAGTAACAGTGAACTCTAGAGTGTCATAGAGGCCCAGTGTCCACCAGGGAGTATCCATGTACCTCAGAATCTGAGCCTTCTCATACGAACCATTCAACGCCGGTACTATAATAGAAGATCTGGAAACTCCTACGACAATTTCGAGTCTTGGCCACGAGGACACAGGTAATCCTGCATCACGGTCAAGGGTGAATTCGAAACCACCGATAACCCCAACACATGGAAGTTCCACATCATCTCTACTAGTCCAATCGTTCCCATACAACACACACACCCTGACCTCATCTTCTATCTGACGATTTAGTGAAATTTCACCAAACACGTGAAGTGTCTTCAGTTGGTACATATAATGAACTGATGTAAGAATGAGGGTGATTAATTAACATTTCAAAAGTCCGTTATTGCATGTAATTATCAGTCATTATCCCATAGGTCCTTCCCTTGTTTTCTGACCGGTCGTATCGATACAGGGCTGAGGAAATCTTGTTCGTACCTTGACTCCGTTTTTTCACAGGATGCTTCGTGAGTTGTATCCTTATCGGGAACAACTACTCGGTCCAATGTGTCGCTTAATTGACCATGTTCGGCTGTTTGGAGGCCGATTTCTCGAGTGAAGGCCCTGACAAGAGTGAATGGAGGGATTCTAGCTAAGGTTAGCTTTGGGCGACTCCCGGATATGAATATGGGATCTTGATTCTCTGTCGTCAAATCGACCATGAAGGACTCCACGAGAACAGATTGCTCTGCTTCACAACAATCCACGGAGTCCGTCACCGGATCCATCCTCATGATATCAATCGATTGTTGTACCAGATTTACCAGTCTTGGCAAACGAGGACTCAACCCCTTCCTCCATTCCGCTGGTGCTGAATTCTGTGAGCATGATTTTCGAGCAAGGACACGCAAACGGGCTGTCCTCAAAAAGTCATATATATAAGGAGTTCTCTTCGAAGGCAATGATAACCCGCTGACTTTCTCGCCGATCTCAAGCGCTGATCTTAATGCATCGGGGGATGACAACTCGTATACCAAAGATATCGAATTAGGACTAGATTCCGCACGTAGAAGCTTCATGACATCACCGTGAACTCCCGTAGATTCCTTGTAAAACGTTTCGAAGCGCGAACAAGAATTTGCAATATCATCAGAGGGATTGTGTGGCGGAAAGGAGAGTTCCACATGTACCTTCATGTGAGAATTCCAGCTTTACAACAATTTTTTTCGCACAATCGTCATTGGTTTGACAAGTTATCGAAATTGTTGTCTTAGACGATTCCAACATGCCGAATTCACCTCTGGTCAGTAACATCAGACCAGACAACCTACTGAAAGAGAACCAATTGTCATGGAGTGAAGTGCGGAAACACTGCACTCGCGAGTCATGCTGGATCGTGCTTAATGGATCTGTGTATGACGTCACCAGCTGGTTGGATTGTCATCCCGGTGGGGCAATTGTTTTACTCAACACTGCCGGTTACGATGCTACCGATGTTTTCAATGCATACCATGATTATCAAATTGTACTAAAGAGATTGAATTTCTTACACATAGGAGAAGTTGCTGACTACAATGTAGATAATCTCACAGACAAATTCCGTAATTTCCGCAAATCAATTGAGGAAACCGATCTAATGAAAACATCCCCTCGTTTTTATTTGATATCGATCGTCTGGTATATCTCGCTCCTGGTTTCTTCCATATACTGTGTCCATGTATATGGGGAAAATTTATGGCTAGGAGCGGTACTCGGTGGTTTTCTCATGGCTGCATTTTTTCAGCAGGTTGCCTTCTTCGGTCACGACTTGGGTCACACATCCGTTACTCATAATAGGGAGATCGATCTCGCCATAGGCTTCCTGTTCGGAAATATCCTATCAGGTGTGTCGCTCGGGTGGTGGAAAGCGACACACAATACCCACCATGTTATTACGAATTCTGTGGAGTCCGACCCGGATATACAACATTTACCGTTCTTCGCTGTTACCCAAAAATTTACGAGCTCTGTTTACTCGTCGTATCACGAGCGAGTGCTCAAATACGACGCATTGGCTCGCTTATTGGTGCCTTTTCAGTCGAAACTCTATTATCTGATCATGGCACTCGCCCGTTTCAATCTATATGCTCAAAGTTATCTCCTTCTAATCAGACCAGCTTCTGAGTTGCGCAAGAGGATTAGAACATATCCGTTCATTGAGCTTACTGGTCTCCTTCTATTCGCCACGTGGTTTGTGACGTTAGTCTGTACCCTTCCTGATACAGTTTCTCGAGTCACATTTGTTTTGATTTCCCATTGCCTGGCTGGGTTTCTCCATGTCCAAATCACTCTGTCGCACTTTTCGATGCCGGTTTATGTTGAGCCACCGCTGGAAAGTGACTCATTCATGGTTCATCAACTCAAAACAAGTCTGGATATAGATTGTCCTGATTGGATGGACTGGTTCCATGGAGGACTTCAATTCCAAGCAGCTCATCATCTGTTCCCGAGGGTACCACGCCACAACTTACGCAAACTTCGACAACTCCTAATCGAGTTTTGCAAACAAAATCGGCTCCAATACAATATCACTGGATTTATCGACGCGAACCTGAGAATGATTAAGCATCTAAGAACCGTTGGTACCGAATGTCGCGAAAGAGCCTTATGGGACATCGCGAATATGAGAGGGTAATTTATATGTTAGTATTTGCACACCTACATGACATTATTTTTTCGAATTCATACAGTATCGTTTCAACTGCAATCAGGAATATATAACCTCGAATTGTAGACAAAAAATCACAACACAGCCTACCCCGCTGACCATAAATTGCCAGCTTGGGTAATGTTGAGCATTTCGGGAAGCTGCTGCTCTGCTGTGGACTTTTGAGCCATTTCCGGTGCCAGTTTCCAATTCGGGGCGTCCTCGATAATATCACGCGTCGTAACTGAGCAATGATAATCCCAATCGATTGGGAACTCAGGAGGGAAGCATTCATTTCCAACACGATTCACGAGCTTCAAAATTCCCCACATACTCTCCTGAGACATGGAGGGGTGAATGTTGGGGATTCTCCAGAAATGAGGCCTTGATTTGGTGCTGAAATGACTCATCATAATTGAGCCACTCGCGACCAGCTTCCGTTTCATACGATCAGCTACGATACCCAACTCTCTGCCTAATGCTGACGGACCTTCTCTGTAGAATCTCTCCCGCAAACCGTACGGTACGAAGTAGAAACATGTGCATACGGAGACTGGTTCATACGCAAGAACGAATGCGCCCTCATTCATGCTGCGTGGCTCGTCGATTTCCTCTTCTATCGTCGGGTTGTCTATTGGAATTCTACGAGGGTAATTCCGAATCATCCTTGCGAAATCCATGTTGTGCATATAAATCAATCTGACTCGGTTCGCCATGCCCATATCACCATGTTTTTTCCACATGACCCAAGCCTTGAAAGCGTCTGCGCGACGACTTGATAGGATTGACTTACTTGAAGGATCAAATCCTGCGATTGATACTTGAGAACCACGATGAACGGAGTGTGATTCCCGAAGGATATCGGATGCACGAGTGAGGAGAACGGAACAAGTGAGAGGAATACCCAACAACTTGTGTAGATTCCACGATACTGAATCGGCAGAGGAGATACCCCTTACCAAGTTGCAGAAAGGTTCCTCCCTGGGAAGAATGAAAGCTCCACCAAGCGCACCGTCCACATGAAACCAACACCCGTATTCTTCCGCGACACGACTTATTTCAGAGCAGTCGTCAAATGAACCGGAATGGGTACTTCCACACGTTGCGTTGATAAAAAATGGTAAATTTCCACTTTGTTTTTCGGATTCAATCCTGGTCCTCAGAGCAGATGTATCCATTTTCCCGGTGCCTGGATCGCAAGGAACGTAAACGCATGCTTCACGACCAAGGCCCAAAATCAGGCATGATTTCTCAATGGAGTTATGTGATTCCTCCGAGGTGAAAACACGAAACCTCGCGAGTGATATTCCGGAGGTGATTGCAGACGAATATTTCTGCCGGGCTATATGCATCGCAGTTAAATTACAAATACTGGCGCCGGGCAGGAAGATGCCATCGGCATTAGTGTTTTCCACCCATCCGACGTGTCGGATGAGATGATCGAGCAATCGTTTCTCGATCAGGCTCATGACGGGCGCATTCTCAAAATCGTATAAATTCACATTCATGGCTGACAAAAGCGAATCCGTGGCTATGGAAATCGGATCCGGTTTGCTGAGCAGCTGATTAAAAAAGTACATGTGACTGGTATGCACTGAGAGATCACACGTGTTCCTGACTGCTCGAAATATCGCCTGTTCATCCACGGGTGTAGCGTCCGAGTCGAATTCGATAGGACAACGCAATGTTCGAAAGGTTGCCTCGATGTCGCTTGATTTGCGGTCCAATACAACCGGGGCTAAGCCTGGGTCGTCGAACTGGGCGGTGTAACCCGACGTTTCTGCGAAAATCTGATCAGCTAGAGCTAAACGATCCGGTCGCTTGGGTATGGCCGATACCTGCGAAGATCGACCCGTTATAGGGTCGAAAATTCTGCATGGTGTAGTAAAGCCCGGAATATAACAATGTAGTGAACACGCAAGACTCGATCCATTATTACCCACTGAGTGGAACCCGATATCGTCGCTTATCCACGTAGCCATCCGTTCCGGTATTTGAGTGATTTGGACCCTCCGAAGATTCCCTATTGCATCCGCTTCGTATCTCTCCTCAAACATGGACCCGCTGATATTCATCAGGAAGCATCGTTCACACGGGTGGTCATGAATTGGACTTTTAGTTCCTGGTGCCCATGACAATATCAGGAGGTCGAATAGATCGTTATGCTTTTTCACAGAAACACGTTGGTATCCAGATAGCCCAAAACCTTCCACGCTCGGACACCGTTGGTGTGGTATCCAATCCACGCCGCGGTACCTTTCGAGTACAGCTCTCGCTTTTGATAGTCTCGCCTCATCATCACGGCGGTAGAGAACTCGGACCAACTCGGCTTCTAGGGCCTCCAGGGACTCAATATGCGAACACAAAGTCATAACCTAGGATGAGGAAGAATGTACCA
>Ga0214917_10008490_pt1 | contig 10078 bp, 4 predicted proteins | sample LL_1208_BB_MetaG_FD_177983 | JGI IMG/M metagenome (GOLD analysis project Ga0214917, IMG submission 177983) | Freshwater microbial communities from Lake Lanier, Atlanta, Georgia, United States - LL_1208_BB | ecosystem: Environmental > Aquatic > Freshwater > Lake | place: USA: Georgia | collected...
TTTTTCTCCATCATTTCTTTCTGCAAAAATGTGATAATAACAATCAATAGGAATACCACCCATCGCTTGAAGAAATACTTTATTATCTCCTATTCTTTTTACAATCACATCCTGATGAGCACCGATTGGTGTTAAAGAAACTGTGATTGATGTTGAATCTATAAGTTTATTCCAGTATTCTGGAAGTTCAATTTCTGTTTTGTTCCTAACTCTTCCACGAACATATACATCATTTGATGGACCTTCTGGACACGTATGCCTCAGTCTCCATCCTTCTTTTGTTGGGTGTGGGATATCAAAGTTTTTCTTTGCAGAAAGTATATGAAGACCGCAACGAGATTTTACTTCACCTTGAGCAGTGATGTCTAATCCTGCATTAATATTTCTTGAAACATCAAGAGTATTTAAAATTGCAGCATCACCTTTAACTGCAAGAGAATATGGATTATTAATTCCAGTACATAAAGTACCAGGAACCATGGGAGGAATTATCATATCCGGATTAGTTGATGGACCAACCATTAAAGTTGCCCAAATATTTGGAAATGTTTCTGGTTTACCGATTATCATTGGACCCTCAATAAAAGCAGATCCACGGATCTCTGTTGGACCAATTCCAAGTGGTATTGGAGATCCTTCCCCAACAAATAATCTTTTTCCAACGTATAAATCAGGTACTTTCATTTTTTATGCCTACTTTCATTTGAAGATACTCCCTTTGAACCTTTAATTTTTGTTGCTCCATCAGCACAGTCGATTAATCCTCCATATATATCCAAAATTGCCTTGCCAATCACACTGACAGTTTTTTCTGAAAATATTTTTGTTGATACTTTAGAATTTACATCAATAATAGGTGCTTTTACAATAACCTTTTCGTTTGCATCAATAATAATTGCTCCGTTTTTGCCATCGGGACCAGACGCAAGCAATTCAATATTTTCTGCAATAATTTTTACTCTTTTCCCAGGAGCATTTAGTATAATATCTCCCTCCGAATTAAGAAAAAATCCTGGAATTCCTTTGGCCACATCCTCACCACACTGAATTTGGAATGTTCCCGGACAACTAAAGATTGTTCCACCTTTTCTGCCTTGATCAGAACTACCAGAAGAATCCATTTGAAAATAGTGTCTTCCGGCATCGGCTCCTGATCGCAACATGATAGATGATAAGACGTCATCATCATGAATATGACCAAATCTCAATTCACCATTATCTGTGCCCAATCTATAGTCATGATAATTTATTTTTTGTGGCATTAAACTTTACCTACACAATCAACAACAGAAATAATGATATCATTTATCTCTGGTTTGGCAGAGATGTCATTTTGATTTAATTTAATCACATTAAAGACTGGTATGAGTCTAGAATTATACCCTACATCACTCTCGATGTAAACCTCTGGAATTTCATTAAATCCATATCCACCATTAATTAAATTAATACCAATTAATGCACCAAAATCATTAAATTTTGGAACTGCAACTGCCCCCCTATCTGGAGATATTACAATTTTATCTCCACTATCATATCCAAATCCACAGTCTTCAATTAAAATTTCTTTAATTTCCAAAACAATTGGATATTTATTGTCTCCAGAAGTTATACCAGTTCCAGACTCTATACCTTTGTCGTATGGGGGAGCAGAGATAGTTTCTGAAATTGTTGATGTATAGGGATCATTTCCTGGCAATTGAACTATGTCTCCAACATTTATATCAACCAAATCTCCTGGAAAATATGGAACATCATATGTTCCATCAGATCTTTTAACCGTAGTTTGATCATATTCTGCCCAGGTTCTACCGTCACCACCAAGACTTCCGTCACTTGTTGGTAAATACCCCGATCCACCATATTCAATGACAATTCCAGTAACACCACCAGTTCCAGTTCCAGTATCACCACCAGTTCCAGTTCCAGTATCACCACCAGTTCCAGTTCCAGTATCACCACCAGTTCCAGTATCACCACCAGTTCCAGTTCCAGTATCACCACCAGTTCCAGTTCCAGTATCACCACCAGTTCCAGTATCAGTAGAAACTGTGCTGATAATCACTCGTCCTGTTGCGGATCGTCCATTTCCACAAGAATCTACAAAATTTAAAATTGGTGGGGAGGTATATCCAGATCCTGGGTTTATAATATCTGCACTAAGAATTTCTCCTGCGGCACTTATAATTGCATTGGCACTGGCTCCACTACCCCCACCACCAATAAATTCAACTTTAGGTGGACCACAAAATACTGCACCAACATTACAAGTATCTGTAAGTAGATCGCTAAAATCCAAATCAAAATTAAAATTGTTTGGATCAACTGCTTGACTGACTGTACTTGCAACAGACTTTACTTTATTAATAAGATCATTAGCACTTCCCACAACACCCTTTCCGGCACCGCCCCAAGTACTCCATTCCTTTAATTCTGAACACTCTGGATTTTCATCACAAGATAAAAAAGATAATACGTCAGTAATAATAGAAAAAATACTGTTGGTTATACTAATTGCGGAACCAACAATAGCACTGATGGGACCAAGTATTGAATTTATAGCAGATGTTATCAGACCAGTCAGTTTTCCAATCAATCCACCAACAAAATTTTCAACTGCACAGAGTGGAGTGTTAATGAACCTATCTACAATTTGAAGTAAAAATTTTTCAACCATTGCCAAAAGACTGCTGATTATTTTTCTAAATAAACAAGCAATCAAGTCATTTGCGGTTTCAACAGCTTTTTTAAGTTTGGGTCTTTGGTTAGGAAAAATAAGAAAATATGTGTCCTTTAAAAGATTGTTTACTTTATTAGTCACCCCTTTCTGAATTTCCGTGATTATCCACTTTATTCCACCAGTGATAAAACTAGCAGCCTCACTAATAGCTTTATTGATAAGATTTTGAAAATTGCCTACCGTATTGTTGACTGCCCCTACAAAACTATTGACTTTTTTTTGAATCTTTTGTATTTTTTTAATTAAATTTTGTATTCTGCGTTGAATATCTCCTAATGGAATTGGTTCGCAATTGGAATTTTGTTTAATTGGTATTTTTATTTGTCCATCTTCTTCTTGCTCTTTAGAAGCATTATCAGTCAGCTTTTGAATTCCAACAGCAGAATTTGTAACTGGATTTTCTTTTCTTTCAGGATTTCCAGGAAACTTGTCTTGACCTCCATTTGGTCCTGATGTGAATGGTACAACTGGAATTGAATAGTGTGGGACAAAATCGTTATTAGAAAATCCACCATAAGGAGCAAATCCAACCTTTGCTACTTTTGGAATTGCAGTATATTGATTGTATCCAACCACTCCCATAATAACCGGAACCTGAGAATTTTCTCCATCCAAGAAAAATCCATAGACGAAATTTCCCTGTCTTAAATTTGGAGTTTGCGATGCTGCGCCAGATCCAGATCCTGCAGTGACAGGATACATGACTGATGCCCAAGGAAGATCTTCGTCCGACAATACTTTTTCATCATGGGTGTGATACCCCATAATTCTAACTTTATATCGATACTCAAATCCCTTATGATCGGATACAGTATCTGTTCTGGTGCCGGAAAGATTTTTTACCCAAGCATTTTCTTTGACTATTTGACCAATCCACCAAATAAATCCATCTTTGCCGACAAAATTTAAATTTGTTAGTTGCTGTTCAATCATCGCTTGTAAATTTTGAATTTTTATTACAACACAATTTCAACTGTTTTGAATTCATTTTGATTTTTTTCCGAAAGAATCTCTAACTAAAGTTAAACTAGTGTATGTATCAACAGATGTTAATCTATGACACAAACTTGATATCATATATATTCCACTTGATTGAGTATTTTTTAATTTATTTTTTTGATTTGCAATATCCGGAAATTCACAAAGAATAATATCACCAACATTTAAACTCAGATCTCCTGCGATCATTATATTTAGTTTAATTGTAAATAATTGATTATATCTCATAATTGATTGAACCATAATTTTTTCAGCATCAAAATTTTCTAGAGTTGGATTAGATTTCCAATTTTTTAATTGCTCTTCGGAAGTTGCACCTTTTGGAATTGTTCCAAGATCCAAAATATGCGTCATAAATCTTGATGGTTTTTTTCTAAATTCTTCAGCAACAAACTCAAAATCCTTGCCAGCATTTTCAACATTGTCCTTTTGATCGGATAAAAAATAATCTCGCTGACTATAATTCATATTGTAAAAATTAAAAAATAAACTTCTATTTGAGTATACTCCAAGACTTAAATTTTGATGCAAATCAATATTTCTTTCAATTTCTGGTGGTGATAATATTTTTCCATAATTGCTCTTGTTTGTTTCTGGAGAATTTGAAAAAATATAGTTTTTCTTTGCTTCTTGTTTAAATAAGACGTCAATTGATCTGAAGTTGAATCCAACAGAAGTTTCATAGAAAAAATAACCGGCAGCTGCGCGGGATTTTCCAGCATTTTCAGGAACAGATTTTCTTGCTAACCAAGTCAAAATGTAAAAAGGTTTTCTACTATTTCCTATAAAATTATATTGGTTAAGAGTTTTATCAATATTATATTTTTTTTCAGTTTTTAATCCAAATATAGTATTATCTGTTAAAATCTTTTCTACACTATCACTAATAAATCCTTCATAACGAGTTAAAACTCTAGATTGTTCATTAGTCAAACTTTCCTTTGAGCATAGATCCAAAATATAAACTTTTTTTTGTGTACTCGATTCTAAAACTTTAACACGATTTACATAAAAACTATTAATTTCTTTAAAAATTAATTTATTTGGCGATCCACCTTGATTATCTGAAATTTGAATATCAACTCTTTCTCCACCACGTATTGGAAGACCATCTAAAATATCAGTTGGGGTATTACTTTCATTAGAATTTATTTTTCTAGTTTCTCCTCCCTCAACAACAATTAAACTTATTGTAAGAAATGGTGATTGTATATTTTCATACAATTTTAATTCAGTTACTAAAGCTCTAATATCAACACTATCTCCACCAGATGATGGATAAATTTTGATATAACCAATATTTCCTGATGAAACATTTAAATTTGACATTATCCGTTCTTATAGAGCGTTGAGGTTAACGCTAATTCCGAATATTTAGGATTATTGGTTATCACATAATTCCCACCACCACTGGAACTACCACCACCTCCGATGCTAGTAGTATTGTCATCACTGGGAATAGGCATGAAAATTATTGTTGATATTTGATCAGAATATCCACCGTTACTGATATCTCCTCCAATATTGCGACGACTTAGGGGACTAAATGCTATTTTATTACTATTGGGATCTGGAGGAGAAATATTTGATGAAGCACTGTCTTTAAATACTGCATCATAATAAGATTTATCAATAGGTTTTGCATTTTTAAAATATTTTCCACCTTCTCTTTCAGTAAAAACATCGTCGGCAGCCTTGAATGAACGAATTACCTTTCCAGTTTGTTGTGGTGTTGCCTGTGTTCCTCTAGGGGTGTTGTTCTTATTATGTGGATCTAAAGTAGTTTTTGAAGTAATTGGTTTTACATTTCCACCATATCTAATATAACTGTCTTTAACTGCAGCAGCATTTCCATATCCTTCATATGTCATTGCCCCGCCACTAGGATAATACTCAAAATGAAGATGTGATGCTGTTGAGCTACCAGTATTTCCTTGTTTTCCTAATAATTGACCAGCTTTTATTTTTTGTCCTGTTTTAATACTTGTTGATTGTAAATGTCCAAATCTAGTTTCTGCGCCATTAGAATATTTTAAAATAACAGAGTTTCCATAACCATCACCAATAAATCCAGCATGTATAACTGTGGCATCTTGTGCGGATGAAATTGGAGATCCATCTCCACCATCCATATCAATTCCTTTGTGCATTTTACCCCATCTCCATCCCTGTGCAGATGTTTGTGTAACTTGAGATGCCTTTAATCCACCTGTTACCATCGCAGCAGGTCCAGATGTAGATGCAATAGGTGACACTTGTAAAGATGGAGCTCCTTTTGCTGCTTCAGCTTGCTGTAAAAAGTTTTTATATGTACCAGTTTGATAAACAGTCCAGGCACTAAATCCTTGGCTTTTTTTGACTGAAAAAGCTGCCTTTGCATTAGTAACAGGATCAAATAATTGATCCTCTGAACTCAATCCAAATTCCTTTAATCTTTCAGGACCTAAATTACCAATCATATTAATCTGCCACAATCCATAAGACTTATCGGGTGGTTTAAAGTTTTTTTGATTTGAATCTCCTCCAGACTCTGCCATTGCAATTGCTGCCATAGTTACGGCATCACTAGAACTAAATCCAGCACCTTTTGCCAATCCTACCAGTTGCTCCATCGTCAATTGCCCACCAGCAACAGAACCTGCAGGAAAATTACCTTCCTTTCCAGGAATATTTCCTTCATCTTTTGCATCTTCGCTTCTAATTGCAAAATCTCCCTGCCTACTCATAATTTCTCTGTCAATTTCTCTTCTTGCCCAAACGCTTAAACTATTTGCAATTGTTCCAGAGGTATTTCTATTCACTCCTGGAAATTGTAAATCTTCTCTTTTAATTGCTGTTGCAATTGAATATGCCAAAGTGTCTGCAGCTGCATTAATATTACCCTCTTTTGCTTTTTCACCCATTCCAATATCAATACCAAGTTTTAATAAGGGACCAACAAATTTCATATTGGTATATGTGTTGGATAACCTTTCAAATCTTTTGCTTGCATTACTATTTTTAAAAAAATACTTTTTTGCTTTGTCTGAAGTTGATTTTAAAATGGGTTGCGCTTTTCCAGGTCTTCGGATTGGTCTATCAATTATAATTTTTTTAATTTTTCTCTTTTCAACAGAAGTTTTTCTTGTTGTTTCAGATTCTCCACCCTCTGATTTTTTACTAACCTCAGTTTTATCTGGTTTTGCCCGTGGCAGAATTTCAGAAACATATCCTTTTAAGTTTTTATAAATCTCCTTTCCTGCCCAGTCACCTACGCCCGCACCAATAAATCCCCCTAGTGCAGTTCCAAAAACTGGTATTGGAATTAAACCAGTTCCAACTGCACCACCGATTGCGGCACCAAGAGATGCTCCGATAGCACCTGCAATTGCAGCATCAGGAGGAGTTCCAAGTGCAAGATCAATACCAATACCAATCAAAGACCCAATAAAAGGTATTTTTTTAAAAATACTACCTATTCTCTGAAAATGTCTGGCACCTTGACCTGTCAATAAACCAAGTTTTAAAGCACCTGCCGCCGCACTTTTGCCACCCAGTTTTGCAGCAGCACGAGGAATTGCTCTACCAAACCCCCTTTTACCAATAGACTGAATTCCTTTAGCAGCACCTTTGAGAGAACCAGATGCTGCTTTCCCCAATAAATTTTTTAATGGACCCTTAATTAAATTGAAAATTGATTTTGCTGCCTTACCAAAAATATTTGCAACTGCTTTTCCTGCTTGTCCTAAAAGTTGTCCAATTGCTTTTGCTGGTTTACTAGTAACAATTTTTTGAAATAATTTTGCTAAAGATTTTATTTGTTTTGGAAAATTCGTAGTTAATGAAATTATTCCATATTTAATCATGTTAAACACATTTGACATATTTTTTGAAATAGTGTTAAATGCAGAAATAATTTGTGGCAATTTGCTCAGAGCAAATACTGCTAACGTTCCCAGAAAAACATTTAAAAGATAATTTTTTATAACATCAAAAAATCCAATCTTGGGAACATTTGCCAAAATTCCCATGAAACCCCTTTTCTTTTTATTTTCTAAATCAGATTCTTTTTCTTCAGCAGATTTTTTACTCTTTTGAATTCTGACATCATTTAGTTGTTTTTTTCTCAAATTAAGATTTAATTTTATAGAATCGTCTATTTTCAATAAACTTTCTTTAATTGATGACATTACTTTGAAGATTTCTTCAAAATCTTCTTTGTTATCATCATTCTTTGTTTTTTTATCATCATCAACTTTTTTATCTAAAAAGGAAGACGTATTAATTTTTTTCGTAGAAATTGATGAAGTGCCTCTTAGAACAAGAGCAGAAGATGAATTCTCACCTTCGGGCAATGATTTTTTTTCATCTTTTTTTAAAAATTTTTTAACGTCTATTGTCTTTTTTTCAAGATTATTTGTCGGATCTTCTTTTTGCTTTTTGATATTTTCTGCTTTATCGGTTGATGGTAGTGCAAATTTTCCTGCAGACACTATGAGACTTAACATATCTAACCAACCAACCCGTAAATTGCAGAGTTAATAGTTGTGATCATATTGTTTGGATCAGTGGAAGAAAACGTAACTTTTGGAGTTGATTTTGCCCCCACAGAATTACCAGAAGACTTTTTTTTATTTTGAAGAGGAAATGGGATAATAGTAGTATTATTTTGTTCTCTTTTTCCTGGAATTCTTGGAAGTTTATTTTGAAAGGCAATTTCCAATGGTTTAGATGGTTGAGATGATGATTGTGGTCCAAGATTAATTTTTTGTCCCCTCATATTGATACTTTCTTTATTCCCCGACATACCTGCTCCACGCATTACATTTTTTAAATTATCGTAATATCTTTGCATCTTCGTTGAAGAGTCTACAGCACTTTCAACAAGAGGTTTATATGCTTCACCACCTGGCATATTTGTAATATCTCTTGCATTTTGAATTGCACGATTTAATCCTCGATTTGTAGTATTTCCTGAACCCAATCTTGGGGTTTGTGATTGAGATTTGCGAGTATTTGATGGCATCATATAATCTGGTATTTCAATCTTTTTGTTTTGCAATGATGGAAGTCCTGGAAATCTTAAGTGACTATCTCCCATAGCCCCAGAAATAGATCCTTGATAAGATGTTGGAACAAAAGACGAACCTGTTTTTGAAGTATACCTTTTCTTTTGTGCTTCAGTATATCCACCAACATCTCCACCAGGTCCAAGTGGTGCAGTCATACCAAATCTAGAAGAAGCCCCTGAAGTTGGAGATCCTAAAGGTATTCCCAAAAATTTGGATTGAAATCCAGGGTCTGTTTGTTGATTTCCTCTTATATCTCTGGGTCCAGAACTACGAGGTGCCATTACATTTCCAGTTCCAGGAAGAAACCCACCTAATGTGTCAACTAAACCACCACCAGACATTCCAAAAATATTTGAAGATTTTAATTTTGTAACTTGTGGTTGATTTGTTCCACCATATTTTTGATTGACAACCTTTAAATTATCTATTCCAAATTCATTTACTGCTCCAGGAACAAGAACAAATTCTCCTGGACTCAGTGCAGTAAGTTGAGTATCTTTACCCATCCCAGAAACTTCAACTCCGGTATCTTTTGTGACATAACCATCTGAATGTGATGTTTGTATATTAGTAGAATTGTTGTTAATGGTTTGGTTTTGATGCCCACCACCACTATATTTTCTAACTATTCCTCCGGAAGCAGATTTTTGTACCGGTGGTCCTGTGATATTTGGTGCAGTAATTGTTGGTGCATTTGGAATATTTGGAATATTTGGTGCTGTGATTGGAGAACTTCCAGGAATAAATTTTAATGCACTATTGACTTGATCAATAAAAGATTTAATTGTTAAATTAACATTATCAATAAACTTTCGAATAGGATCTACAACAGTATTATCAATCCACTGTATAATGTTATTAAAAAATCCAAATATTCCATTCAATACTCCCTGTATGGGTTTCAATATTTTCTGTGGATCTTGAAATATGCTAATTAACCAAACAGCAGCAGTTCCCAACAAAACGTTGAGTAAAAAGTTTTTAATCGTGTCAAATAAACTTGTAAAAGGTTTTGTTATTTTTTCAATAAGTTTTGGTGTCTTACTCTCTTTTTCCTCCAAGGCCGATTCTTTTGATTTGCCCTTCTGCACCTCAGATTGTTTTCTTAAAGATTCTTTTTTATTTTTTTCTATCTCATATTGTTTTTTTAAATTTTCTGCAATAGATTCAACAGTTTCTCTGATTGATTGGAGTTCTTTTAAAAAATCGCCTTTTAAAAAATCAAGAACATTATCAGATTTTTCTTTTTTTATATCTTCTTCAGAATCTCCTTCTATTTTTTTTAAGT
>Ga0214917_10008492_pt1 | contig 10075 bp, 11 predicted proteins | sample LL_1208_BB_MetaG_FD_177983 | JGI IMG/M metagenome (GOLD analysis project Ga0214917, IMG submission 177983) | Freshwater microbial communities from Lake Lanier, Atlanta, Georgia, United States - LL_1208_BB | ecosystem: Environmental > Aquatic > Freshwater > Lake | place: USA: Georgia | collected...
CGCGCGCACCATACGGAGGGTTGCTCACGAGCAGGCCGACCCGCCCCTGAACCGCGTGAGCCTTCTCGCGCACCCAGCGCTCGAACGGCGCGTTCGTGACGTCGAGCGAGGGGTAGAGCGCCTTCAGCATGAGCGCAGAGAGCGTGGACCACTCGATGGCGTGCCAGGTCAGACCTGGGACACCCTCGAAAGCGCGAAGGAAGCGCCCGATGCCCGCGGAAGGCTCGACGGCGTGGAGCACCTCGCCGTCCCGTGGGAGCGCCGACACGAGCGGCGCCACCACGCGGGCGACCTCGCGCGCGACCTTGGTCGGCGTGTAGTACTCGTGGGAGAGTTGCGTTTTGCGTAACGGTGACGATGTCGGCGCGGAGCAGAAAATCGGGTATGAAGGGAAGAATCGAGTCCGACGATGGGTAGCCCCCTCGGCTTTACTGCCAACGGGCCATCGGGGTCCACAGGCGGCGCTGGAGTGCGACGTGGCGGCGCGCTCGCAGGGTCTCCCCCGCGCGGCAGAGGGCGTTCAACACCGAGCCGTGTTCGAAGCGGTCTTGCCGGACTTCCGGCTATTGCCCGCGCAACGCACGGGGATCCTGCGCCAAGCTACCCCTCACAGGGATTGTTACCCAGGCGAATCGACCTCAGGTTGGAGTCAGGCAGGTCCACAATCCCCCCCGTGGTGCCGATGACCACGACATCATGAATCGCCAAGTCGGCCTCGTACAGATGATCTTCCCCACACTCCCCCATCGATGTCTCCTGAAAGACAGCTTCAACGTCGACCGTGCCGCCGATCGAGTACCACCATTGCCCGGCAGTTGCGTAGTCCTCAGGCAAGAAGGAGGGCATGTCGCACTCCATGACGAGAGGGTACTCATCGACGACACTCGAACCCTCGGCGACGGCGAGGAACGCATCGGCCGGAAAGTCCAGGGACACCGAAAAGTCGGCATCGGCCTCCCTCAAAGACGAGGGCAAAGCAATCTGGAGAAACGCATAGGAATTCTCGCCAGAACTCACCACGACCCACGCCCAAAGGCACGACACGGTGGCTCCCGAAAGCGGGTCGCCTAGATCATTGACTCCATCATCGACAGCCCCTGAGTCGTCGGCGCTGGGGTCGGACTCATCATGGGTGCCCGTGACGCAGCCGACGGCACCGGCCAGAACGCCCGCGACAGCCATCCGAGCAACTGCATCCACCGACAACAGGTTCGCCATGCCGCACCTCACCGTCACGGGAAGTTCACGTCTGCCGCCGGGGGCTGACAGTTCGTCGGATACGTGGCCGACGTGACCTCGTAGGCGGTACTGTCGCCGCCGTTTCCAAGATCCGTGAACTCCAGGTTGATTGCAAAAGCGGAGCCGGTACTCGTCTCACAAGTGGAGCTGTAGGAAGAAGTAGTCACAGAAAAGCTCGTATCGACCAGCCCGCCGCTCGCGTAGTAGTCCACCGCCGGAAGTCCCAGAAAGGCTCGAGTCCGCGCGTACCAAGTCCCTGCCAGCCCCGCTTGGCAGCAATAGTACGTGCAATGGGCACCGAACCCGTTGTAGTGCACCAGCTCGTGCACAAGTGTGCGCGCCGGCAGTGCGAACGCTCCCAGCGAGACCCGTCCGCACAGCATGGCGTTGTAAAGCAGGCGAAGCGCCTCAAAAAAATCAGACGCCCCACCGCTCATCGCGTGCCAATAGGCGCGATTCCCCCAGTACAAAAATTTGTCCGCAACGAGAGCCTTCCCGTTGATGAAGCTCGGACAAATGCGAATGCCACCTCCCGTTTCACCGTTATACGGGATGTTGGTGCCGATCGGCCAAGAGTTGTACACATTGAACGTTCGTTCGCAGGTGGACAACGAAAACCTCTCGACGAGTTGGCCGTCATCGTAGGCGGGACACGGCTGCCCGCTGCCGTCGCCGTCGATCTGCAGGAAGCCAGAGTCCGTGGTGAACGTGTCGTAGATGAGGTCGGCAACATCCTCGCACACTAGGTCCAACGGCAGCCCGGTGACCACCTCGGATGTGGGCCAGTAGCTCGGGATGAACGAACGATACGTGTAGATGAGCTGGAGCATGTGCAAGACGAACCTGTGGTTTCGTCCCCAACCTGCGGCCCAGTTCGGATAGGAGCCGTACTCAACGCCAGCAGTCCAACGGCTTGCGTCAAGAATCCCATGAAGCAGCCCGAAGTCGGCCCAGGCGGCGCGCGTTGCCGTCGAGGTGTAGGGCGACCACATGTAGTACATCGCCTCGTGGTCAGGATCGTCGGGGGAGTACCGGCACGGCACGGTAATGTCGATAGCTCCCGTAAGGAACCGATCATCGCCAGTACGAAAACACGGCGTGCAGATTGCGGCTCCGAGGCTGCCGAGCGAAGCTGCGCCAATGGCCGCGGCCACGGGCGGCCCCGGCGGCGGCTCGACGCAAGCACATGAGCGTGAACCCTTGCGAAAGAGCGTCGCCGCCCTTTGCTGCAATAGCTGGTCTGGCAGCGAGTACTGATCCGCCAGCCGCGCAACAAGCGGACGAAGTTCGTTGATTTCGACACGGCCGCCGAGGGCTGAACGGACGAATGAAGTCCATCTCCGCTCTACCGGCCCGAAGGCGACGATTTGCGCCACTTTTCCCCGGCGCGCCACATCGACGAACTCGAAGACGGAATCCCCGACCACCACCGATGGCCGCGGTGCTCCGGGTGTCGATGTCTGCACGAGATCCTGCAGCTCCGGCGACCGTTGTGGCGCAAATCCAGCCTGCGGCCCTGACGAACTCCTGCAGATTTCGCAGTCAATGTCACCGCAGCCACGGTGCAAATGGAGCAGCGCATCGCGGGAGTCGCCCGGTAGGACTGCACTTCCGCGCTCGCCCGAACTCGCTGAAAATGGCCGACTTCGTGACTTCACCGCCCGACTTTGTTCGGACTTGCCGCCGACCGGGTTTTGTTGGCGCCTGTCGTCGCAGTCGCACCCAGGATCCTGCACCGGTGGAGATGGCCGCACACTGTCGGTAGCAGACCCCGACGGGGGTAATACGCCAACGGAGTTCAAGTGCGGGAGATGTTCGTCGGGTACAACCCGGGTTGCCGTTCTCGACCCACCCGTGGGAGAGGGAGAAGACATCGCTTGGAACTCGCACCCGCAACCCGCGGCCCCGCGGATCGCCGCGCTCCTCGATCGCGCGGACTGCGAGTTGCCATGCTGAGACTTCGGGAGTTGCGACGCCCTCCGGCTCACCGGCTCCAGCCAGTCGCCCAGATGCGGACGCGCGCGGAAGGCGTAGTCCCTCCGAGGGTCACGCCCACCTGCCCGAGGCCTCCCAGCAGGCCGGGCTGCGCCTTCACGTCACGGTACGGCAGGGTGCCGAGCGACACCGCGCTAACGAGGTTCGGAAGGCCAACGAACCCTTTTCCGCTGTTCGAGTGAAGGTGGCGTACGCTGATGGTGGGTGTAGTGCCTGAGGCTTCTTCGACCTCGATCTCGTAGACGAGGTCGTAAGCTCGTCCTAAGAGGTCGTTGAACTGTGCAGGTGACACCACCTCGATGTTCGAACCGCGAACGACCTGATCGAAGACCAACTCGGTGAAGAGACGCATCGGAACCTCCGGTAGGGCTGAGGCGTACCACGATGCGTGGCCGGCGTCAAGGCGGGGCGGGAGCGGAGACGAAAAGGCACGGCCAGCACAGAACTTACGCGCGACCAGGGCTTCAGCGACGTCGCCGCCAGGTTCCGCGTGCGCGGGTATGTCCTGCGAGCATCGATCACGCGCCCGCACATGCCCGCTCCCCGGCCGCGAGCCCCGCCCTCAACACGTACTCCCACGCGCCCGCCGTCGTGCGTAGCCCGAGCCGCTCCTTCATCGCCTGCAATCGGCGGTAGAGCGCCGGGTCCACCCGCGCGCACACGTCCTTTCGGTGCGGCGCGGCGGCGTCGTAGCAGAGCGGGTTGCCGATGGCCTCCATGAGCCAGCCGGGTACGCCCGCGCTCGCGGCCGCCGGAGCCATCTCCAGCCGGGCCAGGATCGCCGCGAGCAACGCCGTCGGAACTTCCTGGCTTTCCGGCCTGGGCGCTCGTCGCGGGACAGCGGCGATCACGGGCCGCTCGCGCGCCCCCGCGCCGTCGACGACCGGCACGACCTCCGGTTGAACGACCACGCCGACGCTCACCGCCTCCCACTCCACCGGCCCGTCCCGCCAAAGCGTGCCCCCGCCGCGCCGCTCGGCGGCATCGGCCTCGGCGCGGGCGCGAGCGGGATCAAGCACCGTCGTCCCAGCCGTGGATGTGCGGGGAGGACGCCGACGACACACCCAGCGCCGGCAACGCGGCCTCGGGCCGCGCCCGGCTCCACGCGAGCCCGGCCAGCGATTCGACCCCGCGCAGCAAGTCGAGCGTGGCCCCGCGCCGGGGAAGGGTCCAGATCGACTGCCCGCGGCCGAGCGCCTCGCGGACCTCGTTGGTGCGGGGCAACGGATCGGGCAGGTACGCGATGGACTCGGCGCGGTTCGACGCCTCGCCGATGGTCCCGGCGTCGCGCGCCCACTCGGCCTTGGGCACCCGCTCGATGCGGACGAGCACGATCTCGGAGTTGGCGGGCGTCGCCCGGAGCATCCGGATCAGGTTCGCCGAGGCGTCGTCGCCGTCGGTCGGGGCGAGCAGAAGGACGCCGGGCAGCGCTCCGCCCTTTTTGACCGGCGGGGTGTCCACGATGATCGTGTCGAAGCGGCCGAAGCGGGCGGGACCGGAGCGGTAGAGCACGTCGATCGCGTGCGGCCCCGCGAGGCCGACGACGGTGACGGTCCCGGAGCCGCGCTGGACCCGCGCGACATCCGGATCGGACTCCGAGACGCCGAGCCGCCGTCGCGCGTCGAGTTGGTCGTCCGTGACCAGGTAGAGCACGTCCATCCCCGCGAAGGCGAGACGCTCGGCGATGCTCGCGGAGAGGCACGTCTTCCAGACCCCGCCCTTCCACGAGGAGACGACCGTGGTGGGCAGGCGCGGCATCGCCGTGTCACTGGCGGCCTCGGCGAGTACAGGGAGAGTCGGCACTGCGCGCGGCGGGGCCGAGGAGGGGCGGGTCATATGACGATCATGGGGGTTCGACATGGCGATCCTATGGAGAATGCGTCGGGGGCACGCGGGTTTCGGAGAGGGTCATGGGTGGGCCGTATGGTCGCGAGATGGCGGCCATATGAGGAGGGTTCACGCGGCTTTCTCGCGGGGCGGCATCGGAGGTTCGTTGGCGTGGGCGGGCGTCGTGGCCGCGTCGGGCGCCTCCGCTCCTGCATTGGCCGCGCAGAGGAGCACATCGGCTACCCGCCGTCGCGCGTCGGCCACGCCCGCGCCCGGGACGAACACGACGCGGACGACGAGCCGCGCGCTACGCGACACGGGCCACCTCGTCGTCAGCTTCCTCGGGCGGCGCTCGCCAGAGGTCGTCCGCGGAGAGCTCCGAGAAGGGCGCGTTCGCGAGCAGCCGTCGGCGGACCTTCGGGGACAACGCGCGTCGGCCCGCGAGGAGCTGCGAGAAGTACGAGCGGGAGACGCCGAGCTTCTCGGCTCCCTCCGTGAGCGTCAGGTTGCGCCGGCCGAGCAGAGCGCGGACGCGGTTGCCGCGGAGGAGGTAGGCGGAGCGGGCCAGAGCGGGACGTGAAGTGGCGTTCATGTGTACAACGTCGCACATCGTTTCCGGCCCGTCCACCGATCTGAGCGTCTCGGAAGTGAGTTGTGTACTTTTCGGTTCCGGCGGGGTAGGGTGGTGGCATGCCCAGCCGATCCCCGACCGAGATCATCCTCAAGAACGCACCGCCGGGGGCACAGCCCGTCGGCGTCGCCGCCGTCACCTGGGAGGCGCGCGCATCCTTCGGTCCCTACCTGCGCGGACTTCGCGACGCCGCGCGCCTGTCGCTCCGCGCCGCGTCCGAGGCCATGGCCGTCTCCTTCAGCTACCTCGCGAAGCTGGAGACGGGCGAGAGGGCCTCGCCGCCCACCTTGAAGGTGCTCCAGCGGATCGCGAAGGTCTACGGCCGGGATCTCCGTGAGTTGATGCACGAGGCAGGCTTCCGCTTCGAGACGCCCGCCGAGATGGACGCGATGGAGGAGAGCCTCGACGCGCGCTTCCTCCGACTCGTCACCCACCCGGCGCTCCGCCCGATGCGGATGGACGCGGTGGTGCTGGAGATGATCCCGCCGCTCGTGAAGCGGCAGTGGATCGAGTTCGCCCGCAAGCTGGAGACGCACCTCATGGGGTCCCCGGAGGAGGTCGACGCCATCCTGAACCGGAAGCCCGAGCCGAGCGCGCCGGCGAGGAAGGGCGAGGGTCATGAAGTCCCCCCGCGCGCGTCGAAGTCTTCAACCAAAGGAAGAACGCGATGAAGTGCGTCATCTACTGCCGCGTCAGCACGGACCGCCAGCGGGAGGCCGGGACCATCGAGTCCCAGCGCGAGGCGCTGCTCCAGTTCGCCCGGGCCAACAACTGGACCGTCGTCTCTGTCGAGGAGGACGACGGCTTCAGCGGAACCGTGCCCGCGTGGGAGCGGCCGGGCATGAGCCGCGCGCTGCGCCTGATCGAGAGCCGGAAGGTGGACTATCTGCTCGTCGTCGACCTCGACCGCACGTCGCGCGCAGAGGACCCGCTCGAGCGCGCCATCGTTCGCAAAGCACTCCGCGACCACGGCGTGCTTCTCGCGACCCCCAAGGGCATCCTGCGCGACATCACGCCCGAGGAGAAGCTGACGCAGGACATGCTCTCGTCCGTCGCGTCCTACGAGCGGTCGAAGACCCGCGAGCGCACGGTGCGGGGCCGCAAGGACGCGGTGCTCCGGAAGGGCGGCCGCCCTCTGACACAGACGCCGCTGGGCTTGCAGTGGTCGCCGGAGAAGCACGGGTACATCGCGGCGCCGGTCGAGGCCGCCGTCGTGCGGGAGATCTTCCGGCTCGCGGCAGAAGGGATGGGGCCGCTCCAGATCGAGCGCGAGCTCGTACGCCGCAACATGCCGTCGGGCCGGATGCAGCGCTATCGCCCGCGGGGGACGCCCAAGGGCACGCCCAAGGAGCTGGGCACCAAGTTCATCGTGCGCCGCTCCATCCAGGACATGCTGGCCAACCCCGTGTTCTGCTCGGACCGCTGGGCGCCGAACCCCGCTTGGGACCCGAACTTCACGGTGCCGGTCGAGCCCATCGTCACGCGCGCGGAGTGGGACGCAGCCAACGCCGCGCTCAGGGGGCGTCCCCGTCCCCCCGCGCGCCCGCTCAAGTTCGACTACCTCCTTCGAGCGGTCGCCTACTGCACCCGCTGCGACCGGAAGCTGCGCGGGCACACCACGACCAAGGACGGCAACGCCTACTACCGGTGCACCTTCGCGAACCGCGAACAGGTCAACTGCGAGCGTTGTACAGCGCGGAAGAGCATCCGCGCCGACGAGCTGGAGCCCCTCGTCTGGAACTACGTCCGGCAGCTGATCACCGAGCCGGGCTATTTCCGCGCCGAGGTCGAGCGGGCCGTGGACGCGGACGCGAAGCAGAACGCCGTCGGGGCCGATGTGGCGCGCACGCTCCGGGCCGAGCTGGAGCGCTTGGCGTTGGAGCGCGGACGGGTCCAGGCCGGCTTCCGCAAGGGTGTGTACTCCGAGGACGAAGTCGCGGCCGAGCTCGCGGCGATCGAGCGGGAACGCGCGCCGCTCCTGAACCGCCTGGAGCTGTCGCAGATGGACGAGCGCAGTCATGGCGCACGCTCGGCGCGGCTCGCCGCCGTGGACGCGCGCCTGGCGTCGATGCGCGGCGCGATCGACACCGTGGACCGCGACCAGCAGCGCGCCATCATCGGCGAGCTGATCCAGCGGGTCATGGTGGACACCGAGACACGGGAGGTCGAGATCCGGGTGCTCGTGGGCGAGGCGCCGGCGGGGGACGAGGACGCCGCGGGCGGGGTTGGGAGTGGGGCTGGTCCAGCGCCGCACAGCTCGAAGGGCGGGCGGCGGAAGGGGGGAGTCGGCGCACAAAGTTACGCAGCCGGAGTCTCTCCTGGATGAGCCCGCGCTCCTCGGGCACCGGAAAGCCCGTCGGGAACTGGTCAGCGACGGCCTGGAGCGAGAGCCCGCCCCAGCCCGAGTAGGCCGCGAGCATGGCGCGGTCCTCGGCCGTCATCTCCTCGCTGCGCTTGCGGGCCGCGAGGCGCATCGCCGTGAGGTTCGCCACCGTGCGCTGCGACGCCGACCAGAGGTCCGGCGGCTGCGCGTAGGCTTCCGCCGCGTGGTCGCCCGACGACCGGGCACCGTTCCGGTTCCCGGTGCCGCGCGCCGCGAGCTGCTGCGCGAGGATGGCGACGAGCGCCGTGCGGTTGCGACGGACGAAGCTGTCGAAGTAGTCCGCCGTCACGCCCGCCGGGAGGCGGTTGCGGACGACGGGGAGGATACGGTCGACGAGGGCTTCGGCGTTCACGCGCCACCCTGCATCGCCGAAGCGATCGCCTGACTGAACGCATCCAGCAGCGCCTTGTCCTTGGCCGCATCCACCTCGCCGCCGCCCATCGGCGCCGCCGGGGCCTGCGGCTGCATCGTCGCGGTCCGCGTCGTACGACGCGGCGCAGGCACGGTCGCTTCGGTCGCCGCCGCCCGCGTCCCGCGCGCCTTCGGCGCCGCCTCGTCCACCGGCGCGTGCAGGTAGAACCCGGCGTTGTCCTCCGGCTCACGGAAGATCAGCGACCCGAGCGCGAACCCGTGAAAGGCCTCGATGGTGCGCCCGAGAAACGTCCCCGCGCCGGGGTCGTGCCGCAGGTTGCCGGCCTTGACCCGCGCGAGCACAGCCCGCGACGGCCGCTCGATGGGGTCGGACTCGGGCGCCTCGTCGTCGTGTGCGTAGTGCGTCCAGCCGCCGCTGGTGGGCGGCTGCTTGCGCGGCTCGCGGGGCTGGAGGCGCTCGGTCGGGTCCTTGCCCTCTCGGGCGGGCCGGATGGGGTGCTCGACGGCGTAGGCGGTGTCGAGCGCGGCGCGGCGGCGGCTGTCGCGGACGCTGCACACCTCGCCGAGCAGGCCCATCGCGCGGGCGAGGCCGCCCTCGATGGCCTTGAGCAGCGTGGCGGCGGTGCCGGTGTCGGAGCCTGGCTTGCTGAACCACTTTTCGGTGCGCTCCACGGTCCAGGTCCAGCCGACGCCGGGCGCGGACACGATGCGGAGCGTGCCGTAGGCGGCGAGCTTGCGGAACAGCTCGACGCGGGGCTGGCCGCCGTCGCAGTGCAGGTAGCCGCGCCAGTTTCCGCGCAGCGTGATGGGCCCGGCCTTGGGGACGGCCTTCTGCTCGGTCTTGACGAGGGTGACGGCATCGGCCGCCTCGATCGGCCAGGACGGCATCGCGGGCGCGTCGCTGGTCTCGGTGGGGGCCGACGGTGCGCGCCAGAGCCGTGCGCCGTCCTGCTTTCGCATGAGGACGAGCACGCCGCGCTCCTCGGCGGGGCGCAGCACCATCGCGAACTCCCCGTCGCAGGCGCGGCCGTAGGCGCGCGCGAGCCGGGGCACGTCCTCGGCGGCGTTCACGAAGTCGATGCGGAACTTGCGGGCGGCGTCGGTCGTCATGGGCTCACTTCTTCAGGAGGGCGGGCAGGGTGAGGGCGCCGGCCACGACGGCGAGGCCGCCGAGCAGCCACAGGCCCATGCCCTTGGCGTCGTCCGTGGGGTTGGGCGGCGGCGGGAGCGTGGACGCCTGGAGCGGGCGCCCCTCGCGGCTGGCCTCGACGCGGGCGTCGAGCTCGCGCTCGGCGAGCGCGGTCTGCTCGCGGAGGTTCACGGCGTACTGGTAGGCGGCGACGGCCCACGCGACGCCGACGGCGCCCACGGCGAGCCCGCCGATGATGAGGACGGCGGGCGCGGCCCCGGTGCTCGGGACGGGCGCGGTGGCCCCGCCCGGCGCGGGGGTGGCGTCGCCGTAGAAGCCGGCGGCGAGGTCGTGGTAGCGGGCCTCCATCGCGCGGTGCTGCGCGACGGCGGCGTGGTCGGCGGCGGTGACAGGCGGGTTCGGCAGCTTGGCCGCGATGCGGTCGAGCGCGGCGCGGCTGTCGGTGAGCGCCTGCACGAAGCCCTGCACCTTCGCCAGC
>Ga0214917_10008493_pt1 | contig 10075 bp, 8 predicted proteins | sample LL_1208_BB_MetaG_FD_177983 | JGI IMG/M metagenome (GOLD analysis project Ga0214917, IMG submission 177983) | Freshwater microbial communities from Lake Lanier, Atlanta, Georgia, United States - LL_1208_BB | ecosystem: Environmental > Aquatic > Freshwater > Lake | place: USA: Georgia | collected...
GAATAAGTATTAAGTAACTCTTTATTTGGATTAGAAGATTGGTTTTGCTCTAAACTGTAATGTGACATACTTATATTATAGACATACTTTTAACTGGTTCAAAAGATTTTCTGTGTATTTTAGAAGGCCCCAATTTTTTTAAGAGTTCTAGATGCCTTCCTGTACCGTAGCCTTTGTGATTTTCAAATTCATAAATTTGAAAATCACTCTCTTTTGCCAAATCCTTCATTAAGTTATCTCGATAGACTTTGGCAATTATTGACGCTGAAGCTATCGCTAAAGAAGTGTTATCCCCTTTGATTAAGCTTTCTTGTAGATTTGAATCCAGATTTTTAATCTTAAAAGCATCAGTAAAAACAAAATCAATTTGAGAATTTCTTTGAGCTTGCATAAAATTTTCTAAAAAGGAGTTGTTGGTAATATTTGAAATTCCTTGGAAATCTATTTCCTCATTTGAATTTTCTTGGATATGGTAGAAATTTGCAATGTTTTTTATAAATTCAGCTAATTCCTCTCGCTTTTTTTCTGACAGCTTTTTAGAATCCTTAATGGCGGAAATTTTTTTGGAAATTTCGGAATTCAAAAAAATTTCCGTTAGATTTTCCATATCGTATACCACAATAGCTGTAACCATAGGCCCGGCGAGGCACCCTCTCCCCACCTCATCAATTCCACCTATATATCTAAATCCTCTCTCTTGAGAAATTTTTAGTTCAAAATCCATTAAACTCATTTATGGCAGAAAGAACTAAATTAATCGCGTTTTGAATGTTAGTTGCTTTAACTTGAGCTCCGGCAGCAAAGGCATGTCCTCCACCTCCGAGTTTTTCAGCTAGTTCGCGAACTATAAAGTTAGAACCGGAACAGGTTCTAAAACTTAAGTTAAATCTATCCTCATAAACTAGATCTTGAGTTACAGAAAATACAAATTTTGTATTTTCTAGATTCCTAATCAAAACTGCTCCGTTGGTTGTTTCGGAAAATGAATGTGAAACTCCAGCCTCGGTTCTTTGTTCGTTGGTAATAAAAGTATAAGCAAAGTTTTCTTGATAAACTAAATTATTTAAATAAACTTTTTGTAAATTGTATTCTTCTAGAGGTCTATTTTGTTCTAAGCTTTCTATAATCTGATAATAACTTTCTGTACCAAACTTGGTGATGAATTTAGAAATTATTCCTAATGTTTGGGTAAATTTATTATCCCTATACCTTAAAAATCCAGAGTCACCTAAGATTCCCATAATAATAAATTCGTAATTTAATTTTTGGATCTCGATATTTTCTAAAGCTAGAAGTTCATAAATTATTGATGAGGCTGATTGATTGTTTGGTTCTACATAATTATTTTCAAATTTTGGGGTTACTAAATGATGATCTATCACACAAACATTTTGAGAATTTCTAATTTCAAATTCAGGAAATTTACTTGCCCTAGAAATTTCTGAAAAATCTATAAAAACTAACAAATCATCATTTTTATAGTCAAATTTTGAGGGGTCAATTATCATAAAGTGTTCTGGAATAGCCTTCTTTACCTTTTCGAACATATTTCTAGAAGGTTCGTCGACTGAAAGAATAAACACCTCGGCTTTGGGGTTAAAATGAAAAATATAGTTAAGAAATCCAATATTAGAACCAAGCGAATCTAAGTCAGGGCTTTTGTGTTGAAATAAAATAACTCTTGGTGCTACTGAAATTTTTTCTCGTAATTTTTGAGAAAAAATTTCCAGCTTTTGCTTTGCCTCTGAATTCATTATTCTTCGCTTTCGGAAACTTCACTTAACATTCCAGCAAGTTCGGCCGAAGCATCCATAAACGCAGCTCCAACGAGGCTATCCCCTGAATCAAGTTTAATAAGTCTGACTCCAAGTGTCGATCTTCCCATCTCTGGAATTTCTGAGTAGTCGAGTCTGATTATTTTTCCACTCTTAGACGCAAGAAGTACGTCGTTTGCATAAGTTTTATCAACTACTCTAGTAGCGACAACTTTTCCTGTTTTATCAGAAACTTTATAAGTAATAATGCCACTTCCGGCTCTGGTTTGTGATTTGTATTCATCTAATGGTGTTTTTTTACCATAGCCAAATTCGGTAACTACAACTAAAGAGGCGTCAGCTTGGGCTTTAGAAATAATATCCATAGCAATTAGTTTGTGTTCTTTAAGAAGTTTAACTCCGGCAACCCCAGAGGCAGATCTTCCCATTGGTCTTACATCTTCCTCGGAGAATCTAATTGATTGTCCTCTATCTGAAACTAAGATAACATCATCATCTCCACAAGAAAGCTTGGCTGAGATGAGTAAATCTCCGTCGGTTAAGTTGATAGCAATAATTCCATTATTCCTAATGCTGGAAAATTCTTCGATAGAGGTTTTCTTAATTTTTCCTTGAGTAGTTGCAAGTACTACACAGCAATTTTTATCGTTAAAGATATCGTTTGAGGCTGTAATAAATTCTTCAACTTTTTCGTCTTGGGTAATGTTTAAAAAATTTACTATGGCTGTTCCTTTGGCAGTTCTAGACGATTCTGGAATATCCATAACTTTTAATTTGTAAACTTTACCTTTATTGGTAAAAAACATTGCAAAGTCATGAGTCGAACAAATTCTGATTTGATCCACATTATCCTCTTCTCTTAGGGTTTGCCCTGAAACCCCTTTTCCTCCTCTACCTTGTTTTTTGTAGGTGTCTGGTTTGAGTCTTTTAATATAACCTGATTCGGAAATTGAAATAATACAAGGTTCGTTAACAACTAGATCTTCATCGGTAAGTTCGCCCAATTTTCCTTTAACAACTTTGGTTCTTCTATCGTCTTTATATTTTTCTTTAACTTCAAGATTTTCTTTTTTAACTTCTCCAATAATTCTCTTTGGAGAAGCTAGTAAATCTTTACAATCTTTAATAATGGCTTGAATTTGATTTAATTCTTCTTCAATTTTGAATCTTTCAAGAGCTGAAAGTCTTCTTAGCTGTAAATCTAAAATTGCTTGAGCTTGAATGTCTGAGAATTCAAATCTCTTGATTAAATTTACTTTAGCTTCTTCTGTGTCTTTAGCGCCTCTAATAATTTTTATAACCTCGTCAATAAAATCTACTGCTTTTTTAAGACCTAGTAAGATGTGTTCTCTATCTTCAGCTTTTTTAAGTAAATAAATTGTTCTTCGAATTACAACTAATTGCCTGTGTTTGATAAATTCTTCCAAAATGGCTTTAAGTCCCATAACTTTTGGCTCTCCCCCAACCAGCATAACCATGTTAGCGTTGAATGCGTTTTGAAGCTGGGTATATTTGTATAATTGATTTTGAATTTTTTGTGGAATAGCGTCTTTTTTAAGTTCGATAACAATTCTAATTCCAAGTTTATTGGTTTCATCTCTTAAATCTGAAATGCCGATAATTTTTTTATCTTTCACACAATCAGCAATTTTTTCGATTAGAGTAGACTTGTTAACTTGATAAGGAATCTCGGTCACAATAATTGAAGTTTTACCTTTTTTATCTTCCTCAATTGTCATTTTAGCTCGAGCTACAACTCTTCCTCTTCCCATAGAATAGATTTGCATAATGTCTTTTTGATCATAGATTATGCCTCCAGTTGGGAAATCTGGCCCTTTAATGTGTTTGACAAGTTCTTCAACAGTAGCGCTTGATTCAAAAGCAGGCTTGGAGATTTGTAATTTGTCTTCCTTACTTGGGGCCTCGCCAATATTTTCAGATTTTTCGATAAGTTCGTTAATACCATCGCATACTTCAGCTAAATTATGTGGTGGGATATTTGTGGCCATTCCAACCGCAATACCCAAAGCTCCGTTTAATAGAATATTTGGAATTGCTGAGGGTAAGTAAAGTGGTTCTTCGTTTTGTAAGTCGTTAACTTCGAAATTAACTGTATCTTTATCTATATCTCTAAGAAGTTCTTCGGCGATTTTAGACATCTTTGCCTCGGTGTACCTCATGGCCGCAGCACCGTCCCCGTCGATGTTACCAAAATTTCCTTGTCCTAAAATAAGTGGGTATCTTAAAGAGAAGTCTTGCGCCATTCTGACCAGTGCCTCATAAACAGACATGTCTCCGTGTGGGTGGTAAGATTTCAAAACTTCTCCAACTACAGCCGCACATTTTGAAAATCTGGCATCAGGAGTCATTCCTTGCTCTTTCATGGCGTAAATGATTCTTCTTTGCACTGGTTTTAAGCCGTCTCTAATATCAGGCAACGATCTTGAAACAATAACCGACATGGCATAGTCCAAAAAGGCTCTTTCCATCTCATTTGAAATTTCAGCAGCTTCAACTCCTCCTGCTTCAATTTCTATATTTTCAAATTCTTCAGTATTTTCTAAGTTAGTTTCTTTGATATCGTCCATGTTTTAATTTCTCTACAACGAAAAAATAATTTATTGATTAAATTTCTCGTGATAGGTTTTTATTGATTCTTCGATTAATTTATAAGCTTCTGGAGCGTCTTTGAATTCCCCTACTTTTACGGTGTCTTTACCGGTTTGAGGGATTTTATAAAGTTCCATAAAAGATTTTAAATCTTTCTTTTCGTAGTCGGTTAAATCATTGATAGAGTTAACGTGTTTGTATCTTGGGTCTTTATCGGCAACACAGATTATTTTGGAATCAGCTTCGCCGTTGTCTTCCATTTCCATAACTCCAATTACTCTTCCTTTAACTAAGGTTCCTGGAAGTAAATTACCAGAACAGAAAACTACTGCATCAAGAGGATCATTATCTCCATTATTCCAAGTTCCTGGAACATCACAGTAAGCTACTGGGTAAAATAGAGGTCCGTATAAAACTCTGTCTAATTCAAGAATCCCGTATTCATGATTGAACTCGTATTTGGTGTAATCACCTTTTGCGATTTCAACTAAAACACTAATTACTTGAGGAGCTTTATCTTGTTTTATTATGTGGAATAAATTAGTTTGTGTCATCATCAAATTTTACTAAATTAAACCTAATAGTCAAATGAATTTTTTAAGCTCTTGTTGACTTTTGTTGATAAATAATTGTTTTAGGGGCGAAAAAGTCGCAAATTCTCTATTGCGACTTTTTCGCCCCTACTTGTTAGTGTAGAAGCTAGGATTCGTTGGTTTCCCAAGATTCTTGTGATGTCTTTTCTACATCTTTAGAAATCTTTTTGGACATCTTGTCCTCAAACGATTCATAGATTCGCATCCCTGTCCAAGCTAAAAGAGTTGTAAATAGAATTGAAGCAAGTCCTGCTCCTAGGATAATAAGAAGTTCCGAAAGGTACTCTTCTCTGGTTTTCATAGCACTCTCCTATTCTGTGATGTAAACCGGTATTCCAACTTCAGCCCAGTCAAAAAGTTCTTTGGCCTGGCCTTTAAGAACTTGAATACACCCTCCAGTTGCCGGGCTTCCGATAGTCTCCGGGTCTCTTGAATATATCATACCTTGATAATCCATATGATACGGAACTTCATGAAACCCAAAATAATAAGAACCGTTAATTGTTCCTAAAGGTAAATACCAAGGCATGTACCAGCTATTGGTATAGGATATTGTCATTGGAACTTTATTTAAAACTTTGTAGCTTCCGGCAGGGGTTTCCCAAGTAACTCCAGTAGAAATTAGAAGAGTTTTGAATAGTTTTCCATCCGCAAATAAATAAGCTCTTTGTTGTGATTTATTTACTTCGATAAATTTAGGATGTAGTTCTGGGCTTAAACTGTAGCTTCCTGCTATTGGTAAAATAAATGTTCGAGCAGAATTTTCTTCTGTTAATCTAAAAAGTAAATGAACTGAGAGCTTTTCAGCGCTTAATTTGAAGTCAACATCGGTTGGAAAGTCTATTTTTTCGTCAAGATTCTTTAAATATTCAGAAATTTTATTTTTATCAATAAATAAAACTTGTTTAGTATCGATAATTTTTTCACTTATAAATTTATTTAATTCAGCACCTTCTAAATTAATCTCCCTTCTACCTGCTTTAAGTTGAATCGGTTTAGCAGAAATAGCATTTTTCAAAATCAGATTGGCGCTTAAATTATTTTCTTTTTTAAATGTTTCTACAAATTTTGGAAAAATTCTTAAGTCTTCTTTTGTTAAAAATTTTTTAAGTTCTAATTGGCTTAAAAGATTATCTTCATCAATTTTAATTGAAGCTCCCTCACCAAGAGAGTAAAATTCTCCATTTTCCAAATTAATAATAGGTCCTTTACTCATATAATTTAAATCGTTTTGAAGTTTATTTTTAAATTCTTGTAATTTGTTTTGATCAATAACTCTTTCCTTTTTTTCATTAAAAGAAATTCCTAAATCTCCTAAACTGTATTTAATACTTTTTTGAGGATAGTTAATGTAGATACTTTTTGTATTAATAACTTTTAGCTCTTCAGGAGTTAGTTTTAACAACGATAATTCATTGTATTTTTGAGAAATATAGTCAAACGGAACATTAAGGTTGTATTTTTTTAGATATTTATCGTACTCGCTTGGTTGCAAAGAAAAGACTAAAAAAATAATTGCTAATGAAATTAATAAAAGATATTTGAGGCGACGAAATATTTCAGACATTAGTATTATTCTAAATTTTTATAGGAATTATTCAATTAGAAAGTTTAACCGGCAATATCAATATTTGCTTTTTTAGCGTTGGTTTGAATGAATTTTTTTCTTGGTAAAACTTCGTCTCCCATTAAGATTGAGAAAACAGTGTCGGCTCTTGAAGCGTCTGAAACTGTGACTTGCTTAAGTCTTCGGGTTTTTGGGTTCATGGTTGTTTCCCATAATTCATCCGCATTCATTTCACCAAGTCCTTTGAATCTTTGAGTAATAATTTTCTTCTCAGAATTTTCTTTTAAGAATTTTTCTCTATCAGCAATAGTAAATAAGTATTTTTTATTTTTGCCCCAGCTGGCTTTATATAGTGGAGGAACTGCCACATAAATATGTCCGTTTTCAACTAGAGGTTTCATATGTCTAAAGAAGAAGGTAAGGTATAAGGTCATAATGTGAGAGCCGTCAATATCTGCATCAGACATGATGATAATTTTTCCATATCTTAATTTATCTGGGTTGTAGTGATCCCCGATTCCAGCTCCAATGGCTACAATTAAATTTTTAAATTTATCATTTGAAACTACTCTGTCTAATCTTTCACCTTCAGTGTTTTGAACTTTACCAAAAATTGGAAGAATTGCTTGAGTTTTTCTATCTCTTCCTTGTTTTGCAGAACCACCCGCAGAATCTCCCTCAACAATAAAGATTTCAGTTTTTTTATTATCTTTTTCGGAACAGTCGGCCAATTTTCCAGGTAAAACTCCTCCACCTTCAAGAGCTGTTTTTCTAATTACAGTTTCTCTAGCAGCTTTTGCAGCCATTCTGGCTTTCATAGCTAGAATATTTTTTTCAAGAATAGCTTTTGCTTCTTTAGGGTTTTGTTCAAAATATTCTGTAATAGCTGATTTGGTAATTTGTTCGACAAGTGGTCTAACAAATGAGTTACCTAGTTTGTTTTTTGTTTGACCTTCAAATTGTAATTCTTCAGACTGAAGTTTAACTGAGATAACTGCAGTAAGTCCTTCGTTGATATCATCTGGAGTTAAGGCTTCTGAATCTTTGAGTAAATTTTGTTTTTTAGCATAATCATTAATGGTTCGGGTTAAAGCGGTTTTAAATCCAGTTAAGTGAGTTCCACCCTCCCCTGTTTTGATGTGGTTGGCAAAACTTAAAAAATTTTCATTATAGGAATCATTATATTGAAACGCAGCTTCGATATAAAGTTCGTCAGTATTTTTTAAAATATAAAAAGGAAGTTGGTTAATTAATTTTTTGCTTCTGTTTAAGCTCTTTAAGAAAGTTTTAACTCCGCCTTCAAAATAGTAACTATAAAATTTATTGGTTCTTAAATCAATTAATTCAAATTTAACTTTGGCGGTAAGGTAAGCGTATTCTCTTAATTGATTTTCAAAATGTTCAAATTTGAAGTCAAGAGTATCAAAAATAGTTTTATCAGGTTTAAATTGAACAATGGTTCCGGAATTATAATTCCAATTTTCAACTTCAAGCGGGTTTTCAACATCTTTTAAAAGGGTTTCATCTTTTTTATAGGGTCTGACTGGGCCTAAAACATTTCCTCCGTTGTTATACTCTTGAATAACAATCTCATCCCCTCTTCTAGAGATAACTCTACAGTATTCTGAAAGTGCGTTCACAACCGAAGCACCGACTCCGTGAAGACCAGAAGAAACTTTATAGCCCCCACCTCCAAATTTTCCTCCTCCGTGAAGCACTGTGAAGGCAATCTCAAGACCGGTTTTATTATATTTTTTGTTTAAGTCAAAAGGGATTCCCCTACCGTTATCGTAAATTCCAACTGAGCCGTTTTTAAAGAAAACTAATTTAATATGGGTAGCATAGCCGGCTAACGCCTCGTCCATCGAGTTATTTACAATTTCAGTAACACAGTGGTGTAATCCTGGTTGGCCGGTAGAACCAATATACATTCCAGGTCTTTTTCTAACTGCTTCAAGTCCTTCTAGGATTTGTAGTTGCTCGGATGAGTAGTTGTTGCTCATAGTTTTCTTATTATATCTTATTATCCTCTTTTTCAAAATTTAGAGATAAATACTCTAGGGCAAGTCTGACATTCAAGTTGTATTTACTAAGATTATCTATAACTTCGAGTAATAAATTGATACTATTTTTGGATAGTTTTTGCTCTCTTTTTTTGGCAGTTTTAAGAATTGAATTAAGGATTTTAATTACCTCCTCTTTCTCAAGCTTTGAAGTTTTTTCAGCCCAATCAAACCTATCACTAAGGCTTATATTTTTAAAATCTAACTCAGTTTCATCCACAAGAAAATCTGGTTCGGCTTGCAGTATTTGACACCTTGAAATAATAGTTGGTAAAAATTTTTGTTCAGTTTCAGCTTCCAAAATGATTCTGGCATAAACTGGTGGCTCCTCTAGTATTTTGAGTAAAGAATTCTGTGCTTCAGGTGTTAGAACATTTGCTTCTTTAATGAGTACAATTTTTTGGGTATGGGAAATTGGCAAAATTTTTAAATATTTGCCAATTTCCCTCACTTCTTCGATTCCGATACTTTTTTTATTTTTGGTTTTTTCGATGATTTTAAAATCAGGGTTATTAATGAGAGAAAATTTTGAATCTGCAACCAGATGTAAAATTTTCTCCTCCCTCTTTTCTTTATTTTTTCCTAAAATTATTGTCGATATACTCATTTTTATTTGCTTGATGTATTATAAATGTAATGCCGGAGTCGTCAATTTTTAAATCAATCGAAGAAATTTTACTTGAAAATCATAAAATCGATCAAAATCAATTTGATGCTATTCGAGTTCAATCTATAAATCTGGGTCAAAGTACTAAAGAGATTATTGCTAATGGAAATTATGTTTCTCCAGATGATTTTGCCTTGGCTTATTCTCAAGCTTATGATGTACCCTTCATTAGTTTAAAAGGAAAGAAAATCGACCCTGATTTATTTGATTTAATTTCTATAGATTACGCGCGTAAGTACGAGGCAGTGCCTTTTAATAAAACCTCCGAAGATTTACAAGTTGCAATGTCTGATCCGGTTAACCTTGAAATAATTGAATTCATTGAACGAAAAACAGGAATGAATGTAATTGCCTATGTTACAACTAAACAAGATATTTTATTAGCTTTAGAAGAAGCTTCTTCCAAAACCCTAACTGAGGATGTTTCTAAAGCTCTAAAAGAAATCTCTACAACTTCGGAAGCCTTAAAAATTGATGGCTCGGGTACTTTATCTAAAGATAAAGATGATACTGTTCTAAAAGATGCTCCAATCGCTCGTATAGTTGGAATGATAGTTGAAACTGCAGTAAAGTTGGGAGCTTCGGATATTCATTTAGAGCCTTATGAAGATGCAATTAGGTTAAGATATAGAATCGATGGGGTTCTTGAAGAAAGAAGAACTTTTCCAAAAGAAATGACTGAATCAATTGTAAGTCGTATTAAAGTTTTATCAGGACTTAAAATCGATGAGAAAAGAATTCCTCAAGACGGAAGGTTTAAAGTTCAGGTTGGTGAAATGTTTACAGATTTAAGAGTCTCA
>Ga0214917_10008494_pt1 | contig 10074 bp, 11 predicted proteins | sample LL_1208_BB_MetaG_FD_177983 | JGI IMG/M metagenome (GOLD analysis project Ga0214917, IMG submission 177983) | Freshwater microbial communities from Lake Lanier, Atlanta, Georgia, United States - LL_1208_BB | ecosystem: Environmental > Aquatic > Freshwater > Lake | place: USA: Georgia | collected...
TGACAGGAGTCGTTGTTGCAGCTGCAGTATCTTCAACAAATCAAATTCTAACAGTAATAATTACAGATGCATCATCAACGAATGCTACAGTAAAGATTAATAAAATATTAATTTAAGGAGGACTTAATTGTCAGATAAAAACTTTAAAGTAAAATCTGGACTAAACCTCCCGATTACTTCAGCGGCAATTCTAACAACAGATTCTAATGGTAATATTGCATCTAGCTCTGTTCTTCCAATTACTGCAGGCGGTACAGGACAAACATCGGCAACGAATGCTATAAACGCTTTGCTTCCAGTACAAAATGGATCTACAGTTAATTATACAATTCAATCAGATGGAACAAATATTTCATGGGCTAAACTATATAATCAACTAGTTCAAAATGCTGGTATTTCTGTAACCCCTCGTCGTAATCTTAATTTTGTAGGTATGACATTTACAGATAATGCTGGAACAGATACTACAACTATTAGTGTTCCAACAAATGCTTCTCTAAGACAAACATTTACCCCAACTGCAGGACAGACAGTATTTACATTATCTTCAGCTGGAGTTATTGGATCAGAACAGGTATTCTTAAATGGTATCTTGCTTGTTAAAGATTCAGACTATACAACTCCAAATACAACAACAATTACTTTATCTTCAGGGGCGGCAGTAGGAGATATCTTAGATGTAATGGTACTAAACAATATCACTACCTCTGGGATACTAAATACATACAAGCAAGAAATTAATCTAGCTATATCTTCAAATACAACATTAGTAACAGGATACAGATATTTTGTAGATACTTCAGCAGCAAGAACATTAACACTTCCTGCAAGCCCATCAGTTGGAAATGAAATTGTTATAATTGATGCAACATCAACGGCGGGAACAAATAATATTACACTTGCACGTAATGGCAATAAGATTAACGGACTAACAGAAGATGCAGTTATTGATGTTAATTCTGCGGCGGCAGTATTAATATACACTGGATCTACTATTGGATGGAGACTAGGATAATGACAATTAAATTCTCAGATATTACAGGTGGAGGAACCCCATATGGTTCTACAGAAAATAGACCCGTTAGTCCAGCAATTGGTAAAACATATTTTAATGGAACATTAGGCTATCTTGAAATCTATACATCTGCAGGATGGATTCCAGCAACAGGAGCAAATGACTTCAGCTTAAATATTACTGGAGTAAATACAGTAGTTACTTTTACACAATCATATTCTTCAGGATCATACTCTGTAGTTTCATTCTTAAATGATGCAACCGTAGATATTTATGCATATGCTTCAGATGGATCTCTTGCAGGATACTCTAATACAAAAGCATTTACAGCAACTCAAAGATTTAATAAAATGGTAATTATTGGTGGATCGTCTGGAGATGTTTTGCAGTTTAGCTATAAAACAACATATCCAACAACTTCAGCTACTACTGAGTTTACTGCTGGTCCGTATATTACATCATTAACTCCAGCAACACTTGCAAATATAAATCAAACTACAACAGTAACAGGTGGAAATTTTGCAACAAATATACAAGCTGTATTTATTGGAACAGATAATGTTGAGAGAGCACCAAAAACAATTGTAAGAAACTCAGCTACATCTTTAACATTAACAAGACCAGATGTTTTGCCACAAGCATATGAGCCATATTCTATAAAAGTTACAAATCCAGGTATTACATCCCCAACTGGATCTAATTTGCACATATTGTCAAATTCTATAGATGCAGGATCTTCTCCATCATGGGTAACATCAGGTGCATTAACTAATTTTATAAAAGGGAATTCCTACACGCTTAGCCTATCTGCATCTGATGCAGATTCTGCAATAACATATGCAATTGCTTCGGGAGCTCTTCCAGGAGGGCTATCGCTTAATACTTCAACTGGAGTTATTTCAGGAACTCCAACAGCAAATACTGGAACACCATATTCATTTGTTGTTGCAGCAACAGATACTGGAGGCAATACAACAAATAGCTCATCCTTAACCCTATCTCAAGTTGTTCCAGATGCACCTACAAATGTGGTAGCTACAACTACTAGCACAACAGAAATATCTGTTGCATTTACTGCACCTTCATACACTGGAACTTCATCAATTACTGGATATACAGTAGCATCAAGTACAGGTAATATAACAGGAACAGGGTCTTCATCTCCAATTGTATTGACTGGGTTTACTACAGGAACATCATATACATTTACAGTAAAAGCAACAAACTCTTCTGGAGATTCAAATGCAAGTTCTGCTAGCAATGGAGCATCGTTACCTGTGACATTCAATTATGTTTCTAATTCAGTGCAAACATGGACAGCACCTTCTGGAGTTACATCAGCAACATTTAAACTTTGGGGCGCAGGAGGTGGAAATGCAAGTAATTACTCTGGAGGCGAAGGCGGTTATACATCTGGAACATTTACTGTAACTCCAGGCAGAAATTACAATATTTATGTTGGTAATACTGGTATAGGTAGATCTGGAGGGTGGCCAGGTGGAGGCACAGCATCTTCTGGAGGAAGCGGTTCAGCAGCAGGTGGAGGTGGAGGATATTCAGCTATTCAAGATTCTACAAATAACATTTATTTAGCTATTGCAGGTGCAGGGGGTGGGGCTGTTTACAACCGCCCAGGATACAAGGGCGGAGGAACAACAGGAGAATCAACAAATGATTTTGGATACGGAGTTAATACTGGAGGAACGCAATCTGCAGGTGGTGTAGCTGGAGTAAGCGTTGATGGTACATCTCAAAATGGAAGCTACTTAACTGGAGGAAACTCAAGTAATCCAATAAGTGGAGGGCATGGCCCAGGTGGTGGCGGTGGATCTGGTTATTATGGCGGAGCAGGTGGAGCTTCAGGTGGAGGGGCAATAACAGGAGGACCTGGTGGGTCTGGATATGTTAATGCATCATACTCTTCAAATGGCACTACAATACAAGGATATGGAACTGATTCTTTAAGAGGAACTTCAGGTGCAGGTGGAAATGCTGGAAGAGTAATAATATTAATTTAATAGACTTATCATTTAATAAATGGTAAAATAGAAATAAGTAAGACAACTAACAAAGGAGAAAAAAATGGCACACTTCGCAGAAATCGACGATAACAACATTGTTACTCGTGTTCTAGTAGTAAATGACGCTGATGCAGCTGATGGACAGAACTTTCTGGCCAACACTTTGGATCTAGGCGGAACATGGATACAGACTTCATACAACACTTCAGGTGGCGTACACGCAAACGGAGGTACCCCGCTAAGAAAGAATTACGCAGGAATTGGATATTCATACGACGCAGTTCGTGATGCATTTATCCCACCAAAGCCTTTTGCTTCATGGCTACTAAATGACGAAACATGTCTTTGGAATGCCCCAACACCAATGCCTGTTGAAGAAGGCAAGATGTTCAGATGGGTTGAAGAAGATTTAAACTGGCAAGAAATAGTAATCGGAGAGTAATATAATTGACAAGGGCTAGAGACGTAGCAAGCATACTTAGCGCAGGAGTTATTCCTACCGCTTCATATGACATAGATGGAACAATCGATCAGTCTCTAGCCAGATTGTCTTCAGATTCAAATGCTGATGGCGGAACAGTATCATCTTCATCTGGTATATTAGAAGGCGGAATCTATAATATAATTGAAGATAACAATACGTATACATATAATGGAGGAACAGTATAATGACCTCAGTCATTCAAGTTAAAAGAGGAACCGCATCTGCTTGGACTTCTGCTAATACCGTTTTAGCAGCAGGAGAAGTAGGCTTCGAAACAGATACAAAGAAAATGAAGGTCGGAGATGGTTCAACAGCATGGACTTCATTAGGATATACAGTAACAGACGGAGATATTACTGGAGTTACAGCGGGCACAGGGTTAAGCGGGGGTGGAAATTCTGGGGCAGTAACACTTGCAATTGATTCTACAGTTGCTACACTTACTGGAACTCAAACACTTACAAATAAAACAATTGATGCTGCAAGCAATACTTTAACTGGAGTTACCACACTTACAGGCACACAGACACTTACAAATAAGACATTAACATCACCAGTAGTTAATACTGCAGCAATAACAGGTGGAACTTTAATAAATACAGTTATTAGGGGTTTACAAGAAGATGTTAACGTAGTAGCGTCGGCAGCAACAGGAACAATAAACTTTGATGTTGAAACAGCTTCAATCTGGTACTACACATCAAATGCTTCCGCAAACCATACATTAAATTTTAGATATAATAGCAGCACATCTTTAAACTCATCAATGGCGGTAGGAGATGTTTTAACTCTAGTTTGGTTAAATACTAATGGAACAACTGCATATTATCCAAATACAATTCAAATTGATGGATCAGCAGTAACCCCAAAGGTTCCCGCTGCAATATCTGCAGGAAATGCGTCTTCTATCGATGCATACTCATTTACAATTATTAAGACTGCATCTGCAACATTTACAGTCCTGGAGACACAAACCAAGTTTGCATAAGGAGAAAAAATGCCAATTATTGGTTCGTTAGCAGGAGCATCATCTAGAGGGTTAGGTGGATTAAGAACATTTATTCCACCAATTCCACCAAGCTCACCAGTATTTGATAGTATTTCAACTAGTTTTTTAACCAGTTCAACTCCAGATATTTATTTCAATTCAATTCCAAGTACTTATCAACATCTTCAATTTCGTATTAATGGATTTTCAGATAATTTTGGATCTATTTTTATGCGAATAAACGGTGATACTGACGTTAATATGTATTCAAGTACTGGTTATTGGGGTCAATGGAATCAAGCTAATGCTCAAGTTTCAGGTATTCTTACAGGTAGACCTGCCATTTTGCCTGGAGTTGGATCTTTTCAGTTTGGAACAACATACCCTTATGTAATGATCATAGATGTATTAGATTATAAAAATACTAATAAGAAAAAAAATATAAGAAGTTTTCATGGCGCAAGCACAAATGGTACTCACTACAATGATGGTGTTGGTGTATCAGGTGGTAACTACAATTCAACCACTGCAATCAATAGTGTGCACTTTTACTTAGATGGCGGAAATGTTTTCCGTGCTAATACTCGTATTGCACTTTATGGAATTAAGGAATCTTAATGGCACTTACCTATGAACCGATAGTAACCTACACAGTAGGATCAGCAGTTTCTGATATATCATTTACTTCCATTACTAACACATATACAGATTTAGTAATTTCTATTTCTTCAATTTCTAATGGCACAAATAACCCAACTATCGTAACTACTATTAATGGTGATACTGGCAATAGTTATAGTGGAGTGCAAGTTTATTCTAGAAGCAGTGGTGGTGCTGCTGGAAACAAAAACATAGACGCTTCCTTCATATCTCTTGGTAGAGCAACTGGTATTAGCGGAGTTAATAATGGTAAAAGCATGATGACGGTTTACCTTTTTGATTATGCAAATACTACTAAATTCAAAGGCTTGCTTTGCCAAACTTATAATTATTTTGGCGGCGTAGAGCAAGATGTTGCTACTTGGCGTAGCACTGCGGCTATAACATCTATCAATTTTAACGCTGGTGGAAACAGTTGGGGAGTCGGAACTGTTTATACTCTTTACGGAATAAAGGCGGCATAATGGCAAATACTTTTGAACTTATTGATGATTATGTAGTGGGTGCAGGTGGCATTTCTTTTATTGAATTTGCCGCTATTCCTGCCACATACACCGATTTAATTCTTAAATTATCTTTAAGAACAACTAGAAACGATACAACTGACCCTGTTATATTAACTATAAATAATGAAACTACTGGTACAAACTATCAATATAAAAGTATATGGACTACAGGTAGCACTTCTGTAGATTCTTATTCTAATGGCGGTACCTCTAATTGGGAAGTTCAATATGCAACTGCTAATAACTCTACCGCCAATCTTTTTCAAAATTATGAAATGTATTTAACTGGTTATGCCCAAAGTGGAGATAAAGTTGCTATTGGTGTAGGTTCGCACCAGCAATTAGGCGGGGCTTCGTATTTAGTAACTATGGGTTATTCTTGGAATAACACATCTGCAATTTCTAGCCTTAAATTAACAGATGCCTATAGTGCGGTATTCGCACAACATAGCAGTGCTTATTTGTATGGAATTAAGAAAAACTAACAAAGGAGAAATAAATGACACTCAAAAAAGCAATTATAAATTGTACAACAGGTGAAGTACAAGAGGTAGATCTTACCGCTGAAGAAATTGCTAAATTAGAAGCAGACGCTATTGCTTATGCTGAACAAAAAGCACAAGAAGAAGCAGAAGAAGCAGCCAAAGCTGCAGCTAAAGCATCTGCCGAAGCTAAATTAGCAGCACTTGGATTAACCCCAGAAGAAATCGCAGCATTACGATAGTCTAGTTGGTATAATAACATTATGGCCAATAAAGATTTTAAAGTAAAGAATGGGTTGGATATTCAATCCCCCCTGCCTGTTTCCATGGGTGGAACAGGACAGACTTCTACAACTAATTCTTTAAATTCTTTACTGCCGTCCCAGGCGGGAAATACCAATAAGGTTCTTGCAACAGATGGAACTAATACAACATGGGTAGCACAAGCAGTTGCATATCAAAGAGGCGGGACTGCAAGTAGGCCACAGGCTCCAACAGCAGGAGATCTATATTACAATACAGACTATAATTACTTTGAAAGCTATACAGCAAATGGGTGGTTTCCAATTGCTGCCGCTCCAGGAATTCCAACTGGCGTAACCGCCACAGATCAACCAACAAATCGTGCATTTAATAATGGACAAATGTCCGTTGCATTTACACCAGCATCAAGCGGTGGTGCACCAAGTTCCTTTGTAGTTACTCCATCTCCAACAACATCTCCATCAACATTTTCAGGCAGCTCATCTCCAATTACAGTAACAGGTCTTTCATCTAGCACACAATATACATATACAGTTTCAGCAACATCTCCATATGGCACAAGTTCTGCATCTTCCGCCTCTAGCGCAGTAACTGCAACAACTGTGCCACAGGCACCAACAGTTGGAACTCCATCTGGAATTAGTACCACATCAGTATCTGTTCCTTTTACAGCAAATGGGACAGGCGGGTCTGCTATTAGTTCATACACAGTAACTTCAAACCCAGGAAATGTTACAGCATCTGGTGCTTCGTCACCAATTACCGTAACAGGTCTAACAAATAATACTACTTATACGTTTACAGTTACAGCAACAAATGCTAATGGAACATCAACAGCAAGTTCTGCAAGTAGCAGCATAACAACACAAGATCCTGCATTACAAATACAATACTTAGCTATTGGTGGTGGAGGTGGAAGCCTATATTCTGGTAATGGAGCAGGCGGTTCTGGCGGCGGCGGAGCAGGTGGCGTTCTTTATGTTTCATCATACTCTGCTTCATTGGGTCAAGCAATAGGAGTAACAATTGGAGCAGGTGGATCTAACTCTTCTGGATCAGATACAGTATTATTTGGAACATCATTAAGTAATTCAAGAGCATATGGTGGAGGATACGGTGGAACTTCTGATGCAATTGGTGGAACAGGTGGTTCAGGTGGTGGAAATGGAATGAGAACAACAGCACTTACTCCAGCCGCTGCAATATCAGGACAAGGAAATATAGGCGGACGAGGTTCTGAGCAGAATTCAGGTCCAGCTGGTGGCGGTGGAGGTGGCGCTGGCGGTGTTGGCGCAGATGGTCAAGGAGCTGGTGGAGTTTATTCAGCAGCGCAAGGAGGAGCAGGAGGATCTGGAACAAATACATATTCTTCGTGGGCTTCAGCAACATCTACTGGTGTTAATGGTTATTATGCTGGCGGAGGTGGTGGACAGCCATGGTATGCAGGATCTGGTGGTGCAGGCGGTGCAGGCGGTGGAGGTGCAGCAAATACTCAAAACACTGCTGGCTCTCCTGGAACTATTAATACAGGTGGTGGATCAGGAGCTGGAAACCTTGGAGGAATTGGTGGTTCAGGAATTGCGATATTAAGATATGCTGGATCTCAAGCAGCATCTGGTGGTAATTCTATTATTACAACTGGTGGATATACATACCATGTATTTACATCAAGCGGAACATTTATACCAACTGTTGCATCTTCTGCAAAAGCAACTGGTGGAACAATAACATCAGACTCCACATATTATTATCATGCATTTACAGGCAGTGGAACATTTACTCCATCTCAGAATATATCTGCTGACGTACTTTGCATAGCTGGCGGTGGAGGCGGCGGTGCTGGTGCTGCAGGCGCAGGCGCAGGTGGAATTATTTATCGTTCTGGATGGTCTCTATCTTCTGGCACAGGATATTCAATTCAAGTTGGTGGAGGAGGAGCAGGTTCTTCTAGTTTAGGTTCACCAGGTGCAAACGGACAAGACTCGTACTTTGGTGCAATGACAGCATTTGGCGGTGGTGGTGGAGGATCAGCAACTGGAACTTCTGCTAAGAATGGAGTATCTGGTGGTTCTGGAGGTGGTGGATCAGGAGCTGGTTCAAATCCAGCTGGAACTGGAGGATCTTCAACACAAACTTCTAATAATGGTGGAACTGGATATGGTAATGCTGGAGGAACTGGCGTATATCCTGCTCCATATAACTCAGGCGGAGGCGGAGGTGCAGGTGGTGCAGGACAAAACGGTTCCGCTGGCGCAGCGGGTGGAGTAGGACTATCTACATGGTCTTCATGGGGTCTTGCAACTGGAACAGGTCATAATATTTCTGGAACAGTTTACTATGCTGGTGGTGGAGGTTCTTCAGGAGGATCAATAAATGGTTTAGGTGGTTACGGTGGTGGCGGAAAAGCTGGAGAATTTGTTGGTTCAGATTATAATGCAAGTCCTAAATCTGGAGAATCTGGTATGACAAACACTGGCGGCGGCGGTGGTGGCGGAAATGGTGGAGGCTCTGGAGGACCTGGTGGTACAGGCGGCTCAGGAATAGTAATAGTTAGATACGCTAAGTAATTTAATGCTATAATTAAACAATACAACAACTAGGGGATATGTGAACCGAATTGGCAAATAAAGACTTTAAGGTCAAAAATAAGCTTGTCATAGCAGGCTTGACCAATGCATCTGGCGTACTACTTGCCGAAAATCATGCTGTCGATTCCCACACAAATTTAGCAACACAATATGGCGGAACAGGAACAACAACCTCTCCTACTTCTGGCCAAATATTATATTCAGCTTCTGGCTCTACATATGCCCCAACTACTTTAACATCATTAGTACAAGGATCTAAATATCAGGCAGATGCTCCTTCATCTCCCGCCGTTGGCGATGTATGGATTGAGTCAGATTCTAACTCAGATTCTTTTGACCCAAATATTATTCGTCGGCATACATTTACAGCGACGGGCGGACAAACAAACTTTGTAGCATCAGTAAACTTTGTAGATGGATATGAGCAGGTATACTTTAACGGTCTTCTACTATTAAAGACAACAGATTATACAACATCTGGAAATAATACTGTTACTCTTGCTTCCGCCGCAGCAGCAGGCGACATTATAGAGATAGTTACAGTAACAAATTTAAATTCAACTAATACATATACTCAATCTGAAATTGATACAATTGTTACAACTCAGGTAAATAATCTTATTGCTAATGCCCCATCAGCCTTAAATACACTTGACGAATTGGCTCAGGCTTTAGGCGATGACGCCAGCTTTGCTACAACCGTCACAAACTCTTTGGCGGAAAAGAAAAAAGAAGTAGCTGCCTCTATATCAACAAATACAAATTTAGTGGCGGGAGTCAGATATTTTGTAACATCTGCTTCTGCTTTAACTCTAACTCTTCCAGGTACCCCTTCGGTAAATGATCAAATAGACATTTTTGATGCTTCTGGAAACGCTTCGACGTATAATATAACTGTGGCCCGTAACGGGAAATTAATCAATGGCAATGCAGGAAATTTAATTATTGACGTAAACGGCGGATGGTTTACTCTTGTCTTTACAGGTAATACATATGGATGGAAGGTAGCATAATGGCCGATTTAAGAGCATCAGGATTAGGCGGGGTTCCAAAAGGAGCAACCGCA
>Ga0214917_10008495_pt1 | contig 10074 bp, 8 predicted proteins | sample LL_1208_BB_MetaG_FD_177983 | JGI IMG/M metagenome (GOLD analysis project Ga0214917, IMG submission 177983) | Freshwater microbial communities from Lake Lanier, Atlanta, Georgia, United States - LL_1208_BB | ecosystem: Environmental > Aquatic > Freshwater > Lake | place: USA: Georgia | collected...
GAGGCAACCTTGCCGCCGTTGGAAAAAACGGAGGCTTCAACCCGAACGCCAAGTCATTTCAACTCGTGGTTAAGATGACCGACTTTAATTTCGGAGTGGACGACGGGAATTCAGTCGAAATTGATTCTATCAACCTCAGTCTTGCCACTCAAAGTCTTGGAACATTTGCGGTGTCCAATGGCGGCTTTGAAACGGATTCCACCTTGGGCGCTAATGAAACTGCCGCAAGAACAGCTGTCCCTTCGAGCTGGGTTCAATGGCCGGAAGCTGGAGTCAGCAAAGGACTGATCACGAATGGTGATGCTCTTTACAGCCAAAGCCTGGGACAACCTGATTCTTCGGTCACATTCAACGCCTATGCTGGCACCAAGGCACTCAAGGTATATGCCCAGAACACCTACGACCCAACAGGCACATCTTGGCAAGGCCCTGTCCAAGCCGGAGTAATTTACCAAGAATGGCCTGTGTTGGGTTCGCTTGGGCTTAGGCCTGGGACGACCATCTATGCCCGGGCTGCAGCCAAGGTTCTCTCGATCGATCCCCTGACGGGCACAAGCACTTTCAACTTTGGTTTGAGATATACCGATGAAAGCAACCAGCCCATCGCTGGAGCCGACCAAGTCGTCACAATCACCGCTTCAACCGCAAGCCCCAACAACTGGGTTACTTTGGTAGCAAGTGGAACCATTCCTTCCAATGCGGTCAAAGTTCAAGTCATCAGCGAATTCATCCAAAAAGCCCCGTCCGATAAAGGCTCTGTGTATTTGGATGATGTATCCGTTGGTTTCGGATCAGGCCCAACCTTGCCTTCCCTGCCTTCTGCTCCTGCGTCGGCTCCGACATTCACTTCAATCACCTCTACCGGCTTCACAGTGAACTGGGGAACTGGGAGCGGAGCCACGAGCTATAAGCTCGATGTTTCATCGTCCTCTTCCTTTGAAAGTTACGTGACTCAAGACCTTGCGGTCAGCGGAACTTCCCAGGCGGTCACGGACCTCACGCCTGGCACCACCTATTATGTCCGCGTGCGTTCTGTCAACTCAGGTGGCACCAGCGCCTCATCGCCATCTGGCGTCCAAGCCACCCTTACCTCCTATCAGCAGTACCTCGCTGTAATAGGTATCTCCACATCCACTGCATTCAACGCAGATGCAAACGGCGACGGAGTGAAAGAAGGAATTAAATATGCCTTTAATGCGGCCTCCCCTCAGCTCGGCTCAACTCCTGCGACGATTGCCCGCTCAGGCAACACCCTCACTTACACCTTCGATATCCGGAACGATAATGCACTCAGTATTGTGGCTGAGTTCAGTACTGATCTAACTAGTTGGATTCCCCAAAACAGCTCCGTCATCACGAACGGAACAGGAGCGGCGACCGGTTATGCCCGGAAGATCGTGACAATCACCACCACCTCGCCTCAGCCAACAAAAGCGTTCATCCGACTCAAAGTCACGGGGAATTAATTTCTTCCCCGGCCTTCGGCAGCTAAGTCTTTCTAGAGTTATCTCCCGCCTGCCCCATACCTCATACCACGGGGGGTTAGCCCGCTTCGGCTCGAAGACCGCTAATCTTGCCACGTGCTGCTTCTTTTTTATAAAACTTGGTAAGACCCGCCGGTGTCCAATGCTCACCTCATCATCAAAGTCCGCTAAGACCCCAGCCCCTGCCTAGGTCAAAGTTTGTATTATCCACCTTCTTTCACTTCCATCTCACCACATTCTTAACCCCAGAATCCCTTAACCCCTAAAACAGACGCCTGAAACAATCGGTGCGCTACCGAGCGCAAATGACCTCACGCCTAGCCCATACCTCCTGCCCCGGTTTCGGATCAATCTTACTGACCGTAAACAACGTGCTTGTTCAGCACCTTCCCTTTTTGAATCGCCTCGGCATGACCGTCAAACATCACAACGTTTACTTTTCCACTATGGCGGTAGCGCATCCAGGCAGAGTTTCCCGAATCGGCATCAGTCGTTGTGCTGATGGCCGTTTCCATGGCTACCGAGCCGCCGGGGCCACTACTTTGCATCTTAATAATGAAAGGATTTTCGATACAATAAGGAGACCAGCCTTTGTTCCCTGGGTCTTGGCACATGTCAGCAGCCAGGATCACTTCACTTTGGCGGAAAACACAAGTAATATTGGACGCCGTGCCTCCCTTCGGCATCAGCCCACCGTGCACCCCATAGGTGATGGCAATGTCTGCGCCTGTTGCCTCGGAAACCGATTTGAGGGCCCCCGGACAAACAAACACGTTGTTCTTTTTCTTGGTGTCACCGCCCATAAAGGTGGCAATTTTGGCGGCCCACATATCGGTCGTACCACTCCCCGCATCAGGCAGTTTCATACTATTATCAGCAGCGTAAGCAAGGGTGGCCACACCGATTTGGTGAAGGTTCGAGAGGCAAGCCCCTGCTTTGGCCGACTTTAGCCCTGAATTGATCGCTGGGACAGCCAAACCAGCTAAAAGGCCAATGATGCTTATAACCACAAGTAGTTCCACAAGAGTAAAGGCGATAGAAAGGTCATGCTTCTTAGATACTTTATTCATCTTCTAATCGTAGACTATTTTTAAATACAAACAAACAAATCATTTGACATTTAAGCAAATTGAATTAAGATTCAATTAGTGGCATAAAGTCACTCAAAACAAAAAACAAACCACGAAAGGAACATAAAGAAATATGAAAAAAGCAATCATGAGTGTCGCAGTGGCCTTCGCTGGCCTAATTGCATCGGCAAATGCACAAACAATCCTATTTACGCAGGATTTCCAATCTGGACCAAGAACAGGGTCCGGAGCTAATGGAACGGGAATTCAGAGCTTAGCCCCTTATGGTTATTCTGTTTATAATGGTGCAAATACCGCGATTGAATCCGATGGTAATGGAAACTATTACGGAAAAGCTTGGAGTAACTACTGGTGGGATAGTGCGACTTCAGCAATCAATGTTCAACTCGGTGCAGATGCCTGGGGCAGTGGTAGCCTTCTTTCCACCTATGGTTTAGCTGCTGGCAGCACAGTTAATTACAACATCGACACAAGAATCGCGGACGCAGTTGGCGCAGGCGGTACCTTAGGGCTAACTCTGAGATTTTTTACTTCTGACTTCGGTTATATGTTTCCGGAATCCGTATTTACTTCAATTGTCGGAGAGTCACAAACAGATTGGACTCACCATTCTTTGTCGGCAATTATTCCGGTTGACGCAGCAATCATTCAGTTTGGTTTGTTTAATCAAATCAATAACTGGTCTGCTGGATCCGCCTTCATTGATAACGTCGAGATTTCAGCTTCAACTGCGTCCGTCCCTGAGCCCTCCGTTGCCTCCTTGCTCGGATTCGGTGTGGCAGGGCTCATTGCGACACGCCTTCGTCGCCGTAGCTAAGAATCTCTAGCGAATCGTCGGTTTGTTTTTTAGACCCGAGGGGCAATCCCCCTCGGGTCTTTTTTGTCCCTTAATTACTTGGTAGGGGCGCTTATCATTAACCGCCCGTGCTCATCACCCAACACTGGACTCCCTTAACCCCCGAACCCCTTTTAATCCTACTACTAAATCCCCTCTCCCTGCGTCTGGATAACGTTCCTGTACCAGTCGCACGAATCCTTCAGAGTCCGCTTCTGCGTCCCGTAATCCACGTGAACGAGACCAAACCTCTGCTTATACCCCTCCGCCCACTCAAAATTATCCAATAGGGACCACTGGAAATACCCCTTCACAGGCACCCCATCGTTCACCACCCGCTTCAACTCCCCCAAATACCTCCCCAAAAAATCGATCCTCTGCGGGTCGTGGACCTTCCCATCGGTCGATACCCAATCAATGTTGCTCAGCCCGTTCTCGGTGATGTAGAGCGGCAACTTATACCGTTCATATAGGAACTTCGGCCCCCAATAGAGGCTTTCGGGGGTCACATTCCAAACAAAAGCGGTCCGAGGATTCCCATCTGGGAAAGGAACAACCCCCCCCTTTCCCTTCTTTCCTGACGTAACAGCAGTGCCCTGATAAATGTTCACCCCGTAAAAATCCATCGGTTGCGCCATGATGCGCAAATCCTCCTCAGAATACTTCGGCAAGGCCTTTCCAAAGGCCTTCTCCGCTTCCGGAGCCACCCGTGCCAGCACCACCGGATCACTCCAGAGGGTATTACTGAAAACATGGTTATTGCCGCACCCATAAGTCCATTTTCTGGCCACATCTACATCTCGATCTGTCGCCGGATAAAACACCACCCCCACCGGAGCCCAGCCAATCCTGCCCCTCTTGGCACATCCCGCCCGCAGAGCCTGCACTCCCAACCCATGCGCCAGTTGCACGTTCCGGACTACTTTCAGCTGCTTGGCGATGGGAAGTTTATCCCCGGGAGCATGCTCTCCGGTTCCGTGTCCCAGCCCGACAAACACCTGGGGCTCGTTTAAGGTCATCCAGTCGACAATCCGGTCTCCCAACCGTTCCGCCACCTTCAGCGTGAAATCGGAAAACCATTTCGGACTTTCCTCGTTCAGCCAGCCCCCCTTGTCGTAAAGCTTGGTGGGATAATCCCAATGAAACAGGGTGCAAAAAGGCCGGATTCCGGCCTGCAGAAGCCCGTCGGTCAGGCGGTCGTAAAACTCCAACCCCTTGGGGTTCAGCTTCCCCCGGCCATTGGGGAGAATCCGGGTCCATGAGATCGAAAAGCGATACGCCTGAAGGCCCAGATCCTGCATGATGGCAATGTCCTCGGGAAACCGGTGATAATGATCGCAGGCCACCTTTCCAGTATGCCCTTCCCAGACTTTCCCCTTTGTTTCACAAAACCGATCCCAGACGGAAGCCCCACGACCGTCTTCTTTGTAAGCACCTTCGATCTGATAGGCCGAAGTAGCCGCGCCCCACAGAAAATCCTTGGGAAAAGTGCTCATGGGTTACTCAACATAAAAGGGAACGTTGCCCGTCGTGGCTGCCCCTTTTCCATCCCGCACAACCAGAAATAGTCGATATGCCCCCTTCTCTTTGGGGAGAGTGACCGAACACTCCTTCTCTTTCGCTCCCTGCACCGCCTGAGGGAAAGACGCTGGAACGGATTCAGCATCACCCCCGCCCCGCAGATCCTTGCTCTCGGCCATGACGACCCATTCGTACTTCAATGCATCTCCGTCGGCATCCTGCACCTTTGCGGAGGCTTTCACTTTCTCCCCAGGCTTCCCTTTTTTTAGAGCGATTGGCAATTCGATCGATTCGAGTTTTGGACAACGGTTCGTGGGCCATTTCCCCGACCAACCCCGGACGAGGGCATCGACCGGCGGAAGTTTCTCTCCCGTGGAAAGCAACATTCCGTACCAAGTGGAGGTCGTCTCCTGCTTGTTCCCCCAAAGAAAGGCATAACTTCCGAGACAAAGTCCCTCCTTGTTTTCCATCAGAGTCGAAAGAGTCGCAAAATAGTGAGCGGCTTTCTCGTTCCCGCTGGGCTCAATGGCCGCTCCCCAAGGCGCTTTCGGAGCCTGCCAATGACCAACCGGACCGTACTCGGTCATAATGAAGGGCTTCGTCCAACCCATTCCTTTCAGAGTTCCTCCGGCTCCCCCTGCCCCGAGGTAGGCGTTGATCCCCAGAATGTCGATCGAGGGATAGTATTTCATTATTTCTTGGATTTTCCCCGTGTCGGCCCCAGCGATCACCGTCATCACGGGATGGCTCGGATCCTCCTCTTTGATGATCTTTGCAAGTTCGTTAAGCTCCTTCCAAACACGGACGGCGTTTTCCGTGCCCACATAACTTTCCATTTCGTTTCCAAGTCCCCAGACGAGGACAGAGGGATGATTCTTGTACTTGCGGACGGCGGCCCGGATTTCCTCCCTCTGTTGTTGAATAAACTTGGTGTCATCATATTTGAATCCGTGCCGCTCGTGTTTGACCCAGATTCCGACGCAGAGCGTGAGTCCCATCTCCTCCGCTCGGTTCAGGAGCGTATGGCCTTCTGCATCCTTCGTCTCCAACTGCTCGATCCCCCACGTCCGGATCGAATTGACGCCCGCTTCTTTCGCCAGTTGAAGCGATCCCGGCCCCCCGACTCCCTGAATCAAAAACGGTTTGCCATCGCGCACCAGTTCCCACGCCCCGTGTGAATTTTTGGCCAGGGAAACCTGGGATGATCCTGCCTCGCTGTTGATTGATAAAATGCTGATAACGAGAAAGATGGAAATCGCCAGCTTGACATGACTCCGATGAGACATCCAATATTTTTGAATGAAACCCCCCTTCGCGTCGATGCTCATTTTGTGTCTTTTTTCGCTTCTTTCTTCGACGCGTGCTGAGGATTCCAAACCTCCGGTTCCCCCTACCGAAAATGAGTCCGGTTCGGCCGTTCTAACATCTCAGGCCTGGGAAGCATTGGCCGCCAAGGATTATGTCACGGCAAGGGCCAAGATTGCTCGATGCCGCGAACTGTATGAAGCCAAGGCAAAGGAGATGCAGGAAACCCTCTCGGTGGTTCCCGGTCCGGACACGGCCCGGGAGTTCTGGGCGTTAAACGATGTGGGGACCTGTCTTTTCATTCTGGGAAAAGTGGCGGAGGCAGAAGGAAAAAACACCGACGCGATAGCGGCCTATCAGGAGGTGATGAAAAACTTTCCCATGGCCCAATGCTGGGACAAGCAGGGTTGGTTTTGGCAGCCTGCGGTCGCCGCCAAGGAGCGCCTAACCGCCCTCACCTTTGATTCTGCAAAGTAAAACCCTTGTTTTGAAATCGATCCCGAGTCCCGCTTCTGTGCTCCGGATCCTCGGATGCGCCGGACTTTTCGTCTTAGCTGCTTGTTCCCCGAAAGAGGATCCCCGGATGTCGGGACGGTTAGTAGTGGAATACTGGGAAAAGTGGACAGGATTCGAACGTGATGCGATGGCCCGAGTGGTGGACGATTTTAACAACTCCCAAGACAAGATTTTCGTGCGCTTCCTGAGCGTCAGCCGGATCGACCAAAAGATGATGCTGGCGACCGCCGGAGGCGTGCCTCCCGATGTGGTGGGTCTCTGGGCGATCAATCTTCCTTCCTACGCAGAAAATAACGCCCTGATGCCGATGGATCGATTGGTCCGGGATGCCGGGATCCGTGAAGAGGATTATCTTCCCGTCTTCTGGAAGCTGTGCCGGTACAGAAATTTCCTGTGGGCGCTCCCCTCGACTCCGTCGGTAACAGCCCTTCATTGGAACAAGAAGATGTTCCGGGAGGTAGGTCTCGATCCAGAAAAGCCCCCACGCACGATCGGAGAACTGGAGTCCTTTAACGAAAAGCTGACCCGAAAAAATGCGGATGGCTCGCTCGCCCAGATCGGGCACATGCCGCAAGAGCCGGGATGGTGGATGCACGACTTCCCCTCGTGGTTTGGCGGAGCCAGTTGGGATGGAGGAACCCAGCTTCTTCTCGATGCGCCACCCAACCGCCATTTTTTCGGCTGGTTGGAAAGCTATCCCAAGCGTTTTGGCGGTCCTGCCATGTTTCAGTTGCGGGGGGCCTTTGGAAACTTCGCATCCCCGGACAATCCCTTCTTCAACGGTAAGGTGGCGATGATCATGCAGGGGGTTTGGATGAACAATTTCATCAAAAACTATGCCCCGGCCGGTTTTGAATACGGCGTCGCCGCCTTCCCAGAGGAAACCGAACATCCCGGCGCGCCAATGACCGTGGCGGAAACGGATATTCTCGTTATCCCCGCCGGTGCCCATCATCCCAAGGAGGCGATGGAATTCATCGCCTTCGTCGAAAAACAGAAAAACATGGAAAACCTTTGCCTCGGCCAGCGGAAGATCTCCCCCCTGCGCAGGGTCAGCGATGAGTTTGTAAAAAACCATTCCCACCCCTATCTCCGCACCTTCCTGCAACTGGCCAACAGTCCACGGGCACAGCCCACTCTCGCCCTGCCCACTTTCAAGGAGTACGCCAATGACCTCACGACCTATGTGAATCTCGTGCTGCTTGGACGGATGCAGGCGGAACAGGCACGCGGTGAAATGCTGGGACGTCAGCAAAAAGCCCTCGATGCCAAACTCACCCGCTGGAACCAGGTGGCTCCCGTCCGGGTAAGTCGATGGGAAGCGGAGGTTCAGCCATGACGCTGGGGGAACGCCGGAATCTCATCAAGGGTCTGGTCTTCATCTCTCCTTGGATCGTGGGATTCCTCGCCTTCAACCTCTATCCGTTGATCGCATCGATCTGGTTCTCCCTGTGCGACTACAGTGTTCTCTCTGAACCTGTTTTTCTGGGAGCCCAAAACTACGTCGATCTCTGGCATGACCCGGTTTTTTGGAAGGCTCTCCGCAACACGGTTGTCTTTGCAGTGGTAGCTATTCCTTTGAGCACCTTTCTTTCCATCGGCTTGGCCGTCCTGCTGAATCAACCCATCGCCGGACAAGGTATCTACCGGACGATCTTTTTCCTGCCCTCTCTGGTTCCCGCGATCTCCCTCGCCATTCTATGGCAATGGATGCTCAACGGCCCGATGGGCCTAATGAACAACCTTATCCGGCCTTTTCTGAATATCATCAACGCGGTAACTGGCTCCCACCTTCAGGCGCCTGACTGGCTGAATGATCCGAACTTCGCACTTTGGGGCCTCATCCTCACAGGGCTCTGGGGAACGGGTCAGGCCGTGGTCATATATCTGGCGGGTCTTCAGGAGGTTCCAGCGGAGCTTTATGAGGCGGCCGAACTGGACGGAACGAATGCCTGGCAGAGATTTCTTCACATCACCCTCCCGATGCTTTCCCCGGTGATCTTCTTCAATGTGCTGATGAGCATCATCGGCGCACTACAGACCTTCGCTGTGCCCTACATCCTCACGGGAGGAGGCGACGGACCGGGCCGATCCCTTCTCTTTCTGGCCACCTACATTTATCAGAATGCCTTTGATTACTGGAACATGGGCTACGCCTCGGCACTCGCGCTCTGTCTCTTCGTACTGATCATCGGACTGAGTCTGGTGACCGTCCATTACGGAGAGAAAAAAGTCCACTACTCCGGCCGCTAAATCATGAACCCGACCCGCTCATCCGTTCCTTGGTTTTCTCGTGTGGCCCTGATCCTTCTTGGGGTTCTTTTCCTTCTTCCGTTTTTCTGGATGGTCTCGACTTCGTTAAAACCCCTCAACGAAACCATGAAGCTTCCACCCCAGTGGCTCCCCTCCTCCCCCCAGTGGCACAATTATCCGGACGCGATGCAGGCGATGGGACCCTTTTGGCTTTATGCAAGAAACAGCCTGCTCCTCGCTTTTTTGAATGTGGTGGGCACGGTTTTTTCCAGCGCCTTCGTGGCTTATGGGTTCTCTCGGCTGGATTGGCGTGGCAGGGATGGCTGTTTCTTTGTTCTTCTGGCGACAATGATGATCCCCTTCCCCGTCGTGATGGTCCCCATTTACGGGCTTTTCCGGGCTCTGGGATGGATCGGGACATTCCAACCACTCTGGGTTCCCGCCTTTTTGGCCGGGGCCTTCAATGTCTTTCTCCTACGTCAGTTCTTTCTTTCGATCCCAAGGGATCTCTCCGAAGCCGCTCGGATCGATGGATGCAGCGAATTCAGGATCTTCTGGCAGATCATTCTGCCTCTCGCCAAACCTGCCCTTCTGACAGTCGCCCTATTCCAGTTTATGGCCACTTGGAATGATTTCCTTGGTCCCCTCATCTTCCTCGCGCGGGAAAATCAGTACACGCTGGCCTTGGGCCTTCAGGCTCTCCAGGGGACGATCAGCGGAACCCCCTGGCATCACCTGATGGCCGCTTCCACCCTCGTTTTACTTCCCGTGCTGGTTCTCTTTTTCCTGACCCAACGGACCTTTATCCGTGGCATCGCCACCACCGGACTCAAATGATCCTGCTCTTTGCCTGTACAAAATCCACCACTACTCTGGAGAAACCATGGCCAAGGTCCTGATCGAGAATCTCTATAAAATCTATCCCGCAGATAAGGGTCGCCCGGAAAAAGTTGCCGTCGACAACGCCAACTTCGAAATTCAGGACCGGGAATTCATGGTTCTGGTCGGCCCTTCGGGTTGCGGCAAAACCACCACCCTTCGGATGGTCGCGGGACTGGAGGAGATCAGC
>Ga0214917_10008496_pt1 | contig 10073 bp, 6 predicted proteins | sample LL_1208_BB_MetaG_FD_177983 | JGI IMG/M metagenome (GOLD analysis project Ga0214917, IMG submission 177983) | Freshwater microbial communities from Lake Lanier, Atlanta, Georgia, United States - LL_1208_BB | ecosystem: Environmental > Aquatic > Freshwater > Lake | place: USA: Georgia | collected...
AAATGACAATGAGTAACATGAGTTGCCATGAGGCCAAGCGTAAAGTCTATGAATACCTCGGTGAGGAATTAGACGAAAAAGCAAAGCAGGAGGTCGATGGGCATCTGTCCAGTTGCTCTCGCTGCACTGAAGAATTTGATCTTGAGCGAACTATTTCAAAGATGGTGATTAGTTCGAATCCTAGGTTGATGCAGAGTTCGGATTTCTATAATCGAATATCTAATTCACTCAGATCTGAAATCGAATGAATTAAGGCCCTGATTCCTTCAGGGCCTTTTTCTTTAAATCTCTTGTTCTGGTAAATCCAGCCAGCGATACCAACCTTGGTTTAGAACTAGCCAAGCCATCAAGCCATGACCCAGTTGTCCAGGCATTCCAAGAGTTGAGTTTCTAAGTTCTTCATTGAATCCCTGGTGATCGACCAATGGTCTAAAGCAATCAACAAATGGTAGAGATCTTCTTGATGCAACATCTTCGAAGCCGGCTGACAGGTGCTCAATGTCGTAGTTCAGCTGAGGGTTACGGCTTGGGATTGGTGAAATAACAAAACACTGGACACCTTTGTTTGCAGCGCTATCCAAGATGTTGGCAAGATTTAGTCTCGACCTAGACATCGAGATGCCTGCGTTAATGTCATTAGCATTTAGGCAAACGATTAGACGGTTATCTGTATCAGCAGCAAAACGCTTTGATGCTTCTTCCAACCACTGTTCGCTCATACCAGCAGAAGTAATTTCTGGAGTTGGCAAGCTATAGAAATCAACTCGAGGATAGTCACTCTGAGTCTTAGCGATAACTCGGCCAACCCAACCTAGACCTTTAGGGTCTCCGCCTGCGCCAACTAGATCGTCACCGATGATGACGATTCTGATGTTGCGTCTTGGCTGATCCATAAGGTTTAGGCGAAAGCTCTTTCAATTAGGTCTGCTTGTTCAACGGCGTGACGCTTAGCTGAACCAGTCGCTGGAGATGCGCTAGCTGGACGAGAAATGAGTTTAGCAACCTGTCCACCCATGTATTTAGGTAGGAAGAGACCGATGTATGTCCAAGGGCCTTGGTTAGCTGGTTCATCCTGAACCCAGAACAGTTCTGCACCTGGATACTGAGCGTAAACCTGCTTGATTTCATCAACTGGAGTTGGGTAAAGCTGTTCAACTCTGACGATTGCTGTTTGCTGGTCGCCACGCTTCTCAGCTTCAGCCAATAGATCCCAGTAGACCTTGCCTGAACAGAATAGAACTCGCTTCACAGCCTGCTTGTTCAGTCCACGCTCATCATCAATCACTAGTTGGAATGAACCTGATGTGAAATCAGCAACGTTAGAAGATGCTGCCTTTAGGCGAAGCATCGACTTAGGTGTGAAGACAACAAGTGGACGACGAGGACGAGCGTAAGCCTGTCTACGTAGTAGGTGGAAGTGGTTAGCCGGTGTTGAAGGTTGAGCAACAGTCATGTTGTTTTCAGCACAGAGCTGCAGATATCTTTCGATACGTGCAGATGAGTGGTCTGGTCCCTGACCTTCGTAACCGTGAGGAAGCAGAAGCACTAGTGAAGAGTGTTGTCCCCACTTCTGCTCTGCAGAGGAAATGAACTCATCAAGAATGGTCTGCGCTCCGTTAGCGAAGTCACCGAACTGTGCTTCCCAAAGAACTAGAGCATCCTTGCGTTCAACTGAGTAACCATACTCAAAGCCCATAGCTGCATACTCACTCAAGAGTGAATCGTAGATATAGAACTTGGCTTGTTCAGCAGTTAGGTTTCTAAGCGGCATCCACTCCTGACCGTTCTCACGATCGTGGAAGACAGCGTGACGCTGAACGAAGGTTCCACGTCTGGTGTCTTGACCTGACATACGAATGTTCACACCTTCAACAAGGAGTGAGCCAAGGGCTAGTAGTTCTCCAAAGCCCCAGTCAATTCCACCTTCTCGTGACATCTCAACTCGCTTAGCAAGTAGTTGTTGTAGTTTCGGGTGAACGTTGAAACTTGGCGGAAGGTTGCTGTGTGCATTACCAATTAGTTCAACAACTTCACGGCTTACAGCACTCTCGTGCTTGAACTCAGGATTATCGCTAGCAGTAGTTCCAATACCGATAGGTCGTGCCTGTAGTTCAACTGGCTGGGACATTGCTTCGTGGACATCGGTGAATGCCTGTTCAAGTCTTGCCTGGAAGTCAGTGTTTGACTGTTCGTATTCTTCTCTAGTGATATCTCCTCGACCAACAAGGGACTCTAGGTAAAGAGTTCTAACTGAACGTTTAGCTTCAATCAAGTTATACATCAGTGGCTGAGTCATTGAAGGATCGTCACCTTCGTTGTGTCCGCGTCTTCTGTAACAAACGAGGTCGATGATGGCATCCTTCTGGAAGCGTTGGCGATATTCAAAAGCTAGCTGTGAAACTCGAACTACTGCCTCTGGGTCATCACCATTCACGTGGAAGATCGGAGCTTGAATACCCTTGGCAACATCGGTTGCGTAAACAGTTGAACGAGACATTGAAGGAGGAGTAGTGAAACCAACCTGGTTGTTGATCACAATGTGAACTGTTCCACCGGTGCGGTAACCACGAAGACTCATCATGTTTAGAGTCTCAGGAACAACACCCTGACCTGCGAATGCAGCATCACCGTGAATAAGAACTGGAACTACTGGATACTCAGCAGGGGATTTGTCCATGCGGTCAAGCTTTGCTCGAACAATACCTTCTAGTACTGGGTTTACTGCCTCTAGGTGGCTAGGGTTAGCCGCTAGGTAAACGTTGGTTTGGTTACCGTTAGGGCCGGTGAAGGTTCCTTCGGTTCCCAGGTGATACTTAACGTCTCCAGAACCTTGAACAGTCTTAGTGTCAGCGTTACCCTCGAACTCTCTAAAGACCTGACCGTAGGTCTTACCAGCAATGTTGGTGAGGACGTTTAGTCGTCCTCGGTGAGCCATACCGATAGCGACCTCGGTGAGGTTGGCATCTGCTGCTGCCTGCAAGATTGCATCAAGAGCAGCAATTGTTGACTCTCCACCTTCAAGGCTGAAACGCTTTTGTCCTACGAACTTGGTCTGCAGGAATGTTTCAAAAGCTTCAGCTTCGTTTAGCTTTTCTAGGATGCGAAGTTGTTGGTCATGGCTTGGCTTCTCATAAGGGCGTTCAAGCTTCTCTTGCATCCACTTGCGCTCTTCAGGGCTGTGGATGTGCATGTATTCGATACCGACAGTTCTGCAGTATGTGTCACGAAGAATCTTTAGAACATCTCTGACCAACATCTTTGACTTGCCGCCGAAGCCACCGGTGTTAAATGATCTGTCTAGATCCCAGAGGCTAAGGCCATGGGTTAGAACATCAAGATCCGGGTGAGTGCGCTGCTGATACTCAAGTGGATCGATGTCTGCCATTAGGTGACCGCGAACACGGTATGCGTTGATTAGTTCCTGAACTCTGGTCTCTTTGCTTCTTGAGTCAGAGTCACTCTTGTCAAAGTCAGTTGCCCAACGAATTGGCTGGTAAGGAATACGAAGATCAGCAAAGATGTCGTCGTAGAAACCACGTTCGCCTAGAAGAAGTTCGTTGATGATTCTTAGGAACTCACCTGAACCTGCACCCTGAATAACGCGGTGGTCATATGTTGAGGTAAGAGTGATTACCTTGCTCACACCAAGCTTTGCTAGATGCTCTTCGCTCATGCCTTGGAATTCAGCTGGGTAGTCAAGTGCACCTGCACCGATGATGCAACCCTGACCCTTGGTGAGTCTTGGTACTGAGTGAACAGTTCCAATTCCACCTGGGTTAGTGAGCGACGCTGTTGTTCCTGAGAAATCTTCTGCAGTTAGTTTGTTATCTCTCGCACGCTTTACTAGATCTTCGTAAGCAGTTAGATATTCTGCGAAATTAAGTCGCTGAGCCTTTTTGATGTTAGGAACTAGAAGAGCTCTAGTGCCATCAGGCTTAGGAATATCAATTGCTAGACCGAAGTTGATGTTGGCAGGAGAAACAGCTGCAGGCTTGCCATCAACTTCTTCGTAGTAAACATTCTGGCTAGGGAACTCTTTGAGTGCACGAATGATTGCAAAACCGATGATGTGGGTGAACGATACTTTTCCACCACGAGTTCTACCAAGGTGTGAGTTGATGACAATACGGTTGTCAATTAGAAGCTTGGCTGGAATTGCTCTAACGCTTGTTGCAGTTGGAATGCTAAGAGAGGCATCCATGTTGGCTGCCAGGGTCTTAGACATACCTTTAAGAATGTTGATCTGATCTTCTGCCTCTTCAGAAAATTCAGCTGCTGAGTTTGCGGGAGCCTGAGCAGGAATAGGTTGAGGCTTAGGTTCGACTCTGGTGGTCTTGGCAACTAGTGGAACTGATCCAGTTTGGGTAGTTTCGATAGCAGGTGGAGTTGAAACAACAGGAGCACTAACTGCAGGAGCTGGGGTAACCGGTTGACCTAGCTTGACCTGGTGGTAGCGCTCTAGGATTGGCTGCCATTCCTTGTCCACTGAATCTGGATTTACCAGCCACTGCCCATACATTTCATCGACTAACCACTCGTTAGCCCCGAATTCTTGACCAGATTGGGAATTGTCCACGGACACCAAACCACCTCTTACTTTTCGCCCGAATAGTGCCAAACAAGCCTACCTTTTCTTTATGAACAGTAGGTTTCACAGCCTTATTACCCTCCACAATCACAGGCAAAGCGAAGGTATGCTGGAAGGGATATGGACTCAGACCATCCCCACCCGGCCCTCCTTCTAGGTTTTAACCGATGAACGAGTGGCTATTACTCTGCCTAGGCGTCCTGCTGACTATAGGGACAGGCCTCTTTGTTGCTAGTGAGTTCTCACTTATTAACCTTGAGAGAACCGAGCTTGAGAGCAGAAGGACAAGGGGAGAACGAGGCCTTAGCCCAACGATCACTGCCCTAAAGCGAACCAGCACCCATCTGTCAGGTGCTCAACTGGGTATTACTCTGACAACTCTTCTTACCGGGTTCTTAGCTGAGCCATCGCTAACTGTTCTATTAGAGGCAGGTCTTCTAGGTGAATGGTTCACTGGTCCGACCCTGCACGCCATCTCACTTACCGTTTCCTTGGTGATTGCCACTCTGTTCTCAACTCTGATCGGTGAGTTGGTTCCGAAGAAACTGGCACTGACTTTGCCGCTCCAGGTCAGCAAGGCAGTTGTTAGATTTCAACTCTTGTTCACTTGGACATTTGGTTGGTTGATTTGGTTATTGAACTCAACAGGTAATGCCATTGTTAGATCTTTTGGAATTGAACCTAAAGAAGAGCTCAGTTCATCAAGAACTGCTGAGGAACTTTCGGCTCTAGTCAAGAGATCGGCAAGCTTGGGTGCCCTTGAGCAGAGAACAGCTGATTTGATTACCAAGACTTTGGCTTTGAGCCAGCTTGTTGCCTCCGATGTAATGACACCGAGAACTAAGTTGTCATCTCTAGATGCTTCTTCAACAGTCCAAGATGTGATTGCTCTTTCACACAGCACAGGTTTCTCCAGGTTCCCTGTCTTCACCGGATCAAATGACGATGTTGTTGGAATCGTTCACGTCAAGGCTGCTGCTTCTGTTCCGAGAGAGAAGCGAGACTCAGTTCCGGTTACCGCTCTAATGGTTGAACCGTTCAGAGTTCCAGAAACCATGTCACTAGAGAAGTTGATGGGTGTGCTTAGATCACACGGGCTTCAGCTGGCAATCGTTGTTGATGAATATGGTGGCACTGCCGGAATCGTAACTCTAGAAGATCTAGTTGAAGAGCTAGTTGGTGAACTAGGTGACGAGCACGACAGAGCGAAGATAGATATCACCGGTGGTAAGGATAAGTCATTCTCATTCCCTGGAATGTTTAGACCAGATGAGTTGCTTGAGAAGTTGGCAATCGAAGTTCCAGAAGATGGTAGTTACGAAACTATTGCTGGTTTCCTAATGGCTCAATTGGGCAGAGTTGCTCAGGTTGGCGATGAGGTTCGTATTGAAAGTGGAGTGCTACGTGTTGAACGTATGGACGGTCGACGAGTAGATCGAATTCGCTTCATTCCTGATGAGATTCCAGAGGAGGAGACTGATGAATAGCATCACTTCTGGCTTGTTGGCTTTAGTAGTTCTTCTTCTAGCCAACGGATTCTTCGTTGCAGCTGAGTTTGCGGTCATCTCTGCCAAGCGTGCTCAGATTGAACCTAGAGCGAAGGCTGGTTCAACTCCAGCGAAGCTAACTATCAAAGCCATGGAGAACGTGAGCCTTATCCTGGCAACCTGCCAGCTCGGCGTCACTATCTCAGGACTACTTATTCTTCTTGTTGCTGAACCGAGCATCCACGAATTACTCAAAGAACCACTGCATGCTCTAGGTTTACCTGAATCTGCTGAGACAGCTGTTTCATTTGGTGTTGCCTTGTTTATCGTTTCATTCCTCCACGTCTTGGTTGGAGAGATGATCCCTAAAAACATCTCGTTCTCTATCCCTGAACGCGCTGCACTAGTTCTAGTGCCACCGCTTTACGGTCTAGCTATCGCACTAAAGCCTGTGGTCTTTGCGCTAAATGCGACGGCTAATGGAATCTTGAGGCTGTTTGGAGTTAGGTCTAAGAACGAAGCAAACAGCGCATTTACCTTGGAGCAGGTGGAAGACATTGTTTCTCACTCAACTAGAGCTGGTGTTCTAAGTGATGAGACCGGTGCGATTACCAACACCTTTGAGTTCACTGACAAACAGGTCAAGGACATCTTGGTGCCGATTGCGAACCTAATTACTGTTTCAACAGATGTGACTCCAAGAATCATTGAGCAGGCTGTTGCTAAGCACGGCTTCAGCCGATACATCGTCCTCGATGAAGATGGCACTATCGAGGGTTACCTTCACCTCAAAGATGTTATTGATGAAAAAGAAGAAGAAGCTGATCTACCTGTTCAAAGAAAACTAATCAGAACAGTTAAGTCAATCGGCAGTGGGGTTGAACTAGAAGATGCTCTTGCACTTATGCAGAAAGACCGTCAGCACCTGATGGCAAGCTATGACAGCGAAGGTAAGTTGCTTGGACTTCTCTTCTTAGAGGACATCTTGGAAGAACTAGTAGGAGAAGTTCAGGACGCGACTCGTCGCGACTAATTACTTCTTGAACTTGCCTCTGGTGTATTGGTTAGGCCAGTAATCTAATTCGACATCAAGCTCAAACGCTGCTCTAAGCGGCCAATAAGGATCTCTCAGTGATGCTCTACCAATCATGATGATGTCAATTTCTTTGCTCTGCAGAATCTCTTCAGCTTGTTCACCGGTTGTGATCAATCCAACGGCTGCAACTGGTGCATCAACCTCATGAGCGATGTCTTCTGCCATCGGAACTTGGTAGCCAGGACCAAAAGGAATGTTCACTCCAAGGACCAGACCACCACTTGAGATGTCAAATAGGTCAGCACCAGCTTCTTCACACCACTTGGCAACTTCAGCACAGTCAGCGACTGTGAAGCCATCTTCGCGGTAGTCAGTTGCTGAGAAGCGAACAATTACTGGAATCTCATCGCCAATTTCTTGTCTCATCGCTTTGACAATATCGACTAAGAACTTGGCTCTGTTTTCTTTAGAGCCGCCAAACTCATCGGTTCTCTGGTTGGTAATCGGGGAGAGAAACTGGTGAACAAGATATCCGTGGGCAGCATGGATCTCAATCACATCAAAGCCAGCTTCAAATGAACGCTTTGCTGCTGTTGCCCATTCCTGAACAAGTTCTCTTACCTCTGCAGTAGTTAGTTCTCTAGGGGTGTTGTATTGCGGGAAACCTTCATTAGTTGATGACACCGGTTGCCAACCACCGTCTGCCTCCTGGATCGCTCCACTACCTGACCATTCACGGTAAATGCTGGCCTTTCTACCTGCGTGCGCTAACTGGATGGCTGCTAATGCACCTGCATTCTTGATGAAAGCAGTTGTTTCTTTCCAAGCCTCAACCTGCTCATCGTTCCAGATACCGGTATCCCAAGGACTGATTCGTCCATCTGGTCGAATAGCTGTTGCCTCAGTCATTACTAGACCTGCACCGCCTAGAGCTCTTGAACCTAGGTGGACTAGGTGCCAATGATTAGGGACGCCGTCTTGGTCTTCACAGGAGTATTGGCACATCGGAGCAATCCAGATGCGGTTCCTGGAGGTTTTAGATCTAATGGTGAGAGGTTCAAATAACTTAGCCATAGCAACAGCCTAATGATGGATAAGACTTCTAGACTTGAGCAGGGAATCTATCTAAAGGCCTTGAGCCAGTTTCGGAGAGTTCGTTGGCGATGAAAGTTGCAGCAGTTGCATCTGCCCTTACTCGTAAGTTTTGGTTTGTCCTAGCTATTGGACTACTTGCACAACTAACTCTGATCTGGCTTGGAACTGCCAGCGGCGACCCTTTCGGTGACGTTCGATACACATACTCTGCTTGGGTAACCAGCATGATTGACCACCAGTACATTCTGGGAATCAATGAACCTTGGGTCTATCCATTTATTGCTCTTATTCCACTCTGGTTAGCGCACTTTGCTAACCCAGCCGATTACATGACCGGCTGGTTCCTAGTCACTGTGAACCTAAACATGCTCACCCTCGCCTATCTTCTTGGCTGGGGTAAGAAGATGGAGCGAGCTAAGTCAGCTTGGTTCCTGATTGCCTGTATTTTCCTCTGCGGTCCTGTCGCTTTGGGGCGCTTTGAAGTCTTCAGTTTGATTCTGACTGTTATTGGTGCAATCGCTCTTTGGAATAACAAAGAAGCTAAGTCAATGCAGTTCTTCAACCTAGCTGCCTGGATCAAGGTTGCTCCGGTTGCAGCACTGTTCACCGGTTTTGTAATTACCGAGAGCAAGAGAAAGTTCATTCTGAACTTGGTTTATGGAACAGCAGCAATCTTGTTGGTGGGTCTTGCTTTGGGTGGTAACTCGAGCATGTTCAGCTTTGTTGGTATGCAAAGTGGTCGTGGTGTTCAGGTTGAATCAACCATCGCTATCTTCTGGCTAGTGCAAATCATCTTCAATGTTGCTGGTGCCAAGATTTACTACGACAACGAGATCCTTACCTTCCAAGTCTCTGGCTTTGGTGTTACCGAAGTTGCCAGCATCATGACTCTGGTTCAGTTCTCTGCTCTTGCGATCACAATCTGGTTGGGCTTTAGAGCTAAGAAAGCAGGAGTGGATAAGAACACTCTGTTTGCTTGGATATTCCTAACCGCAACTCTGGATTTGCTGGTATTCAACAAGGTTGGTTCACCACAGTATGAGTTGTGGGTGATTGGTGCTGCCTTTGTTGGTGTGCTCTTTGGAACCGCTAACTGGAGGCCTGTGGTTTGGCTAACTGTTTTCTCATCTGGTTTGTCCTGGTTGATATTCCCAATCTTCTATGGAGACCTCTTGGACGGAAAGCCATTTGGAGTGAGCTTACTTATTGTTAGAAACCTGGCAGTAGTTGCCATCTTGGTTTGGTCAAACATGCAGCTAATGAAGCTGGGTAAGAAAGAACTAGCTCTTAAGTAATTTGGCTAGCAGTGGTCCAACTTTTTCGTGTTCGATCAGGAACCCGTCGTGACCATATTCAGAAGTGATTGTGTGAAGTTTTCCACCAACTAGTTCAGAGCCAATGTGCTCAGCAATAAGCTTTTGATTCTCAATTGGGAAGAGTCTGTCGCTATCAATTCCAATAACCAATGCTTTGGCCTTGATCTTGCCTAGAGCAGCCTTCACTGATTTTCTATTGCGCCCGACATCGTGTGAGTTCATAGCCTCAACTAGGCAGATGTATGAATTTGCATCGAATCGTCTAGTGAATTTGTTGCCGTGGAAATCTAAGTAAGACACAACAGCAAATCTTCCACCATCACCCAGCGGGTTGATATCTGACTGCCAGGTGCGATCAAAGCGTTCGTTTAGCTCGCTTGGGCTTCGGTAATTCAAAAGTGCCATTCGTCTGGCAAGGGCTAGACCTGCGTGTGGACCGAGACCTGCTTTAGCGTCGTAGTAGTTTCCCTTTTGGTAGTTAGGGTCGGCTTTGATCGCCTCAATCTGAACTGAGTTAAGAGCAATCTGGTCTGCACCGGTAACAGCAGGGG
>Ga0214917_10008497_pt1 | contig 10072 bp, 8 predicted proteins | sample LL_1208_BB_MetaG_FD_177983 | JGI IMG/M metagenome (GOLD analysis project Ga0214917, IMG submission 177983) | Freshwater microbial communities from Lake Lanier, Atlanta, Georgia, United States - LL_1208_BB | ecosystem: Environmental > Aquatic > Freshwater > Lake | place: USA: Georgia | collected...
GTATTCCGTTGATGCTTGGAAGTTGCTAACGAAGATACCGCTATCTAAGATGCCGTCGGAAGTATCGGCGATAGCAATTTTTATATGATTCTTTTCCCCTGATTTTATCGGGAGGCTGATGCTTAGAGATTCGCTAATTCCATCGTACTCGATTGGCAGGATATTTCCCGCGTTGTTTCTAAAATATCCGCTGTTGACGTTATTTTGCTTTACGCTGAGGGGGCGGGATAGGTCGTTATTGAAGTACGCGTAGTTCGTCCCATTAATAATTATTGCCGCGCCATCAATCACGGACCCAGAGTATTCTGGAAATTCGTCGGATCCAAACAACAAATCCAGCTTAATAGATTTAAAGTCGGCGCTTTTTGGTGTGAAATCGAATTCGAGGATGGTTGCGTCAAATGTTTGGGCCCCGACAACGGCAGTTATGGCCGCGTCGCCTGGAAGGTGATTATCAAGACCAAAGCCTGTGCTTGTATTCGACGTTGGCGGCTTGTCGCCGTTGGTCAACAAAATTCCCGGACCGATGCCTAGCCCCGATAGGCTCCCACTGTAGAGATTTGACGCGGTACCCGAACCGTTAGTCGTTAATTTGATTGACGTTGTGTCAATTGTTATGTCGCCGGATCCGGCAACCAATGCGTTGACGAGAACCGTTCCGTCTTTCGTCGGGGTAAACGGATCGACCGCCAAGTTCATCCCATACTCAGGCACGATTAACCTGTTCGTAATCTCGCCTGTCGCGGCCTCGAGAATCCAGTCTCCGGTGCCGCCGGTCTTGTTCGTTGATGCCGCCACGTCAAGTCGGGTAAGCCGAGCGAGATCCGCAATGAGTTGCTGTCCGCTGACGCCCTGAGCCACATCGCAGCCGTAGATCAGTAAGTCGCCGCCAGCATTTAGGCTGGTGCCAATCTGATTAAGTTGCGCTGTATACACGCCCAGCGTGGCCTCGGAAAGGGAGGCGTTGCCAATAGCGATTTGACCAGGCGCGCCATGAGAGATCAGATGGATTGCATCAAAACCGGGATGCGTCATTACATAGTCGGCGATCTGCGACAGCCCGTCTGATTCAGAGTCGAGCAGCAGATAGCTGTAGGACGAACCGAGCTGATCGATCAACGATTGATAGTTGGCGACCTTGCGGTCGATCACGACAAGCTGTTTGGACATCTTGGGCTTCTGTGTAAGGGAGTTATCTGGCGGTGCTGGGTCATAAGGGGCGGAATACCCACACGGCTCAACGTACTCGGACGCTGTTACAAGAAATTACACCCATTTCGGGTCCGGTTCAAAATATCTTGACGACTTTTTGAACCTTCAGGCCGGGCTAGTCTCGCGACGCCGCTCGTGTCGATGTTTTGAACTCACCTTCGGGGGTACCTGGCGCTCGTAGATCCAGCCATGGCCATCGCCACGCAGTCGATGAAAGCACTTCCAAAACCCCCAGCGGCAACGCTGGCTGACGATGTCGTTCAACGCAGCAATCACCGGCGCGTCCTTAGCCGCCCAATCCACCGTGGGTTTGTAAAACGCCGACCGCGAAATCCCCACGATCTGACAAGCTTTGCTGCGCGAAAGTCGGTGTTCACCCACCATGCACTGCGCTACTGAACGCTTGGCCGTCGGCGTCAAAACTTTCGCGACAGCACATCCTTTATCGCAGCGTTCTCGAGCGCCAACTCCGCATACATCCGCTTCAGTCGGCTGTTCTCAGCCTCGAGGTCTCTGACCCGCTTAAGCTCGTTTGCTAACATCCCCGGGTACTTGCTCTTCCATTGGTAATACGTGGCATTGCTGATGCCGTGCTTGCGACAGAACTCAGCTACTGGCAGGCCGGCTTCACCCTCGCTCAAGATCGCCATCACCTGGCTCTCCGAAAATCTCGACTTCCTCATCGCCCTTGCCCTCAAAGCAGCGGAAGTCTCCATTTTTAACCTGTCTACCGTTCAGGGGGGTCTACGAGCCTTCAACGTAGCACCAGCTACGGCGATTTGTGCGTCCAGTTCACCAGCAGCCACAGCCGGCGAGATGGTTTCCAGTGTGGCGACGAGTTGCTCACTGTTGGCGATTTCGTCGCCCCTTAAATAATCCTAACCTTCTGATTTAAAGAGAGTTATTGTGCATTTGGCGCTATAATTTCTCCCAGTTTCACCCCCGGAACGCATCGTTTTCTGGGAGTTTTGTGGAGATGCTTTGATGAGCGACACGGCCGACTTTTTCCGCAGCCGCCTGGATCAGATGATTGATCTTCGCCACCCGCTGGCCGTGCTGTCCTCGCGCATGCCTTGGCAGGAATTGGAAGCGAGCGTCTCGCACCGCTTTGCCAAGAAAGTTCGCGCAGGCAAGGTCATCGATGAGGCAGATCTGTTTGGCGGCATCTCGAAGGTGGTCGGTGCCGGTGTTTCGCCCGCAGGGCGCCCGCGCCTGCCGCTACGCCTGATGATTTCGCTGCTGTATCTCAAGCACGCCTTTAACGAGAGCGACGAAGGTGTCGTTGAGCGCTGGGCCGAGACGCCCCCCTGGCAGTACTTCTCGGGGATGGATTATTTCGAACATCGTTGGCCCTGCGACCCATCCCAACTCGTGCACCTGCGCAAGGCCCTGGGCGAGGAAGGCGTGGAGGTGCTGCTGCAGCAAACGATCAATGTGGCGATCACTCTGAAGCTCATCGCCAAGTCGAGCCTGGCTACTGTGATCGTCGACTCCACCGTGCAACACAAGGCAATCACGTACCCCACGGACGCCAAGATGCTGGAGACTGCCCGAGCCAAGCTTGTGGGCGCGGCCAAAGATCAGGGAATTGAGCTCAAGCAAACTTATGCCAAGGAAGGCAACCGGCTTGCACGTCAGGCTGGGCGGTATGCTCACGCCAAGCAATTCAAGCGCATGCGCCGCGCGCTTAAGCGCCAACGCACCATCGTCGGGCGCCTGCAGCGCGAGATCGAGCGCAAGCTAACCCCTCTGGCGCAGGCTGCGCGCGATGCGCTGGCGGGAACCTTGGCTAAAGCCTACCGTGTTTTTCAACAGACCAAGACCAAGGCGATCAAGGGTGGTCTACCTAAGCTCTACAGCTGGCATGCGCCCGAGGTGCACTGCTTCAGCAAGGGCAAGGCGCGCACGCCGTTCGAGTTTGGCGCGAAGATCGGCATAGCGGTCACGGCCAAAGGCAACCTTATCGTCGGAGCCCGAGCCTACCCCGGTGCGCTGTTTGACGGGCATACGCTGCACGAACAGATCGAGCAGGCCACCATTCTCATGCAGGACACGGGTGCGAAACCAAGCACGGCGGTGGTCGATCTTGGCTACCGAGGTGTGGATCGCGACAACCCGGACCTGACAATCATCCATCGCGGCAAGGCCAAGAGCCTGGGCGGTCCTGAGCGCAAACTCATCAAACGGCGTAACGCCGTCGAACCCGTCATCGGTCACCTGAAGGCCGATCACCGGATGGATCGCTGTCACCTGAAGGGCGAGATCGGTGACCGGTTGCATGCGGTGCTGTGCGCAGCGGGCTACAACCTGCGGTGGCTACTCAGGGCAATCGCCCGTAAGGGCTTGGGGGCCTTTTTTTGGCTCTTGCCGCCAGCGCTAATCAGAGCAATCCGGAGACACTTGTCCAAATCATTCTTACGAATCAGCCCCGCACGAGTTCATGAAATGGCACCGGTTTAATGAAAACGGATTTTTAAGGGGCGACTAGTTAATCAAGGATCGTCGTATTTCGCGATGCAAAGGCTCGAGATTCTTCCTGGTGTTGGCTCAGTAATCGTGTTCCGATTCCTGCAATCCGGGGCCGGTTAATGACGGCCTTCTTAGCGTAATGACCGGCGTCCCGAGCGTGGCTTCAACCTAAAATTTGCCCAAGCACATATTTCTGTCGTCTTGTTTGGAGATCTGATAGCAGTAGTTTTTATCGTGTTTGGCAACCGCTAGGCACATATTCCTGTCGTCTTGCTTGGATATTTGGTAGCAGTAGCCGGCATCATTTTTTGCTGTGGCGAGGCAAAAGTTTCGCGCATCTTGATTCTGTACCTGGTAACAATTTTCCCCTACCGCCCCCGACGACGCCATAAAAGCAAGGCAAATGGCTCCTAGCAAGTAACGGACAAATTTGGGCACGCTCAAATCTCCTTCCTTATTTTCGACGGAAAGTGTCTGTTATCAGCGGGCTGCGATAACAGGTTGGCTGCGCGAGTAACGCAAATCATTCCCTGGCGTTCGATCCCATAGTGGTCTACGTTCGAGCCGCCCGCGGGCAAGCGCCCTCCCACAAACAAGCGGCCCGCCAGGGAATGCGCCCTTAAACAGCGCCGTGGGCTTCGACGTACAAGGCGTACACGGAATGACAACTCGTCATATAGACGCGGTTGTTTTTGGGGCCGCCGAAGGTGAGGTTAGCGCAACGCTCGGGAAGTTTAATGAACCCGATTGCTTTGCCCTGCGGGTTGAAGATCATCACGCCGTCCATGTCTTCTGGTTTGCCCTTGAGCTCGTAGACTAGCCGACCGCCCATGTTGGTGGGTTCCGCTTGTAAAGCACCATTGCTGCCCCAGCCTACCCAAAGGTTGCCGTCGCGATCGACTTTGAAGCCATCGAGTGATGCGTTGCCGCCATCGATCAACTTGGTTTTGCCCGAAAGGGTATTGTCTGGATTGACGTCAAAACTCCAGATGCTTCGGTTAGGCGTGCCTTTCCACTCCACAACATACAGCTTCTTCTCGTCTGGCGAGAAGGCAAGCCCATTCGGATTAAGTAGGTCGCTAATAACTGCAGTCAACTTGCCATCAGTGCCGATGCGGTACACATTCGTGTTCTCTTGTTCTGGTTTGGCTCGAAACCCTTCCCACTCCCCATTGATGCCGAACAGTGGGTCGGTGAACCAGATCGTGTTGTCGGACTTGACTACGATATCGTTCGGTGCGTTCAGTCGCTTTCCGTTGTAGTTGTCGGCCAGCACCGTGATCTCGCCGTTTTTTTCCGTGCGGGTCACGCGCCGCGTCACCGAGTGTTCGCAACTCACCAAGCGTCCCTGACGGTCGCGGACATTTCCATTGGCGTAATTAGCCTTGTCACGAAAGACGGTGGTTTTTCCAGTCTCCTCGTCAAATCTCATAATGCGGTTATTTGGGATGTCGCTGAACAGCAGATATCCTCCCTCGGGAAAGTACGCTGGGCCCTCGGCCCAGCGGTAGCCAGTTGCCACCTGCTCAAGGGTGCTGCTGTAAATACGATATTTGGCAAAGCTCGGGTCGAGGATTTGAATTGCCGGGTCTGGATAGCGTGCGTTAGGAGTGAAGGAGATGGCCTGAGCCAGGACATCCCCGCTGACGAAGGCCGCCGCTGCCGCCCCTGTCGAAGTTTGAATGAAGTGCCGGCGGCTTAAGGGCTGAATCATGTTATTTCCTTTTTGCGGATTAGAGCGGTAGTTTGAGCTGCTACCGAGAAAAGTCAATGGGTCCTGGATTCGCCCTCCTGCTGTGCAGACCATGGGCGCTCGTCAAATTGCTCCCCACCCCGTTGTTGAATGCTTGCACTTGCTTGAGTTTTCGGTGCCAAGTCTTGCCTTGGGATTATCTTCCGTCCTCGCTAGCCGGTGCAGCTGGCCATCGTTCTGGTAAGGTTGCCCGTGGATTGTTGCCATCGCGTTTTGAGGATTGCCTGCAGAAGCAACCGAGATCGAAATCGACGACAAAGGCAGCTTGCCTTAAACCTGCTCGCGTGTTGAGGGTACAAGTGGGAACCGGTGGAAGGCGGGGTGGCTCGTGTCATGGTTTTTCGCTTGTTAGCGCTCTAGGCTACAGGCAGACCGTTGCGGGCGCCTCTGGGGTGTCGTCACCGAGCAAACGCAAAACTGAAGGTTGTCAAACAAATGCGAAAGTGCAACCAGAGGCGACCCAGCCGCTCGGGCATTAACTCCGCTCGGCCCCTATCCATTACACCAGCGCGGTCCTGGTGTTATTTACAGAAACCAAATTGAACGGTCATGTCTCGAGTTTCTTACATCGTATATTTGTCGCACGGATCCCAGAAGTTTTATGATCAAACCATGTTTTCCGTCATGACTTTATTGTGGTTGCTGACAAAAGAGCAGCGCAATGACATAAAGGTGGTTGTCTACACGGATCGTGCCGAAAAAGCGCCTCAACATCCACTGGTCCAAGTGGTTGAAATTGACCCCTCTGTCCTCAAGGCATATCGAGGCAGATTTGACTATGTACACCGAATTAAGCTCTGCATTTTGTTGCGTGCGAGTGGTGAACTACGGGGGCCTTTGCTGTATGTAGACTCTGATACCCGTTGGCGGGCTATACCGCATCAAGCGCTGGATGTGCTAAAACAAGACGAGGGTAGTGCCCATCCTCACTGCTACATGCACGAGATTGATGGACCCTTCTCAGATACTCACTTTCCAGACTATTATCGCTATATTACTCAGCATGGCCATGAGTTGCATGCGCAGGGTATCACTCACCTAGATCGCCTGCTAAATTGGAACGCGGGGGCTATCGGATTGCCTGAAGGGAACGTCGCGTTTTTCGAAGATGCCCTACGTTTGAGTGACTTCCTGTTTACCCGAGTCAAACCCCGGAATTGGGTCGAACAACTGGCTTGGTCGATGGTGGGTTGCGATCGATACCAAATGTCCCCTCTTGGCGATTGTTTGCATCATTACTGGGGCTATAGTTACGAGGCGCCGATCTACTTACGTAGATTCTTTGACGCCTTGCCTGCTGGCCTTAATTCTGAGCAACTCGCTGAGAGGTGCGCAACCCACCCGTGGAGCCAGGAGGCATTAATTGAGATTCAGCGTCAAACGAAACACGTTTGGATTAGGAGATGGCTCAAGTTCAAAAATTCACTGAGAAAGCGCAAAGTTGAATTTCTGATTAAAAATAGCGGACTTGGGGCCCGCCTTGGGCCCCACAACTGACCGTCGGCGGGGCGAGCGACGTAGACGAATACGCCGTTTCTTGTTAGTGTTGACAAGTCAGGCCGGTGAATAATGGTTCGGACCTAGGATTCAAGGTGTAGGCGAGTCCTTGTCGGGATCTTTAAGTCACCGGCGCGGGGTTGAACAATACTAAGGCGTTGTGCAGTCTCCATTGCTCGGCGTAGGTTTTCTTTCTCCCGCTGGCGACGTCGAGCAAATAGTGAAACATTTCCCAACCGACTTCTTCGATTGATTTATTCCCGTCGGCAATTTGACCTGCGTTGATATCAATCAGATCGTGCCAGCGGCGGGCGAGGTCGGTGCGTGTGGCCACTTTCACGACCGGTACTGGCGCAAGGCCATAAGGGGTTCCGCGCCCGGTGGTAAAAATGTGCAGATTCATGCCGGCGGCCACTTGAAGGGTGCCGCAGATAAAGTCACTCGCGGGCGTTGCGGCAAAGGTCAACCCCTTTTGTTGAAGCCGTTCTCCCGGCGCTAGCACGCCTTGAATCGGGGCGCTACCCGACTTGACGATAGAGCCCATGGCTTTCTCAACGATGTTCGAGAGACCACCGCGTTTGTTCCCGGGCGTCGTGTTTGCACTGCGGTCTACCCGGCCGCGCGCCAGGTAGCGGTCATACCAAGCCATCTGGTCCACCATGGCCTGGGCGATTTGGGGGTTGACTGCGCGTGCCGTTAATTGGTCGATCGCGTCGCGGACCTCGGTCACCTCGGAGAACATCACACTGGCGCCAGCGCGCACTAAAAGGTCGCTACAAAAGCCAACGGCGGGGTTCGCGGTCAGGCCAGAAAATGCGTCACTTCCGCCGCACTGCACGCCGACGACCAATTCGCTCGCGGGGACAGTTTCACGCCGACGCTTGTTAAGTCTCTCGAGGTGCCGGCGCGCCTGTTGGACAATGGAGGCCACCATCGTCATAAAGCCAACGTGCGCTTCATTTTGAAGGCAAACGACATCGAGCGCTTCGCCACGTTGGTCGTTGATCGGAATACTGCCCGCCGGCATAAGTCGCTCAGGCTGGAGTTTCTCGCAGCCCAGGCTCACGACCATCACCTCCCCGCCGAAATTCGGATTCAAGCTAATGTTTCGGAGCGTTCTGATTGGGATTTCAGCACCCTCGGCATCGATGGCCACGCCGCAGCCGTAGGAATGTTCCAGGCCCACGACGTCATCGACGTTTGGGAATTGCGGTAGTAGTTCTTGCTTGATACGCTGGACTGCAAAGTCCACGACGCCGGCGACACATTGCACCGTGGTGGTGATGGCGAGAAGGTTGCGGGTGCCGACAGAACCGTCAGCGTTGCGGTAGCCCTCGAAGCTATAGCCCTCCAGTGGGGGCAGGGGATTTAACTTGGCGGTGGCGATTGGCAAGTTGTCCAGATCGCGTGCAGCAGGCATCTTTAGCAATCGCTCGTGTACCCAACTGCCAGCAGGAATATCTTTCAGCGCATAACCAATCGGAATCCCATAACGAAAGACGGGCGAATCGCAGGCGATGTCGACGATGGCAACTTTGTGGCCTTGCGGTACTGAGTCGCGCAAAACCAAACCGTCGGTTAGTTTTATGCCCGCGGCAAGCCCGCCGTCGTTAGCAACAATCGCCACATTATCTTGCGGATTAATTTTAATAATTAACGGATTCACAAACGTCCCCTTCCCACGATCAAACCGTTTTGTGAAAAAATCGCGCGAAGCGTATGATAGCGGTACCAATGCGATCAGGCAAGGTTCTCAAATGGCTGAAGCGGAAAGAGTCAAGAAGTCTCGTAGAAGCAGTGGTACATTGACCTTGCGGGAGGTCGCGAAGCTCGCCGGGGTGGCGCCGATAACCGCTTCGCGTGCACTCAATACGCCTTCGCTGGTTTCTCCGGATGTGTTGAAACGAGTGCAAGACGCGGTCGACAAAACCGGCTACGTTCCGAACAGACTCGCGGGTGGTTTGGCGTCCTCGCGCAGTCGGTTGATCGCGGCTGTGGTGCCCAGCACCGTCGTCTCTGTGTTCATGGGTACGATTGAGTCGCTCAACGCATCGCTCTTCGATGCCGGATATCAATTAATGCTGGGTCAGTCCGGCTACTCCGCGCAACGTGAAGAAATGTTGCTCGAGGCGATTATCGGACGTCGCCCCGACGGGATCTTTATTACCGGGCTCATGCCGCCGGGCAGAGGGCGAACACGCTTAGCCGCGTCGGGAATACCGATTGTCGAATCTTGGGATTTGACGCCCACGCCCATCGACATGCTGATTGGTTTCTCTCACGCCGACATTGGCCGAGACGCCGCGAAATACCTGCTAACGAGGGGATACAGCCGGTTCGCGATCGTGAGAGCGGAGGACGAGAGGGCCAGTCGACGGATGGCTTCGTTCCGCGAGGAGATCAACGCGAGACGGTCCGGCGAGATTGTCGAGGTGAATGTGGGGGCCGAGCGATCGTTAAGGCGCGGGCGGGAGGCCTTGGTCGAGATCCTCGCCACAGGACGCGACGTTGACGCGGTTTTCTGCAGCTCGGATCTCCTTGCCTTGGGCGTTCTCACGGAGGCTAGAGCCCGCAGAATGGCCATCCCCAGTGAGATCGCTGTGATGGGGTTCGGCGATGTCCCCTTTGTGGCCGATATGGTTCCATCATTAACGACGGTTCGGATCAATGGCGAACGCATCGGTTTGCTGGCCGCGCAATTCCTCATTGACCGAGCGGAAAATCGTCCTGTTGCTGACGCGACCGTCAACGTCGGCTATTCGATTATTGAGCGCGAAAGCGCGTAGTAGGGTATTCCCTGACGAGTCAGTACTTGACCGCCAACGATGGTATCGCTACCATACGGGCGAAACGGTGATGGTAGCGGTACCTTTGTGCGCTGGCCGCGATGCGAATTAGCTGAGGAGCGATATGAACCCCCAAGAACTAAAGAAAATCATGTCAAGCGGCTTGCTGTCATTTCCGCTTACTGATTTTCATGAAAACGGCGATTTCAACGCGAAAGCCTACGCCGCCCGTTTGGAATGGTTGGCCCCTTATGGCGCTTCGGCGCTCTTTGCGGCAGGCGGCACCGGTGAGTATTTTTCACTCACCGGGCATGAGTACCCGGAGGTTATCAAAACCGCGGTTCAAACCTGTAAG
>Ga0214917_10008498_pt1 | contig 10071 bp, 3 predicted proteins | sample LL_1208_BB_MetaG_FD_177983 | JGI IMG/M metagenome (GOLD analysis project Ga0214917, IMG submission 177983) | Freshwater microbial communities from Lake Lanier, Atlanta, Georgia, United States - LL_1208_BB | ecosystem: Environmental > Aquatic > Freshwater > Lake | place: USA: Georgia | collected...
TGAAGCAAATCGTCGTGCAAGTTTTGAAGTTTACGATAGCGACTTGCCCCTTCCACCAATCGTTCACTTAGGGCCTGCAGGTCCACTCAAGAACGAAACTGCCGAGCAGTCACTTCTAAGATTTGCCGATGCCCTGCTTGAACCTGAACGTAAACCCACGGCGATAGAAAGCCTCCTTAAGCGAGAATTCCCGAGCATTCGCGGCAAACCCAGGGGAGAACCGCTTGTACACGAAGGCGAGGATCCTGTCCAAGCCGCGGTCCACTGCGCACTGCATTTAGATCGATCCTACCTCTATATCCAAGGACCACCGGGAGCCGGCAAGACCTATACTGGTGCGCGCATCATTGCAGCCTTGCTGGCATCGGGACGAAAAGTTGGGGTTCTTTCTAATAGTCACAAAGCCATCAATCATTTGATGGAAGCAGCGATTCGCGTTGCCGTCGCACAAGGCACCACGGTTAAGGCAGTGAAAAAGAGTTCCGGGCCTGGCGATAGCTCGCTGGTCTTACCAGGGTTTGATGTTGTGAACATCACAGATAACAATCGCGTTTTAAGCCAAGGCGGAACTCTCATTGGAGGTACGGCGTGGCTATTTCCTCGCTTCACAGAAGTACTCGATACGCTTGTTGTCGATGAAGCGGGGCAAGTTGCGCTTGCCAACCTCGTCGCTTGCGCACCGGCGGCAAAAAACATCATCCTACTGGGCGATCAGATGCAGTTGGGACAACCGATCCAAGGAGTCCATCCAGGACAGTCCGGCGACTCCACGCTGGACTTTTTGTTAGCCGATGCCGCGACCATTCCGCCTGAGCGGGGCATCTTTTTGCCAACCACATGGCGTATGCATCCAAAGGTTTGTGAGTTCATATCAAAAGCAGTCTACGAAAGCCGATTACGCCCTGAGCCTATTAACAAAAATAGGACCCTGGTGCTTAACTCGCTGGCGCACCCACTTCTCAAGTCAAGTGGCATTCATTTTGTACCAGTCGAACATGAAGGCTTCTCTCAACGCAATGAGATTGAGGCGGACCTGATTTGCCATCTTGTCTCCTCTGCACTGAAGCAGCATTACACCGATATGAATGGGTTAGTTCACCCCATGACGCTTGAAAATATTCTGATCGTCACACCTTATAACTTGCAGGTGAAGTTACTTAAATCCAGGCTCCCCGAAGCGAAGATTGGAACAGTCGACAAGTTTCAGGGCCAGGAAGCGGAGCTTGTTCTCGTTTCGATGACAACTTCATCTGAAGACGAGCTTCCTCGCCATGTTGACTTTCTTTACAGCAAAAACCGCTTAAACGTTGCGATCTCGCGTGCGAAGTGTACGGTGCTTTTGCTGGCTAGCCCTGATCTGCTTGCTATTAAATGCAGCACACCTGAAGAGATGGTTCTTGTCAATACGCTCTGCTGGCTAGCGAGCGAGTACAAGCTTGCCTGCACAAGACTTAGCGAAAATCTTGCCAATCAATAGAACAAGTCTATTAATAATGTTGGATTTCATGGTACTTGACTAAACAGTCTTCACAGACGAGGCCCACGAGGATTTGCATTTACTACGCTCAAATCCACGCGTGCACATTGAACCCGCACTAATTTTCCGTCGGCCTTAAGCAACGCATCGCCTTTCCCATTGAGGGTTTCAGCTCCGGATTCGTCAATTACTACACGGCTTTCAGTAGCACTCTTGACACGTAGTGCTAGTTGAGCTGGCAGATTGCTCCTAAGATTAGTACTAATGACTTCGGCGCTCGGCTTCTGTGTCGCGATAATCACATGAATCCCAGCCGCACGTGCTTTCTGCGCGAGTCGTTTTAACTCTGTCTCGATGTCCCTTTTTGATTGCGGGTCATGCGTTAGATCGGCATATTCATCAAGAACGACTACCCACCAAGGGAGGCGTTGCCCGAAAGTTGTCTCCGCGTTATATTCGACTAAGCTTCGTTTACCCGCATGACGGAAAAGTTGATAGCGTCGTTGCATCTCCTCAACTGCCTCCTTTAAAAGCTTAATCGCATCTTGATCATCCCAGCCAATGTTTCCTTTCAAGTAAGGTGAGTCTTCGAAGGGTGCAAGTTCTGTTCCCTTAGGGTCAACGAGTATTAGCTGAAGATCACTTGATTTGTAATGATGCGTAAGCCCATAGAGAATCGTGTTCAAAGCCTCTGATTTTCCGCTTCCAGTCGTCCCCGCAACTAGCAGATGCGGACTGTTGGGCGAGGAAAAATTAACAATAACTAGATTTCCAAAACGATCTTCACCGATGGGGACAGCCAGTGAATTCTGGGGTTGTTGCCACCGTCGCCATATGTCTGATGCATCTACAAAGTAACGCTGATTATCACTCTTAGGTACATCAATGGTGACAAAGCCGCGATCGATATTGAAGTTTATGTTCTGGTCTTGCTCAAGCTCAAGACTCAATTTCAATGCCGCTGACTTCTCGTAAAGTTTCCTTGGATCCACGTTCGGACTTGGTCTTACTTTGTACAACACAGAAGCAGGCCCTTCGACAAAAGGCGCCTCATCTGAATTGGCTGCATATACAGAAATACCGTGCGAGGCAAAGCTCCCCAAAATCGTTTCATATGTTCTGCGTAGCTCCTGCTCAGATAATCCACGTCGATTCACCGGCGGGTTGATTGGTCCATCCGTATGTGCAGCCTTATCAGAATTAAGAGCGTAATCTTGTGATTCGATTCTTGGCTCTGTAATGCGGTGCGCACTTAATCGATCATCGCCAATCGGTAGAGTTGAGGCTGGGACAGAGTAGTCGTGCGAGGGATAAGCGTTAGTTGGTGATGAGCCATCATTCCCTGAAACTGCTTGATTGGCCTCTACCCTTTGCGCCGAATTGACGGTCGGTAACGACCTTAAACTGTTTCGAATCGAACGGATGAGATGAAAGCGACTCGATTTAAGAATGTTGATACCATTCTCGTTTACCGAATGTTCTATATTTTCCGAATTAGATTCCCACAGGCAGGCTGAATAAACACCACTGACACTTCTGAGATTTACAGGATTTGAACGGAATGCGGACAAAATCCGAGTCGTTAGCTCTTTGGGGTCATCGGATTTTTCTGTATTCATAAATTCAAGCGCCTCCGGTGGTAACGCTTCAATTGCCGAGGCGATCTGCTCCCGCCACATGGACGAATCAACATTCCGATTGCCTGAACTAGCATCTGAACTCAGGATCTTTTTGAAGAATTCGCAAGTCTTGGTCACCTGAATTACGCCATGGTTATCGTATAGCTGGCGAAGCTTACCCTCGACTACAAGCAGATCTACATTGATAAATCCATCTGTCGTTGGTTCCAAAAAGATACGGCACATGTCCGCTCGCACTTGATCACCTCCGCCGAACCATTCAGAGTGTTCATCTAGGCTAATCCAAGCTGAGACTCCTCGAGAAAATGGATTTGGGATCAACTCCGCAGACAGGTTTCTGGCAATGGTCAAACCCATAATCTCTTCTGTGGCTCTAGACACACCCAGTGCTCTCAACGCCAGTTTCGGTGCTAATCGCCTAGTAGATTCGTAGATCCCATTTACCAGCTCGTTAATCAGATTTTGACCCGCTGACTTTAACTGATCAGCTGGAATTAACCGATTCAATTTGCGCGTTAACCTAGCCAAAATCAGTTCCCGACCCGAACGCGATGAAACCACTATGGTGTTCTGTCTGTTTGCTCCGATACCCTCATCTATGCTCAGTACATCGGGAGCACCTGCTTCGATTGATTCAATTTGTTCCCTAGATATGTGCCTCTCAAGCGTAATCACCCAGTGGCAGTGGTGATGTAGATCTTTGAACAGTGTTGCGGAATCCTGAAAATTGATGCGAAGTTCGACTAGATCTGTGTTTTCGGGCTGGCCGGGGGCCACAGCTCTAGATCGATGCGCTCGAACAGCAATTGTGCTCCATGACTCAAGCATTGGATCAGGATATTTTGGAAGCATTACCAGCGAGATCGAACCCCCTCCCCCAGACTCTAGTCTTAGTGAGCGATGCTGCAAGGGGCAAAATACGCCAGGACGCTCAAGTGGGGCCTCGGTGTTCTGTTGGCTTGCAATTTGTTCTTGCAAAACGTGAGTGACGATTGCAACATCGAACTGCAGATCTCCAATGAGGAGATCGAGTGAGTCCCCAGCTTTGTAATCTATGAACATTAGGTCACGGTCTGGGAAAATCCTTGACCGTGGTGTCACTTCGAGACGGTTCGAGAACGCTTCAATTTGTCGCGAAATCGATTCCCATCTGTTTCTAGGAGCTGCCACATGCAGTGAAACGCGTAACGAATTTGATGATTTGTTGGCGATACGAAGAAGGATCTCTGCCGGCATTGAGTCGTTAGGGGGCAGAACCACAAGAAGTGAAAGGCCATCTCGCTTGTAAGGGTGGGCGTCTAGGTAACTGGCAATTCGACCTGATACTGCAGCGATTGATTCGGTGTCGAATGAAACGTCTGCCGTGTTCGTAATCAAAGGTGAGTAGTCTTCCCACCAACCAGCTTCGGACCGTGAATAGAGCAATGATCCGTTTCCGCCAATCGCAATGGGCGGAAACTCACGCGGTGAGAGGTTTTCAAACCAATTAAGGTAGTAGTCTCCATCACCGTCGGCAAAGCCTGATTCTCCAGAGAGAAATTCCCGCGCAAGTTTGATTGTTTGTTCAAGGTAGCACGCTATCCACCGCAACCTTATCGGATGTACTGGCAGCATGAGTCGCCGTTCCGATACCCCGATAGCTAGCATATCAGTGCCTAGAAATGCTTCAAATTCTCGACTTCTCGCCCCATCTGGAACGAACAGTTCGCGAAACTGACGCAACAAATTTTGCCAACTGTCGAGAAATGAGCGCAGGGAAGCCAGCTCTAGGCCGGTACTTTTGATAAAAGTTCGTAGTTCCTTCCTTAGCTGGATTAGCTCTGCTAGCTGTTTTGTCCCAGCATCTATTCGATGCGAGGGATCTAGCTTGATAGTCGCGAGGCTCGACTCGCGGTAGATCAATGGTCTTATCCAGTCCTCGCCGTCGGCTGGTGGATTGACGATAAGTGTGCCCAAATCAGAAAGCGCGGGGGAATCTGACGCAGCTGAAATCAGCCAAAAAAGTGCAAGCTTTTCTACCCGTTCGGGAAGCCATTCCATTTGTTCGTGAACGGCAATTTTTCGGTTTGATTCATCTCTCAGGGTGAATTTCAAAGGAAGTGGATCCCAATCACATTCCTCTGCACCCTCTTCAGAGTCCTCTCTGCTCTCAAATAGGTCGGGAACTTTGAAGTGTGTAATTAGTCTTTGGGCAAGATTAAGCTGGCAGCTACCCGGCAAACCCTCTAACTCTGCAGAAATTGAACGAAGCGTTTCACTAAACAGGAAGGAGAAAAGTCCGTGAGTTGGGGATCCGACCCACTTTAAGTCGCTTACATCAATTTCAATTGAACCCACAGTGGAGCCGGGATTGTCAAGTCTTGCTCTCTGAACCAGCCTTACGATTTCTATAGCCGGATTGAAAAATTGTTTCCGGGCAGGAGTCGCAACACGTTCAATTGACTTCCTTGTTGCACTTGATAGTAAGTCGGCTAGCGGCGCAAGTCCTAAGGGTGGGGGCGCTTCGATAAATCTACTGGCGTCCAGACTGTTCCTAGAGTTCAGCCCACTAGTAACATCTAAAGCATCAAATTCGGCTACCCTTCCTGAAGCACTCGCATCAATTTCGACCCTAACTCTGTCACCCAACTTCAAGCCTGCTGAGTCCTTTAAGAAGAGCTGGCTGAAAATCTCATAAGGAATATTTGCACGTAATTCGCCGTTTCGAGACAATCCATAAGTAGCGCAAAGTTTCCCCCATTTAGACGACTCCTCGACAGACATTTGACTGCCATCCCGGTTCTTAAACTTGGTGTCAGTAGCTCTTGCAGCAACCTCCGCTCCTGTTAGCTCAGTCGTACCGTCAAGTAACTCTGCGTGCCGTGAGTTGAGTTCTAGACGACGCTTTATCCGTGCTTCGGATCCGTTTTCAATCCAGAGTTCGTCAGGAAACATTTCCATCACGGACAACGCTTGACCAACAAGCTTGTTGGCTTGCTGCTCATCGACAATGCGCTCATGAGTGCGCCACAGATTAGAAGCAAACGCGGTGAACGCGATGAATCTCCGCACAGGAACTGGTTCAATGTCTGGATGAATAAGTCTGATGACTTGAATTAATCTAGTCAGTAGCAAGATTGGCACTTCACGATCTGTCTCAGCCTCATTCCATGTTTCTTGGATCAGCAATTGCGGCACGCCATAGGGTGACCCTGCATACTCGTCAAAACTCTTGTCTAAAAAGTTGCTATCCCGCAGGCTGAACATGTTTTGCAAACCTTGTTCATCACTCTGAACGCTGCTTTCGACGTATATCAAACCGTCCGGATTGTGGTTTCGGTAGTACGTGATCGTATTGCCTTTTTCCGATACATAGTGTGGCGGAATGGCTCCATCAAGGCTGTCAGTCACCAATAAGCGAATGCCTTCTAGCCCAGCCGAGGAGGCGATTGTCGGCCACTCTTGGACCAGCTGAATTATTTCTTTGTCGTGTAAATTCTTGATGCGAAAGCACTGATGCTTTGCCTTCCTATCGCGGCTAAGTGCCGATGCTGCAATTCTTGCAGCGACCCTTGCAATAACCCTAGCCATCAAAACCGCCCCCCTGGAGAAACCATTCGAGTAGCATCAGAAAACACTTTCAACAATCCTGCAGCCTTCATTTGCTCAGCAAGTCGACGCTCATTTTCTTCAAAAATTGTTCCATCGAATGCATTTAGCATGCCAGCTATGGATGCTGATGCTCTTCCCGCGACTATGTGACATTTTTTAAAGAGCCAATCGCCGAGAAAGCGTTCAAACTCCATTTCTTCACCGACAGGAACTGCGGCCATGACTAGAGCTTCTAGCGCCGGAAGACGGAGCGTGAAGTGCCGTCTCCCTTTCCACGAATTGAGCAATCCCCCAGCGGATGCGGTATTACCGAAAAAGGCGCGAATTTTGCTAATTTGTTGAGCACTTAATATGCCCTGCCTCGCACCTTCTTCCCGCGAAACTTGTTCAATCGCATTAGCCAGGTCTTTAAAACAGCGCTGGGCGGCCCGTCTTAACTGGGAGTGTGTGCCTGCACAATCAACCACGATAGCTAGCGTAGGACCGTGTGCAATTGATAAGGCTCGGCTTGCCTCAAGCAGGCAGAGCCATATTGAAGTCCAGTTCATAACTGCCCGTACACGTTGTACTGTAGGAAGATTGGCATGAGTCAATATATTGCAGGTGCCAGATCGAAACAGATCTTCCCAGGAATCATTTCGCAGGATTGACCCAGCTTCTACACTATCAACAGATGGTCGGTCCTCAGGATCGCACTTGCCTTGACTTTTCAATGTCGCTGCTAATAATTCCAGCGCGGAACTCTTACCCCTAGGGTATAGCGCCTCAAAGCCGTTCCTTAGCCTAGATAATCGGTCGAGATCGTGATCGTGTCTCAGGACGGAGAAAGCGTAAGCACCGGCCCCACGCAGATATCGTCGTTCAAGCTGAACATCGACCCCCACTTGCCGGCCTTTTCTAGCATCCCAATGCACCAAGGATCTCGTGTAAGGAAAGAAGTGAGTTCTTTCCCAGCCTTTGGCTTTGACTACGTTTGGAACTTCAAGCTCAAGACAGCGAAGCAGGTGTGCAACGACAACGGCGGAGTGGTCGTCCAAGAGCACTGAATTTCGTCGTTCTTGTTCTAGTTGCTCCGTGATGAGCTGCCTGCCAAAGTCGTGTGCTACTCGATAAATATGAACTTTCTCGTCATTTGGAAGAGTTCCCTCTTTGCAACAGACGACCAGATTAATCAACTCTAGACCAGGGTAATGTCCTGATCCATCGACGTCAAAGATTCCGCCGAATAGCTTTTTTGTGACGTCGGGAGCTGATACGGTTGCCATTATTCGCCTCCTACTTGTATGACACCTTGATCAATTGAGACGTTTTGTAGCTGACCACGCATGAAAACTGTTATTTGTGCAATGTCTTCAGATGCTTCCTCTGCTATCTGACCTAGGAATGTCCGGACTCGCCTTATCTCGTTCGAATAAAAGTCTTCATTCACATATCCTGATGCCGCTCGAGCGATGCATTCAAAGGATAAGAGATCAAGCTGCAGGTCTTTGGTCGCCTTCTTGCGCTCGACGATTCTCAAAACAACACTTCTGTCTATCCAGTCAACAGAGTTTGGAAGAAACCATTTTGTATTGGATCCTTCACGCCAAGCTTCAGCAGCCGGTATAAGCTGCACGAGTGAGCTTGGAATCTGACGCGCGATGATGGCCGCATCTGCACTTGCTTTACCAAAAGCTGGATCAACCAAGTACAGTACTGTTTCTGATTTGCCGACGCGCAATCCCTGAATAGAATCTAAGCCTGCGATAATTCTGTTCTTGATGCTGACGCTCTCGTGAGGCTGTAAGTCGCCTTGTAGTAGCCGAACAAATAGATCGCCAAACTTGAAGCCGAGATTAAGCATGACGCTTCCGGTAGTGCCTTTGTTATCAAAAAATGACCGGCGCCTCAGCGACGACACAGCACGATTGATAACGTTGGCCTCTTGCATCATTTCGAGTCTGTTTTGAGGATTACCCACGAAATCATCTATGCCAAAGGCAGCATCAACTACAGTTTGGTGTTCACCGTGCCCGATCAAGAATTGAAGGTCTAGCTGATTCGGAGAAAATAGATTGCCCCAGTTGAGAATCTTCTCATCAACTTTTCGCACTGCGACACCACCGGGATCTAACTTCATCAAGGAAGTCAGAAGCGGGATTCCCTTTGTAGCCCGCTCTAGGGGTAAGTTCGGGGGCGGGGAAAACAAAAGGTTGTAGAACGCCCAGTTATGCTGCCACCCAATCTTGTTGACACTTGAAGTAACCTTTTGATCTACAGCGTTACAGTCTAGTCCTCCGGTGATTAGGTAGGCAACGAGCATCAACATCTCACGAATTGTCACTACCACACCTAGCCGTTCCAAAACCTCAAATAACTCTTCTAATCGAGTCAGTCTAGTCTCTGTGTCTGGACCTTGTTCTGCAATCAGTTCCCGATTCCTTTTGATAGGGCAAACTTCTTGATGGGAGCATGACCTGCAAGATCGATCCCCCCATCTACGTCCATCGCCCACCCAACTCGAAAGAACCCTGCGCAGTAAGCTTTCGTTCTTGCTGACGAGCTTGGCCGCCACGGACTGATAATTTAAATTGATGATATGAATCCCATCTCGATCATCTGCAGTAATCCCACGCTGGAAGGATTCTTGAAGCAGAGCATTGACCGCGTGGCAGGCAGTGCTTGCGGCTTCGGAGTTTATGATTGCCCGCAATCTACCTTCGTTTGCACAAACGATTAGGCATTCACCCTCGTTATAAAGGCTCTGCTCAAAAAGTTTTGCAGCTTGAGAGGGTGGGTGAACCTCAGACAAGTCCTTATGAATTCTTAGAGCGGGCGCTCGAAAGCCTTCTGCCGGTTTAATCACTGACTTAGCGTCACACTTGTTCTGCAGAATTTTCCGAGCAAGGTCAGGTTCGTATCCCAGTAGCCCCTTTTCCAGCAAGCGCCTGCACATATGCGTTTTGCCATGACCAGCGTCCCCCGTCAATATCAAGCATTTAGCTCCATTTCTGATCGCTTCAATCGCGTAATCGATTGCTACGGTCGCGAGGTCAAGGTTGTCTTCGCCCGTCTGGTACTCCTCATAGATTTGGTCATGAGCTGCACTAAATGGCAGAAACCTATGCAACCGAGCTACGTGACTATTAATATTGGCTGGCATTTTCTGTTCTCGGGCGGTATAGATCGCGATGTAAGTTATCTTAAGTCACGAAAATCGACGCGCGACTACCGAAGTCTCTTTGCCGAAGCTCATGCCATTGCATCGGCAAAGCGGCAAGAGGTGGATTAGATATCCGCGTGATTCACGGGGCTGATAGTCGGAGATTGTCAATAGCTTTTCGTGGGTTTGCATCAAGCTACCGACCAAATTGATTGTAATGA
>Ga0214917_10008499_pt1 | contig 10071 bp, 9 predicted proteins | sample LL_1208_BB_MetaG_FD_177983 | JGI IMG/M metagenome (GOLD analysis project Ga0214917, IMG submission 177983) | Freshwater microbial communities from Lake Lanier, Atlanta, Georgia, United States - LL_1208_BB | ecosystem: Environmental > Aquatic > Freshwater > Lake | place: USA: Georgia | collected...
TCCTTTTGTACCATACTTATTTAGCAATTCACCATTAGTCCTCTTAGAAAAAGAATATAATAAACCTATGCCACAAAGAGAATTAAAATGTGCAACTCCTCCAATTAAATCTCGATTCTCGCGAGATTGTAATTTTGCGAAGGTAAAAACCCTGTTTTTAAGTCATATTTTCCAACTTTCTGCCAAAATCAACTTGTTTTCACTTAAAAAAATTACAGATTTTATTTTTGTTACACCAAATAATTCGCTGGAAGTTGCAGCAGAAAAATTAAATGAAGTTTTTACTCAATTTAGCAATATTCAACTTTTACTAAGTTATGTAACAACTGGTACACAAGTTGTATTTTGCAAAGAAGAAGTTGAGAGTATTTTAATAAATAAAAAAGGACCAGGATTGCGTTTTTACGTTATCAATCAAGCATTATTAGAAAATACTTTGTCTTTGAGAGATTTAGAATATTATAAAAAAGAAATAAACTGCTCAAATTTTTCCTTAACTTCTGAATATCAAGAAGGCGATGAAAAAAAAATATTTGATGAATATAATATTTTATTACGCAAAACATCAAAAACATCTCCACAAGCATCTCCAGTATCAGTTACATTATTTAGTCCTAGCCCCGTTACCATGATAGAATCATCATCAAAATCAACATGTTTAAATATTACTAGAGGAATATAGATGCATAATCTTAAAATCGATTGTGAAGAAACTTTTGACAGTGAAGTTATCAGCATAAACTCCAAAAGTTGTACTGCACAAAATTTTTTTCAAGCACCGTCACCTGTAACCATACTCCAAGATCAGTCTGAATGGATAGAGAAAGTTGTTCTTTGTGGAATTGAAGCATACAAAGCTTTACAGAGTAAAAATGATTTAGATCTATGCTTGAGATCAGTGCCTCCAATTGAATTCTCTGCTATACAAACAGTGTACGTAATGACATTAGATAAATTTTACCAAGAATTTATTGAACTACACAAAAAATTCGACCCTGAATTTATTTCTGAGGTTCATGCTGAGAATATTGCCAAAAAATTATTATCTTTTAAAATTGACCTGTCTGAAGTTCGCAATATTAAAAATAACTTAGAAATGTATTTTGAGAGAGTAAAATTTCTACATCCTGATCCAACGGGTGTGAATATTATTTAAATAAATACTGATTTCATCAATAAGGCATACTAAATGGATATACTATTTCTATAATCGATTGTAAGTTAACCAAGTTTTACTGTATAATACTAAGTCACAAAACTAAAAGAAAAGACTATTTAGATGAGATTAAATACATTATACGGTTTTTTAAAATTAGATATTGATCAAACTTTTAATCAGGAACAACTAGTAGATAGATTTGGTAATAATTATTTTTTAATTCCCATGCCGCTGATAAATGAGGAGATAGAACTAACAAACGGACATAAGTTTGTGGTTACTGATAATCATTTAAGTTGCTTTGAACATTGTTTAGAATTAAAATTTTTTAGTGATGTTCACTACACATGTAATCTGCAGTCAGAACTCGGTGCTTTTAAAGTACATGTTTATCTTAATGGTCAAAATGAATCTGTAAAGATTACTTTTAAAAATATTGACCCCGCTGGAGATACGCTAATCATTACACAACAAGAACAGGAAATATTAAAAAATTTAACTAATCAGCGGGCTTACAAGCTACTATGTTTTTTAAGAACCAAGAAAAATGAAATGCTGAAGAACTTGGAGCTTGTTTATCAGCAGCAAATTAAGCAACTTGAAAATGCCGTCTTTAATGACTTGGCTACAAATGAAGAGCAAAGGCCGTTTGTAGAGGAAATAATTGCGACAGTGATGCAATGCATGGCATTATCGCCAAGAAAATATCAAAAAGCATTGAGAAGACTAAATATTCATAATGAAATATTACAAATAGCAGAAGTTGAACCGGCGCAAGAATTAAAACATGAAATTACAACAGTTGCTGAGCCAGAGTCTAGTTGCGTTGAAAAAATGTCAATTTTTGGGCCGGTTAGAAATATCATCAATGAAAAATTATTTGCTTTGTTGCGTAATATATCCTCCTTTGAGGCAGAGTCGTTGAGTATTACTAAAACTGATAGGCATGAAGCTACCAATACCATATCCATCTCGCCAATGTTTGTACAGCATGTTACCAATTTAAAAACATTCTTAAGTGACCTGAATACTGAGATACTAGTTATTAGTGAAATGCAATTATTGCCATCACATTACAAAATTTTAGCTCAACTGCTAACCAAGGTTAATAACTTAGAACAAATCGAACATCTTAGTGCGCTGAATTTATTGAACACAATGGTGACAATTGGGGATTTTAATAACCTTGACTTAGTCAAGGACAAAGCGAAGTATTTATCTGGTAATGCATTTTTACGTTTGGTCAATCAGGACCTTGCCGAGCCACTATGGGATTTAATTGTTGCAGGTAAAATTAATATATACTCAGCAGTTTCCCCTACCAATCCACAATCAATTCTTGAGGAAATAATTAAGAAACGAAAATATAAATCTTTTAGTATTATTCATCAAAATTCCTTTATCGATTTTTTGATGCCCTGTTCCGAGGGCAGGCCATTATTATGTTTGATTTTACAGCTAAATCCCGTAAATTTAATCAGATCATCATGTGTGGCAACTCATCCTTACTTTTCATCAGCTTATTTTCTTGGTAAAGCTGAAATTGCATTACGTCAACAAATGGCTATTGTCGGTGAAGATTTCGATAGTTGTCGCCATTTAGAAGTAATTGCGGCTCTAAAAAATAACACGACTAGGCGCATTGGTTATGCCCGCTTAGAACGCTGTTCTGCCATTACTCTCGGCAACAGAGATTTCTTGTTATCTGCACGAGCAAGCGTAGAGGAAATTGATTTTTTAAAAGAGGCATGGTTTCAGAGCAAAATTTCTGAATTCAAAAGAAAAATCAATGATCATAAGAAATATCTCCAAAAAATTCATCAGTCGCACTTGTTAACCAATAAATCTGAGTTATTTAACGATAATTTTACTGATGAAAGATCACTGCGGATGACGTATCTAATAGAATCTATGACCAAGCAAGACGCACAAATTTGCTTAGAAATGGCGATGGATTCATTGGACAAAAATATTGAATATCATGAGTTAATTATTGAATTAAGAACTAAAGAAAAATGTTTAGGAAAAAAAGAACGTAGTCGATTAATGAAAAAAGCTGAAAGATTAAAAAAGGAAATCGATAGTTACACAAAAGTAGATCCTATGAATGTAGTTAATATGGAGTATCCTGGTTTACCGCCAGAAATTGCTTTGCTATTGAAAGATTTAGATCGTAAGTTATATTATTTTTGTAATACCAAAGATCACGAATCATTGCCAAGCATTATCAAGATTGCCGAAAAAATTATGCCTTTAATTGATAGTGCTCCGCCATCTAGCTGGGAGTTTTTGTGTAATTATAGTTATGCGGCATTGAAAAGAATTCAAGATATCACTCCAGAAAGATTTAAATTTTTGTTTGACATTGAGAGAGTTTGTGGATTAGGTTTGCCCGCAATGACAAATTCTAAATAAGCACGGTTTAATACTAGATTGTTGTGCAGAGGAATGGTATGCTTCGTATCAGCAAATTGGCTGATTATAGAACTATGGCAGCGCTAATAACGAATTAAATAGAGATTGGAGTAGAATGTGGCTAATCAAGATCAATTAAAATCATGGTTAGATAAAGATTATGAGCATGGTTTCACCACAGAAATTGAAGTTGAATCATTTGCTGCTGGTTTAAACGAAGATGTTATTCGTAGATTATCTAAAATTAAAAATGAGCCTGAATTTATGCTTAAATGGCGCTTAGCCGCGTATGAGTTTTGGCAAAGCATGCCTCATCCAGAGTGGTCAACAGTTAAATTTCCGAAAATTGATTTTCAGGCTATTTCTTATTATTCTGCTCCAAAAAATTTAAAAGATGGCCCGAAAAGCCTTGATGAAGTTGACCCAGAATTGTTAAAAACATATGCAAAGCTAGGTATTCCTCTGCAAGAGCAAGAAATGTTGGCTGGCGTGGCGGTTGATGCTGTATTTGATAGTGTATCAGTAGCGACCACATTTAAAGCCAAGCTAGCTGAGTATGGTGTTATTTTTTGTTCAATGTCGGAAGCACTACAAAAACATCCTGATTTAGTGCAAAAATACTTAGGCACAGTTGTACCATTTAGAGACAATTTCTATGCGGCTTTAAATTCTGCTGTTTTTAGTGATGGTTCTTTTGTTTATATACCAGAGGGTGTGCGGTGTCCGATGGAACTATCAACTTATTTTCGTATAAATGCAGTTGCAACCGGGCAATTTGAAAGAACATTGATTATCGCTGATAAAAACAGTTATGTTTCTTATTTGGAAGGCTGTACGGCACCAATGCGTGATGAAAATCAGCTACATGCTGCTGTTGTAGAATTAGTCGCATTAGAAGGTGCGCAAATAAAGTATTCAACTGTGCAAAATTGGTATCCAGGTGATGCTGAAGGTAAGGGTGGAATTTATAATTTTGTTACCAAGCGCGGACTATGCAAAGAGCGTGGCGCAAAGATATCTTGGACGCAAATTGAGACTGGTTCTGCGATTACTTGGAAATATCCGAGTGTTGTTTTAAGAGGTGATGACTCTGTAGGTGAATTTTATAGTGTTGCCGTAACTAATAATTATCAGCAGGCTGATACAGGCACAAAAATGATTCACATAGGAAAAAATACGCGCTCAACAATTATTGCTAAGGGTATAAGTGCTGGTCATTCATCCAATGTTTATCGTGGATTAGTGAAGGTAGCACCAACTGCTAGTAACGCTAGAAATTTTACTCAATGTGATTCATTGTTAATGGGTCCATTAGCAGCTGCACATACTTTTCCAACTATAGATGTAAAAAATCAATCAGCGCAGATAGAGCATGAAGCTACCACATCAAAAATTAGTGATGAGCAGTTATTTTATTGTTTACAACGCGGCATTCCTCAAGAGGATGCAATTGCGATGATTGTAAACGGTTTTTGTAAACAAGTTTTAAAAGAGTTACCAATGGAGTTTGCCGTTGAAGCAACCAAACTGCTTGGTATCAGTTTAGAGGGGGCGGTTGGATAATGTTAATTGTTGAAGATCTTTATGCCAATATTGGCTCACAGGAAATTTTAAAAGGGATTAATTTAACTATTGGGGCCGGTGAAGTGCATGCTATTATGGGTCCTAATGGTTCGGGAAAAAGTACTTTATCTAAAATATTAGTAGGTCATCCTGCTTATAACATTACCAGAGGTAAGATTACTTTTAATGGTGAAGACTTAAGTGGTTTTTCTCCTGAAGAGCGGGCCCAATTAGGTTTGTTTTTATCATTTCAATATCCAGTTGAAATTCCCGGGGTTACAAATATAAATTTTCTACGCGCTGCAGTAAATGCGGTGAGAAAGGCGCAAGGCCGTCAAACATTAGATGCTATTGATTTTTTAAGTTTTATTCGTGAAAAGTGTTCTTTCATTGCTATGGACGAGAGCTTTTTATACCGAAATATTAATGAAGGTTTTTCTGGTGGAGAGAAAAAACGCAATGAGATGGTGCAGATGTTAGCTCTAGAGCCAACTTTAGCTATTCTTGACGAAACTGATTCTGGTTTAGATATTGATGCCTTAAAAACTATAGCTGAGGGCGTGAATAAATTAAGAAATCCGCACAATGCTATGATTGTGGTGACACATTATCAACGATTGTTAAATTATATTGAGCCTGACTATGTGCATGTATTAGCTGGTGGTAGAATTATTAAATCTGGTGACAAATCATTAGCGTTGGAGCTTGAAGAAAAGGGCTATGGTTGGCTTGAGTCTTTGGAGAAAGTATGAGTGAAGGTTCTCAACTAAAGTTAGATGCGCATTTTATTAATTGTGGTCAATCTTATGGCCAGTTTCCTGAAGGCTTAATTGTTTTATCTCTGCTAGATGCGGCTAAAACCTATCCTGAGTTAGTTGCTGCGCCTGAAAATTTAACAGGCAACTTAATTTATGTGCCGCAGCAAGTGAAAATTGAGAAGCCAATTGTAATCTATAATCATGCTGCGCATAACCATATCCTTATCGTTTGTGATAATGATGCTGTTATCAATATCATTGAAGATTTTACTAGTAGTTCTGATGATATCCATAATGTAACAGAAATTAAGTTAGCACCATTAGCGCGATGTAAGCATCTGGTAATACAGCGGTTAGCTGCGGAAAAGTTGCATAGTCAGGTCAGAGTTGAACAGCAGAATAATACGATTTTTGAAAGCTTTCTATTGCAAAAAGGTTCTAGTTTGTCAGAGTTTGAGATAAGCGTTAATTTATGTGGTGAGAATGCGCAAACTAATTTGAGTGGTGTGTTTAGAGGGAATGGAAAACAGATTCATAAACAAACGGTTAATGTTAATCATTTGGTGCCTAATTGCCATAGTTCACAATTATTCAGAGGTATTTTAGACAACCATGCCCAGGGCTTTTTTTATGGCGAAGTTGAAGTTTTGAAAAATGCAATAAAGACTCAAGCGCATCAATCCAACAAAAACCTGCTATTATCTAAATATGCGCAAATGACCACCTGTCCGCAGTTGCAAATTTATGCTGATGATGTAATTTGCACCCATGGTGCGACCGTAGGGCAACTTGAAGACGATGCTCTGTTTTATTTACAATCACGGGGCATAGAGTATGCTGATGCCAAAAATTTACTCGTTGAAGCTTTTATGCAAGAACCGATTACAAGCATAACCAATGGCATATTTAAACAGTGTTGTTTGGAAAACTTATAATAAAAGAGGGGATACTATGTTTAATGTTAAGCAAATCAGAAAAGATTTTCCGATTTTACATCAAGACGTTAATGGTTATCCTTTAGTTTATTTTGATAACGCAGCAACTACGCAAAAGCCGCATGCAGTAATAGACGCTATCACACAATTTTATGAGCATTACAACTCCAATGTTCATCGTGGCATCCATGATTTAAGTGCGAAAGCAACATTGGCATATGAAGAATCGCGAGAAAAAATTGCCCGTTTTATAGGCGCAAAAAATAGCCGTGAGTGTATTTTTGTGCGCGGAGCAACTGAGGCTATAAATCTCGTGGCTAATAGCTATTTATTGCCGATTTTACAAGAAGGTGATGAAATTGTGTTAACGCATATGGAGCATCATGCCAATATTGTCCCCTGGCAGATGATTTGTGAGAAAACTGGCGCTATTTTGAAAGTAGCACCGGTAAGCTTAAGTGGTGAACTGATGCTGGATAATTTGGCAGAATTGCTTAGTAACAAAACAAAATTACTTGCTTGCTGCTACGCTTCAAATGTATTAGGCACGATAAATCCGGTTGAAAAAATTGTGGCAATGGCGCATGCTGTTGGCGCTAAAGTGCTTATAGATGGCTCGCAGGCGACCCCGCATGTTGCAGTTAACGTGCATAAGCTCGATGCAGATTTTTTTGTTTGTTCTGGTCATAAGATGTATGGGCCAACTGGAATTGGAGTTTTATGGGGCAAAGAAACTCTATTAGATAAAATGCCTCCTTATCAAGGAGGTGGTGAGATGATTACTAGTGTTAGTTTTGATTTTACCGAGTATGCGCCTTTACCACTTAAATTTGAGGCAGGCACACCAAACATTTCTGGAGCAATTGGTTTAGGTGCGGCAGTGGATTATTTACAGTCTTTAAATCTAAATGCAGTTTTAGAATATGAGTCATCCTTGTTAGACTATGCTTCAAAGCGTTTACTGGAGTTGAAAAGCTTTAATATTATTGGTACTGCAGCGCATAAAGTACCGGTAATCTCTTTTGTGCATGGTTCTATTCATGCGCATGATATTGGGACGATATTAGATAATCAAGGTATTGCTATTCGTAGTGGTCATCATTGTGCTATGCCCTTGATGGATTTTTTCAATTTATCATCAACAGCAAGAATTTCCTTATCATTTTATAATACACATGAAGAAATTGACTATTTCATTAATGCTTTGGATAAAGTTAAAGAGGTTTTTAGTTAATGCAAAATTTAAAAGAACTCTATCAAGAGGTTATTCTTGACCATAATAAAAATCCGCGCAATTTTGGGAAACTTGAGCATGCAAATTGTGAAGCGCGCGGGCACAATCCTTTGTGTGGTGATATGTTACGTTTATTTTTAAAAATAGATAACGAGATTATCGTGGATGTAAGCTTTGAGGGTAAGGGGTGCGCAATTTCACAGGCATCAGCATCGCTCATGACAGAGGTTTTAAAGGGGTTAAGTATTTCTCAAGCTCACGACATTTTTAATAAAGTTCATATGTTACTAACTGATGATAATTTTGATATGAATAGTTTGCCGTCGTTAAAATTACAAGTTTTATCTGGAGTTAGGGCATATCCAGCGCGCGTTAAATGCGCCTCATTAGCGTGGCATACTTTAGTTTCTGCGCTTAAAAATCAGCAAGATGTTGCTAAAACTGAGTAATATTTATGTTTGGATTAAAGAAAAAAGTTAAGAAAGAAGTTTTATTGGATGCGGTAATTTCTGCGTTAAAGACTGTATTCGATCCGGAAATACCGGTGAATATTTATGACTTAGGTTTAATTTATGATATTGAGATTGATGAAGAGAGCCAAGTTAATATTAAAATGAGTTTGACTTCTCCAGGTTGTCCTGTAGCGCAGACATTTCCAGGTACCGTTGAGCAGGCGGTTAATCAAATCCCTGCGGTAGTAGACTGTACGGTGGAATTGGTGTGGGAGCCACCTTGGACACAAGAGCGCATGAGTGAAGTGGCACGCCTGGAATTAGGGATGTTTTTTTAATAATGTGGCAGCCATCGGCATCAATAAATATTCTGAAGCTTCGGGATAAGCTAAATAGAAAAATTAGACAATTTTTTTATGACCGGGGCTATTGGGAAGTTGAAACCCCATATATGTCGCAAACAGGGGTTACAGATATTCATTTGGCTAATATAAAGGCTTTTTTTCGCGCCAAAGAGTATTTTTTGCAGACTTCGCCTGAATATCACATGAAGAGGTTATTAGCTTCTGGAAGCGGATCAATTTTTCAGATTACTCGGGTTTTTAGGGATGACGAGTTTGGCAAGTGGCATAATCCTGAGTTTACTTTGCTAGAATGGTATAAACTAGATGAAGACATTTGGTTTATTATCAAAGAAATTGAATTATTGTTTCAATTTCTTGGTGATGTTCCTGCTTTTCAGTATTTAAGTTATCAACAAGCATTTATTAAATATTGTGGTTTTGATCCGTTCAATGTTACTCATGCTGATTTATTTTCTTTAGCAGCACGACATGGTTTGGATAATGTTCTTGAGCATGATGAAGGACGTGATCAGTATTTCCATCTATTTATGGCTATGGTAGTTGAGCCTACTCTCAAAAAAAATTCGGCGCCAGTGGTAATTTATGACTTTCCTGCTTCTCAAGCGTCTTTAGCTAAAATAAAGGGTGATTGTGCGCAACGCTTTGAAATTTACTGGCAAGGAGTTGAGTTAGCTAATGGATTTCATGAGTTAACTGACGCTAAGTTGCAAGTTGAGCGCTTTCGCGCAGACAATAGTTCTAGAGAGGCATTAAATTTGCCACTAGTTGCTATTGATGAGCGCTTATTAGGCGCTATGGAGCATGGTCTTCCAGAGTGCAGTGGAGTAGCTTTAGGTTTGGATAGGCTCTACGCTTTATTGCTCAAACAAGAAAAACTGGCTGATGTTATCAGTTTTTCTCACGAGCGAAGTTGAAAAAACTGGGATAAAATGTGTTGGTTATAGGGTTCTATCTGCAAGCATTCCATTTTGGACGAACGTACACAAATAATTTGCCAAAGCAATTGAAAAGCTTAATGAACCTAGCCATTCAGGATAAATCAAGTCTACATAAATACCATATTAATATAGTAAATGAAACGTTTACTTAGAGTTGCTCATGCAAAAAGAACACGCTATCAAAGTATTAAAATTGCAGTATGCAATATCTCTGCATATTAATTATGATTTCTTGCCTAATGCTCATCTTTC